>Ga0256843_1000457_pt1 | contig 35061 bp, 30 predicted proteins | sample AlvinellametaG_FD_191572 | JGI IMG/M metagenome (GOLD analysis project Ga0256843, IMG submission 191572) | Pompeii worm associated microbial communities from hydrothermal vent at the East Pacific Rise, Pacific Ocean - Alvinella | ecosystem: Host-associated > Annelida > Integument > Unclassified ...
CAGCTATTGATGCAAAATGTAAATTTTTTGGTGGGTATCCAATTACACCATCAAGTGAAATCGCTCACGAATTAAGTAGAGATTTACCAAAAGTTGGTGGTAAATTTATCCAAATGGAAGATGAAATTGCAGGTATTTGTGTAGCACTTGGTGCTAGTATGAGTGGTGTTAAATCAATGACAAACACTTCAGGACCTGGTATTTCTCTTAAATCAGAACAAATTGGTCTTGCATTTATTACTGAAGTTCCTTTAGTTATTACAAATGTAATGAGAGGTGGTCCATCAACTGGTTTACCAACAAGACCACAACAAGGTGATATTTTACAAGCAAAAGCACCAACACATGGTGATTATAAATCAATCGCATTATGTCCAGGTAGTTTAGAAGAATGTTATACACTTACAGTTAGAGCATTTAATTTAGCTGAAAGATTTATGACTCCTGTATTTGTTTTACTTGATGAAACATTAGGACATATGGTAGGTAAAGCTGTATTACCTGATTTAGAAGAAGTACATGCTTCTTTAGTTGAAAGAAGAAAATTTGAAGGTGATCCTGCTGAATATAAACCTTTCGAAGTTCCTCAAGATGAACCAGCTATCTTAAATCCGTTTTTCCAAGGATACAGATATCACTTAACTGGATTACATCATGGACCAACAGGATTCCCAACTGAAGATGCTAAAATGTGTCAAGATTTAATCGAAAGATTATTTAATAAAATTGAAGCTCACCAAGATGAAATTGATGATTGGGAAGAGTTTATGATGGATGATGCTGATATTTTAGTATATGCTTATGGATCAGTAAGTAGAGCTGTTAAAGAAGCTATTATTAAACTTAGAGAAGAAGGTATTAAAGTAGGATTATTTAGACCTATTTCAATTTGGCCAAGTCCAGAAAAAGCTATTAAAGCTGCAGCAGATAAATTTGCTGATAAACCAATTTTAGTAACTGAAATGAATATGGGACAATATATCGAAGAGATTGAAAGAATTACAAAAAGAGATGATATTCATACTTTATTTAAAGCAAACGGAAGACCTATTAGTCCAGCTGAAATCATCGCAAAAATTAAAGAAATGGTATAAGGAGAAATAGATGGCTTTTAATTATGATTATTATTTAAGAACGGATAAAATGCCAACACTATGGTGTTGGGGATGTGGTGATGGAATTATCCTAAAAGCAGTGATTAGAGCATTTGCTAAACTTGGATGGGATAAAAATGATATTTGTGTAGTTTCAGGTATTGGATGTTCAGGAAGATTTTCTTCTTATTTAGATTGTAACACTATCCACACTACACATGGAAGAACTGTAGCATATGCAACAGGTGTAAAACTAGCAAATCCAGACAAACATGTAATTGTTGTAGCAGGTGATGGTGATGGTCTTGCAATTGGTGGTAACCATACAATTCACGGATGTAGAAGAAATATTGACTTAAACTTTATTTTAATTAATAACTTTATTTATGGATTAACAAATAGCCAAGTTTCACCAACAACTCCACAAGGTATGTGGGCAGTAACTCAACAATATGGAAATATTGACCCAACATTTGATCCAGCTGAATTAGCAAAAGGTGCAGGGGCTACATTTATTGGTAGAGAATCTGTAGCAGAAGCTCAAAAACTTGAAAGATTATTTGTAAAAGGTTTTCAACATAAAGGATTTAGTTTCTTTGATATTCATTCAAATTGTCATGTTAACCTTGGTAGAAAAAATAAAATGGGAACTGCTAAGAAAAATATGGATTGGATCGAAGAAAACTTAATGTCTAAAGTTAAGTGGGATAAAATGACTCCAGAAGAGCAACATGAAGCTAGAAAAGCTGGTAAATTCCCAAGAGGTGTATTATGGCATGTAGAAGAGCCAGAATATTGTGATTTATATGATACAGTTATTGAAAAAGCTGGAGGTAAAAAATGAAACAATTAAGATTTACAGGAGTAGGAGGACAAGGTGTTCTTCTTGCTGGGGAAATTTTAGCAACTGCTTATATTAATGCAGGAAAATATGGAGTTCAAGCAGCTACATATACTTCTCAAGTAAGAGGAGGACCAACAAAAGTTGATATCGTTTTAGATGATAATGAAATTTTATTCCCATATGCAAATGATGGTGAAATTGATTTTATGCTTTCAGTTGCAAATGTAAGTTATCAACAATTTAAAGATGGTGTAAAACCAGGTGGTAAAATAGTGTATGAACCAAATTTAGTTTATCCAACTGATGAAGATAAAAATAAATGGGAATTATATCCTATTGAAGTAATTACTATTGCTAAAGAAAAAGTAGGTAATGTTATTACTCAATCAGTTGTAGCATTAGCAATCGCAACTGTAATGATGGATATTGATGAAGATCTAGTTTATAATGCTATGATTGAAACAGTTCCACCAAAAGCAGTAGAAATTAATAAAAAAGCTTTTGCACTTGGTGTAGAAGCAGCTAAAGAAGCTTTAGCAAAAGGACCAGTAAAAGCATAATTTTTTGCTTTTTTGGTTTTTTTTATATTATCAAAAGTAAAAAAACTTTTGATAATGATACTTTATGAACAACTAGCAGGTATTTTACCAGCCATTACTCCTTTTAAAAATGCTTTTAAATCATCTAATTTATTCTTTTTAATAATTTTAATCATTCCATCAATAGCATAAAATTGTTTTTCATCTTCTAGTTTTTTTAATAAAAGTTCACCATTGTTTTTAAATAATTTATCTAAATCTTGTTCATTTTTTACACCTAAGATTTTTATAAAATCTGTTACTTTTATTTGAGATTTGCCTACTATATATTTAGTATAATATTTATAACCAGTTGTATAATCACCTTTTTTATGTAATTTAGTTAGATTTGTATATATTGTTTGTGGAGTTGATGCAGATACTTTTATTTGTTTGTCTTTCATATAATCAAATTTTAAAGTGATAGTATAAGTTCCATTAGATTCTAAATTTTTCATAATTATTGGTAAAATTTGATTATTAAAGTTTTCTTTTATTATTTTTTCAGTAGTATTAGTTGTTGTAGCATTTGCTAATACTCCTATTGAAATTAATGTAAGTAATTGTTTTTTCATTTGAAAATCCTTTTTATTTTGATTATATATTAAAAAAATGTGAAAAACAAGGAATAATAATTGTTTTTTATATCTCTTTTAGTAAAAAGCTATAAAAATGAATACTCGTTTTGTTATAATTGATTTATATAAGAGTAGTATGAAAAAAGTTATAAAAAGGGTTTAAATGTATAGAGTATTTAAATACTTTACTATAATCATAATATTAACAATAGGTATATTATCTTGTAGTAAAAAAGAAAAAGAGATTAATATAGCTGTAAATGAATGGATTGGTTATGCTCCATTATTTTATGCAAATGAAAAAGGGTGGTTAAAGAAAGATAATATTAGATTAATTAGAACTGTTTCATTAGGTGAAAGTTTAAGTCTATATAAAGGTGGATTAGTAGATGGGCTTACAGCTACGCAATATGAATATATGCAAATTAGAAATGAAGTAGTACCTATTGTTTTATTAGATAAATCATATGGAGGAGATATGATTTTATCTAACAAAACTTTATATGAACTACAACATACAAATCAAAAAATAGATGTATATTTAGAGATAGATTCTGTAAATTATTTATTATTGCAATATTTTATAAAAAAATATCATATTTTATTTAATAAACTTAATATTATTAATGGAGATCAACAACAATTAATAACAAATAATTTTAATTTAGATAAGCCTATTATTATAGTTACATATGCACCATATGATGTAGATTATGAAAAAAAAGGATTTAAAAAGATAGATTCTACAAGAGAAGATAAAAATTTATTAGTAATAGATGCTTTATTTATAAATAAAAAACTATATAATAAAAATAGATTTATTGGATTGAAAAAAGATATTGATAAAGCTATTTATGAAATTCAAAAAAATCCAAGAGAAGCTTATGATATAATCAAAAAATATTTCCCTAATTATGATTATTTAGATTTTGTAAATGCATTACATAATATTTTATGGATTAATAAGCCTAGTGAGGAGATTTTAAAAGAAATTAAAGATTTGAATTTACCTACAAAAGAGTTATTAAAATGAAAATAAGATATTTTATATTAGTAGTAAATTTTTTCATTATTTCTATTTTAACAGCATTTTTGTATTATATCTATTCAAATCAAAAAGATAAGATGGTTTCTATTGTTATAGATAATATTAAACAAGATTTATTGGAAAGTAAATATGTAGCTACTAAATATTTGAATCATCAGAATAAAATTTTAAATTTAAGACAATTATTTGATAGAAAATTAGCTAAAAATGACTTAATTAAAGGTTTTATTTTAGCTAAAAATAATAAAGTTTTAATAATATCAGGTGATACACATTTAAAAATACCTTTGCCAGATAGTGTAAAATATAATATTTATAAATTAACTTTAAAAGATTTATTAACTAAACAAGCATTTTTATTACCAATTGAGCTATATAATAATGGTGAGTTAGAAAAGTATGAAATATATATTTTTTTAGACAAAGCCAAATTAAATTCTTTATTATATAATTTAAAGATAAAATATCTCTTAATATATCTATTTATTATAGGTGTAATATTTTTAGTTTTAAATTATTTAATACAAAATTATATTATAACACCACTTACTAGGATAAAGCAATTTGCTCAAAAAAAATTGAAAGAACCTAATAGGATTTTTATTAAAGAATTAAATGATATTAAAAATAGTTTATATTTGAGTTTTAAAAAATTAGATACTACAATAGAAAATTTATATATTAGTAGTGTTACAGATTCTTTAACAAGAATAGGAAATAGGAATTTATTAAAACAAGAAGTAGCAAAACTAATAGAAAAAAATGATGAAAAATTTTGTCTACTTTTTATTGATTTAGATAATTTTAAAGAAATAAATGATTTTTATGGACATAGTATTGGAGATGAACTTATTATTGAGGTTTCTCAAACATTGAAAAATTTTATTAAAGATGATGAAGTTTTAACTAGAATTGGTGGGGATGAATTTATTTTAGTTTTAAAAGGATGTGAAGATATCTCAGAAATAGAACAAAGAGTAAGTAAATTAGTATCTTATTTAGATCAAAAATGGATTATTAGAAATCAAGAAATAACTACTACAGCTAGTATAGGAGTGGTTATATATCCATATGATGGTGTGACTTTTGATGAATTATTGAAAAACTCAGATATTGCTATGTATGAAGCAAAAAATAAAGGTAAAAATAGATTTGTTATTTTTGATACAGATGTAAAAGATAGAATAGATAATGAGTTTATATTAAAAAATAAACTAAAAAAAGCATTAGAAAATAACGAATTTGAGATGTATTATCAACCTAAAGTAAATAAATTAGGAAAAGTGATAGGATGTGAAGCATTAATTAGATGGAATAGTAGTGATGGTAAGGTTATTCCTCCTGCACAATTTATTCCTTTAGCAGAAAGAAGTGGTCTTATTTATGATATTGGTAATTGGGTTATGAAAGATGTAATGAAAACTGTAAAATCTTGGGAAAATGATCCTATATTAAAAAATATAGTTTTAGCATTTAATGTATCTGTAGTTCAGATGAGACATGAGAGTTTTTTTAGAGATATTCAGATGTTTATAGATAATACTAATGTTGATATTAGTAAATTAGAGATAGAAATTACAGAGTCAGTCTTTATTGAAAATAAAGCAAGAGCTTTACATTTATTGAATTTACTTCGTTATCAAGGATTTAAAATTAATTTAGATGATTTTGGTACAGGATATTCTTCTTTATCAATTTTAAAAACATTTGATATAGATGTATTAAAAATTGATAAATCTTTTGTGGATGAAGTATTGATAGAAAATGGAAAAATATATGTAAAAACAATTGTAGATATGGCTAAAAATTTAAATATACAAACAGTAGCAGAAGGTGTAGAAAATAAAGAACAGTTTGAAGTATTAAAAAAATTAGATGTTGATTATTTTCAAGGGTATTATTTTGCTAAACCTCTAAAAAAAGAGGATTTTGAAAGATATGTGAGAAATAATTACTCATAATGAGTAATTACTTTTTCTACTTCAGGAATAGCTTCTTTTATTTTTTCTTCTAGTTTATGTACATAAGCATGGGCTTCTTTGATAGAGTCAGTTTTTACATCTATATCAAGGTATATAAATTTATAACTTCCAGCATTTCTACCTTTAATATCATTTATTTTTTCTATCATATCTTCTTTTTCAAGAATTTCTCTGATTTGATTTATTGTTTCCATATCAACAGATGCATCTAATAATACTTTAATAGCATCTACAAGTATTTCCCAACCACTATGGAAGATAAAGTATACAACTATTGCAACTGCAATTTTTTCTATTATAGGATATCCCATATATTGACCAATTACACCTACTAATACTACTAGGGCTGTAAAAAAGTCACTTTTTACATGTTCTGCATCAGCCATTAAACTTGGTGAATTTAATTCAATTGCTTTTTTCTTTTCCCAATTAGCATATAAAAATGTGATAATTACAGTAGCGATAATAGCAATTACTGCTATTGGTAAATTTGTAATTTTCATAGGTTCACCAAAAAATACATCTCTAGCTATTTCATATCCAGCAAAAAATATAGCAAAAGCAGATACTAAAGCTACTAAATTTTCTACTTTATAAAGTCCCATAGGAAAGTCTTTTGCTTTTTTATTAGCGATTACTATACCTGTGAGTACACTAAAAGATGCTGCTAAATCAGATAATGAGTGGATTCCATCTGCTGTTAGTGAAGCACTCCCTGAAATAGTTCCACCTATAATTTTGATTATCGATAATGTGAAATTTACAATAATTGAAAATATAGCAATTTTTTTCTTTTCTTTATATATCATTTCTCTTGTCATAGATTTTCCCCTTATATTTTTTAAGATTTTAAAGAGAAAAATTATAACAAAAAAGTGAACATATGTCAATAATTTAAATTAACAAAATCTCAAAATTTATAGTATAATTTCAAAAAAACTTAAGGAGATATTTATGGATATTAGTAAAATCAAACCAGGAAGCAATCCTGATAAAGTAAATGCTTTAATCGAAATTCCAGTAGGAAGTAATATTAAGTATGAAATAGATAAAGAAAGTGGTGCAGTTGTATTTGATAGAATTATGTATTCAAGTTATCATTATCCAGCAAATTATGGATTTGTTCCAAATACATTAGCAAAAGATGGAGATCCAGCTGATATTTTAGTATTAACTGATTATGCATTAGTTCCAGGATGTGTTATAGCTGTAAGACTTATTGGTATGCTTGTTATGGAAGATGAAAGTGGAATGGATGAAAAATTACTTGCAGTACCTGTAACAAAACTTGATCCAACTTATGAAAATATTAAATCATATAAAGATTTGCCAAAATTAACTCTTGATAGAATTAAAAATTTCTTTGAAACATATAAAGCACTTGAGCCAAATAAATGGGTAAAAGTAAAAGATTTCGTAGGTGTAGAAGAAGCTACAGCAATGCTTCAGGATGCTATTGATAGTTATAAAGGTGAATAATGTTTGGTAGAAAATTAAAAAAATATGACCTTAATGATATAGAAAAAAAACAATATGCAAAAATTACTACAAATAAAGGTACAATTTGGGTAAAACTTTTTCCTGAAGCGACACCTAATACTGTAGCTAACTTTGCACATCTTGCTGAGAGTGGATTTTATGATGGATTAAAATTCCATAGAGTAATTCCTGGATTTATGGCTCAAGGTGGATGTCCTAATTCAAAAGATGGTGCATCTGGAATGCCTGGTACTGGAAATCCTGGATGGGCAATTGAATGTGAAACAAAAGCAGATAAACAAGTACATAAAAGAGGTAGTTTATCTATGGCTCATGCTGGTAAAGATACTGGTGGAAGTCAATTTTTTATCTGTTTTGTAGATTGTCCACATCTTGATGGAGTACATACTGTATTTGGAGGTATTGAAGAAAATGATACTGAAAGTTTCAAAGTATTAGATACAATTACTCAAAACGATACTATTGAAAAAATAGAAATTTTAGAAAATAGAGATTAATTCTCTCTATTTTTTTATTTTAAAAAGTTATCTTTTCCCTTTTAATATGGTATAATTATATATAAATAAATTTATTTTACTCTATAGTAAACTCACAATACTTATCTCCAAAGGTTTCCCTTTATTTCTATTATTAATTTTTATACTTGGTAGTATTTTTATAATAATCAGACTAGTATTATTTTTTAAAAAAATTAAAAAAAATTTAACAAAAGGAGTTGATATGATAGAAACAATAATATTTATATGTGAAATTGGGGATAAGTTTAATTTATGTAGTATAAAATAAGTTTATTTGATTTTTTTTGGTGGAAGTGTCGGGAATCGAACCCGAGTCCGAAAGTAGAGCCACTTCTTGTGTTTCTACATGCTTAGTTCATTGATCATACTCTAATGACAGGTTCAATGAACAAAACCTTATCATTAGAGGGACGAAATCAGATCTCGATATCACTTTTTCGTCCAAAAAGTGATATCCAGCCACGCTAAGATGAGGCTCAACCTAAGAGCGTTGTGGCACCGCTCAAAGGGAGCCACCCTAAGTTAATTAAGCAACAGCTTTTGCTGTTGTTGGGTTATAATTTGTATTGTTTGCGTTTATTTTTAAACAGGCTGTTTTACAACTAGCCCAAGTTGGCATGCTTCACAAGAGACTCTACTCCCGTCGAAGCCAAGTCACTCCCATATAAGCAAACAATTTTGAGCGAATTATATCAAACAAAACTTAAAAAGTCAATATATATTTAAGCAAAATTTAAGCAAAGTATTATATCATAAATTAAATAAGATAAAATTTATCTTTTTTATGATATAATAAAAATAAAAAGGTAATTTATGAAATATGATATTTTAGTAATAGGAAGTGGAATTGCTGGTATGATGGCTGCTATTGAAGCAAAAGAGCTTGGTAGTAATGTAGCAATTGTAATGAAAAAATCTCCAATGGCAAATAACTCTTTTATGGCAAAAGGGGGAATAAATGCCGCACTTAATAATATGAATGATGGTGATTCAATAGAACAACATATTCAAGATACTATAAAAGGTGGTATGGGACTTGCTGAAGAGGAAGCTGTAAGAATATTTTGTGAACAAGCACCTCAAATTGTAAGAGAGCTTCATAAAAGATTTAAAGTCCCATTTAATACTTTAGAAAATGGGAAGTTAGCACAAAGACCTTTTGGTGGGACAAAATTTAAAAGAACAGTTTACGCAGCTGATGCCACAGGTCCAGCTATTATGAAAGCTTTAAATAAAGCTTTGAAAGATTTAAATATTACAACTATTAAAAACCATTTTGCTTTAAATCTACTAATAAACGATAATAAAATAACAGGGGTTAGCTTTGTAGATGAAAATGAAGAATTAAAAATCATTCAAGCAAAATCGGTAATTGTAGCAACTGGTGGATATGCAGGACTTTATAGAGGTAGGACTACAAATGTAAGTGATGCTACAGGTGATGGGATTGCTATGGGACTTAGAGCAGGACTTGAAGCAATGGATATGGAGTTTATTCAGTTTCATCCTACAGGACTTGAAGGAACAAACTATTTAATAAGTGAAGCAGCAAGAGGTGAAGGTGGTAAACTTATAAATAGTGATGGAATAGAATTTGTAGATGAATTAAATACGAGAGATTTCGTAACTCGTGCAATAGTAAAACAACTTCAAAAAGGGAAAAAAGTATATTTAGATTTAACAAATATTAATGAAGAGATAATAAATACAAAACTAATCAATCTTAAAAAAAGAGTTAAATCTTTAAAAGGGATAGATATAGCCAAAGAGCCAATCCCTATAAATCCACTTGCTCACTATTCGATGGGAGGTATAAAAACTGATACTTATGCTTATACATCAGTTGAAGGACTTTTCTATGTAGGAGAAGCTGGAAATAATGGTGTAAATGGAGCTAATAGACTTGGTGGAAACTCTCTAAGTGAAGGAGCTGTATTTGGTAGGTTAGCTGGATATCAAGCTGTTAAATATTCTCATAGAAATAATTTTATAGAAATTAAAAAAGAGGGTATTCAAAAAGATGAAGAGTTTATAAATAAACTTAAAGTTACAAAAATTGATGCTAAAAAGATAAAAGATGAAGTTGGTGAAATCTTATTTGAGAAACTTGGAATTATTAGAAATGGATATGCTATAAAAAAAGCTTATAAAATGTTAGAAGATTTAGAAAATAATTTAGCAGATGAAAACAATTCATCACTTCAAGAAAAAATAGAAGCAATAAATGGTATTCATATAGCTAAAGTTTTAGCTAAATCTGCATTATATAGAGAAGAGAGTAGAGGTGCTCATTTTAGATTAGATTTTCCTGAAAGTGATTATTCTTTTATGCATCACACAATTCAACTATTAGAGGAATAAATTTCTAATAGTTGATAGCTTCTTTAATATTTTTTGCAATTTGTGAAATTTTTTTGATTTTATTTGAATATGTATTGTTTTCAAGTAATACTTTAATAAAAGCACTACCTACAATTACTCCATCTACATTTTGTGCTTTTTCACGAGCAGTTTTTTCATTTACTCCAAAACCTATATATAATGGAGTATTGCTAACTTCTCTAATATTTGAAATAACTTCATTTAAATCCTCTTTTTTACCCATTCCAGTGATTCCTGCATAAGCTACCATATAGATAAATTCTTGAGAATCTTTTAGGATAGTAGCTATTCTTTCTTTTGAATCAGTTGGAGCTACAAAAGAGATAAGAGGAAATTTGTCTTTATAAATAATAGTTTCTTCATAAGGTAAATCAGGAATAATAAATCCTTTTATATTAGTTTCTTTTGCTTTATTTACCATAAAATCATATCCTTTATGATAAAAGCTATTAAAATAACCCATCCAATAAGTATCTATTTTATCTCCGATTTCTTTACTTACTTCAAAAACATTATCTATTTTAAATCCATTTTGAAGAGCTATTAAATTTGCTTTTTCAATTACAGGTCCATCAGCTACAGGATCGCTAAAAGGAATTCCAAGTTCAATCTTATCTACACCAGCTTCTTTTAATGCTAAAACAGCATCTATAGTGAAATTTTTATCAGGAAAAGCAGTAGTTAAATATGCTACAAGTTTTTTCATAAAAATACCTTTAAGTTTTTTTGAAAATTATACCATTTTTTGGTATTATAGTGAATATATTAAATAAAAGGATTTTTTTATGAAGGTAACAATTTCAAAACTTCATTCATATAAGAATAATAAAAAAATAACTATGATAACAGCATATGATGCATTATTTGCAAAAATATTTGATGAATATGTAGATACTATTTTAGTAGGAGATAGTTTAAATATGAGTTTTTTTGGAGAAAGTGATACAGTGAGTGCTACACTTGAGCAGATGATATATCATACAAAAGCTGTATGTAATGGAGCAAAAAATGCTTATATTATAGCTGATATGCCATTTGGTACATATCAAACTCCATTTGATGCATTAAAAAATGCAACAAAAATATTTAAAGAAACAAAAGCTGATGCCGTAAAATTAGAAGGTGGAAAAGAGAAAGCTGAAACTATAAAATTACTTACAGATAATGCAATATCAGTAGTAGGACATATTGGTCTTATGCCTCAATTTTCAAGAAGTGAAGGTGGATATAAAGTAAAAGGTAAAGATGAAGAATCTCGTAAAAAACTTTTAGAAGATGCTAAATCGATAGAAGAAGCAGGAGCAGTGTTGCTTGTAGTAGAAGGGGTAAAAGAAGAGGTTGCTCGTGAAATTACAGAAAGTGTAAAAATTCCTGTAATTGGAATAGGTGCTGGTAGATTTGTAGATGGACAAGTACTTGTATGGAGTGATATGCTTGGTTTTTTTGATGAATTTAAGCCGAAATTTGTAAGAAGATATCTAAATGGTGCAGAGATTGTAAGAGAATCTGTTAAAAAATATGTAGAAGATGTTAAGAGTGTAGAGTTTCCAAAAGAAGCTGAGATCTATTAAGGAGTTAAAGTGGGTGCTTTAGAATATATAGATTATTATAGATGGGAAGGTGATGGGGAGCTTATTTATTATCCTTATGCTATGAGTTCGTTTGTTTTGCCAAGTCATAAAAAAATAAGTGGTAAAATTTTAAGACAACTTGATGATAAAGATAGTTTTATGTATGACTTAGAATGTCCTATAAATATAGAGTTTGGAAAAATATTTAAATGAGAGTAGTAGAGATAGAAAAATTTGAAATAGAGGATTCTTTTGAGACATCTTTAAGGCCAGCTATATGGGATGAATATATAGGTCAAGAAAATATCAAAAAAAATCTTCAAGTATTTATCCAAGCAGCTAAAATGAGAAATGAACATTTAGACCATATTCTATTTTTTGGACCACCAGGACTTGGTAAAACAACATTGGCTCATATAATAGCAAATGAAATGGAAGCTAATATAAAAGTAATAGCAGCACCAATGATAGAAAAAAGTGGGGATTTAGCAGCTATTCTTACAAATCTTCAAGAAGGAGATATTCTTTTTATAGATGAAATACATAGATTAAAATCAACTATCGAAGAAGTATTATATCCAGCAATGGAGGATTATAGATTAGATCTAGTAATAGGAAGTGGTCCAGCAGCTCAAACTATAAAAATAGATATTGAAAAATTTACACTAATAGGAGCTACTACTCGTGCAGGTATGCTTAGTAACCCTTTAAGAGATAGATTTGGAATGAATTTTAGACTTCAGTTTTATAATGAAGAAGAATTGGCTAAAATTATACAAATTGCAGCAAATAAACTAAAGAAATCTATAAAAAAAGATTCAGCTATTGAAATAGCAAAAAGAAGTAGAGGTACACCTAGGATTGCTTTAAGGCTTCTTAAAAGAGTTAGAGATTTTAGTGATGTAGCAGGGGAAGATGAGATTACTCTTAAAACAACAGAATATGCTTTAAATCAACTTGGTGTAAATGAAAATGGATTTGATGAACTTGATTTGAGTTATTTAAGATTATTATGTAAAGCAAAAAAACCTTTAGGGCTTTCTACAATTAGTGCAGCTTTAAGTGAAGATGAAGAAACTATTGAAGATGTAATAGAGCCATTTTTACTTGCAAATGGTTATGTAGAAAGAACAGCAAGAGGTAGAATAGCAACTAGAAAAAGTTATCAATTATTAAATTTTAAAGAGGGGAGTTTGTTTTGATGAAAATAGTAGTATTTATATTTTTAATAGTAAATTTATTTGCTTTAGAAAAAGTATCTATACAGTTTAATACAAAATATAATTTTGCTGTAGCTGGTTATATAGCAGCTAAAGAAAAAGGGTTTTATAAGGATTATGGATTAGATGTTAAGTTAGTTCCATATAATAATAAAAGTGATATAGTTCATGATGTTGTGCGTAAGCATATATATGATTTTGGAGTGTTTAATGAGAATTTGGTAGTACATAAGGTAAAAGGTGATGATATTAAATTAGTAGCATCTATTTTTAAAAGATCAGCTGTAGTTATTATTACTCAAACAGAAATTACAGATATAAAACAGTTAGAAGGTAAAAAAATATATGTACCAAAAAATTTAATTGATACTATTGATGAACTGTTTGAATATAATGATATGGAGTTAGATGATGTTGAGGTTATTAGTGATGATGCAGATTTATTTGAAAAATTCAAAAATCATAAAATAGATGCAAAAGTTGGATATATTTATGATGATTTATATTTATTAGAAAAAAACCATATAAAATTTAATATTATAAACCCTACTGATTATGATTATTTAATATATCAAGGTGAATTATTTACTAGTGGAAAATTAGCAAAAGATAATCCTATATTAGTAGATAGATTTAAAAAAGCTACTATTAAAGGGTGGTATTATGCTTTAGATCATAAAGAGGAGATAGTTGATTTGATCTATTCTAAATATAGATTAGATAAATCAAAAGATGAGTTATTATTTGAAGCTAAAAAATTAGAGTCTATTATTGGTAGATATATATATCCAATTGGATATATAAATAATGATTCATTAAAAGTACAATTTAAGCAAGAAGCAGAAGAATTAAATAAAACTATTGATGTAGAACAAATAGTAAAAGATTATGTATTTAATTTTAATAATCTACTTGATTTAGATAAAGAATTTATCTATTTTATAAAATTATATAATTATTATTTAGAACATAAATTGTTAATATGGCTTTCTATTTTATTTTCTATTATTATCTCTTTATTTGCTTATTTTACATATCGTCTAAAAAAAGAAAAGCAAAAAATAGAAACTTTATTTGATAAAGTACCAGTAGTATATATTGTAATGAATATGAAGAATTATACAGTAACAAAAATAAATGAGTATGCTTTAAAATTTTTTAAATATCAAAAAGCGGAAGAATTGAATTTATTTAAATCTAATATTCATTTGGATAATGAAAGTTTTGATCTTTTTGTAAAAAAAGTAAATGAACATCTAGATACATATAAAACTTTAGAAGGATTCAATTTAAATTGGAAATTAAAAAAGAGAGATAAAGAAGTTGTTTGGGTGAATATTAGAGTTTTAAATTATTCAGATAATGAAATATTATGGGTAATAACAGATATAGATGATCTTATGAGAGCACAAAAAGAATTAAATAAACAAATTTTAACTACAAAAAAAGCGATGAAGGTAAAAGAGGAATTTTTAGCTAATATGTCTCATGAAATAAGAACACCACTTAATGCAATTTTAGGATTTGTTGATATTATATATAATAGAGAAAAAGATAAAGAGAACAAAAAATATTTAGAAATAATTAATAAATCTGGGAAAAATTTACTAACTATTATAAATGATATTTTAGATTTTTCAAAAATAGAAAGTGGAAAAATCAAAATAGAAAAAATCGAATTTAATCCAAGAGAAGAGTTTGAGATAATAGTTTCATTATTTGAAGCAAAAGCAAGTTCAAAAAATATTACATTACAAATTTCTATGCAAAACCTTGATTATAATATTATTTCAGATCCTGTAAGAATAAAACAAGTTATATCAAATCTTATAAGTAATGCTATTAAGTTTACCTCTTCTGGTAAAAAAGTAATATGTAATATAAATTATAATAAAAATACTGAAAAACTATATGTTGAAGTTATAGATGAAGGGATTGGTATTGAAGAAGAAAAATTAAAAACTATATTTCAACCATTTGCTCAAGCAGACACTTCTACTACTCGTAAGTTTGGTGGGACAGGTTTAGGGCTTACAATTAGTAAAAAACTTATAGATTTATTAGGAGGTGAGTTAAAAGTAGAAAGTGAAGTAAATAAAGGTAGTAAATTTTATTTTTCAATTCCAGCTAAGAAAACTTCTAAAATCCTCGAAAAGCAAGAATTAAAAGCAAAATCAACTATTCAAAATTTTAAAGGTGATGTTTTGATAGTAGAAGATAATAAAGCAAATCAAATGTTTTTAAAAGTTGTGTTAAAAAGTTTAGGAATAGATAATATTACTATTGCTAATGATGGTGAAGAAGCTATAGATAAAGTAAAAACTCATCAATTTGATATTATTTTTATGGATGAAAATATGCCTAAAATGAATGGAATTGAAGCTAGTAAAAAAATAAGAGAGATGGGAATAATGACACCTATAGTAGCTGTTACTGCAAATGCATTAACAGGAGATAAAGAAAGATTTTTAGAAGTAATGGATGATTATATTCCAAAACCTGTAGATAAAGAAAAACTAATAGAAGTTTTATCTAAATATCTAAAAGGAAAATAATGATTAAATCAAATACTTTTATTAATATTATTTTTTTAATTGCTGGATATTTTGTTTATATCACTTATAAACCTTTTTTGATAGATATAGCTATAGCTATTTTGCTTGCTGTAGCATTGTTTAATATAGAAAAGTTTTTTTATAGTAAGTTTAAGAATAAATATGTATCAAGTGGATTGATTACATTATTTTTAGCAACTTTACTTTTTACTCCTCTTTTTTATTTTATTTCTGGAGCTACAGATTTAGTTCATAATATTACTCCAGAGTCTATAAAAGTAGTTATAACAAAAGCAAAAACATTATTTACATATTTACCTGATATACTAGCACAAAAATTACAGCAATTTTTAGCAAGTGATAGTATTCAAAGTATTTATAATAGTATGGCTAAAATTTTAGGAACATTAACTACAAAAAGTGCAGTGTTTTTAAAAGATATGACTTTAATTATTGTATTTTTCTTTTTTGTAAATTTATATGGAAAAGAGATTTTATCTTTTATTAGAAAAGTATCTCCTCTTGAAGAAGAAAAAGCAAATATATTATTTAAAGATACACAAGAAGTTATGGGATTAGTTTTTTACTCTACTTTAATCACAGCTATATTTGAAGGGTTACTTTTTGGAGCATTTGTTCAGATTTATGGATTTGATGGAATATTTTTTAGTGTAATGTATGCTTTTGCATCATTAATTCCTGTAATAGGTGGGGCTATTATGTGGATTCCTATGAGTTTATATATGTATGCACATGGTGATGCTAAAGCAGCATTACAAATAGCTATATATTCTATAGTAGTGATTTCTATCATAGCAGATACATTTATCAAACCTTTAATTATAAAATATATTAAATTAGAACTTAAAAGTTCAATTGAGTTAAATCCTCTTCTTATTTTCTTTTCTATTGTAGCAGGACTTAGTAGTTTTGGGTTTTGGGGAGTGGTTTTAGGGCCGGCAATTACTTCTATTTTTATTTCTATACTGAAGTTTTACAATAAAGTTTAGTCAACTAGACTAAAATTTTCTAAAAAAAATTATAAAAATACTTGACAAAGATTAAAAAATGTAATATAATTACATTGTCAATCAAAGATAAAGAGTGACAAATGAAAAAAGAGATTATATTAAATAACTTAATAAAAACATATTTATCAGAACTTAATCCAATAAGTTCAGGTGAATTAAAAAGAAAATGTAATTTACCTTTTTCACCATCAACTATTAGAAATTATTTTCAAAAACTTGATGGTGAAGGTATGATAATAAAAGTTCATATAAGTTCTGGAAGTATTCCTTCAAAAGATGCTTTAAGAGAATATTGGTATAAATATTTATCATTTGATAATATAAATATCTCAAGTAAGCAACTTGAAGAGATAGCTAAAGAATTTGATGTTTTTATCAGTTATAAAGACAAGCAAAATCTAATATTAAAAAATGTATTTAATGTAGCAAATAAATTTATTATATTAGATTTTGATACTGATGAAATAGTTTTAAAGTATCAAAAAGAGATTTTATACCTATTTGAAGAATTTATAGGGTATAATCTAGATGATATAAAAAAAATGATTGGTTTAGTAAAACTAAACCATATATTAAATAAATTTTCAATAAATAAAATTGAAAATTTTAATAAAGAATTTTTATATAAACATTATCAAGATTTTAGTATTAATGATTTGCTGAGTGATAGATTATTTGATAAGTTTAATTATGGCTTATCATTTAATAAAGATTTTTTAGCATATAAAATTGATGCTAAAGTTGATACAAAAGATACAGAGTTTATAGTGATTGGTAATATATATACTAATTATTTAAAACTCTTTGATTCTATAAAGGAGGCATCATGAGTAAAAAAGCAAAAAATAAAAATGAGAAAAATGAAAAGTTAGAACAAGAAGTGGAATCTAAAGAGGAAGAAACTTCTACAGAAGATAAAAAGGTAGAAGAATTGGAACAAAGATTAGAACAAGCTTTAAGAGCATATGCAGCTTGTGAAAATGATAAAAAAATCATGGAAAAACAAAAAACTCAAGCAATTGATTATGCAGTTGAAAAGTTTGTAAAAGACCTTTTACCTATCATAGACACATTAGAACTTGCTGTAAAAAATATTAAAAACACAGAAGATGAATGTGCAAAAGAGATGGTAGAAGGAGTTGAGCTTACTCTTAAAAAAATGGTTGATACATTCAAAAATCATGGTATTGAAGCTGTAGGACATGATGAATTTGATCCAAATTATCATCAAGCAGTTCAACAAGTTGAATCTGATGAACATGAAGAAGGTCAGATTGTTGAAATATATCAAAAAGGGTATAAACTAAAAGATAGACTAATTAGACCAAGTATGGTTACAATTTGTAAAAAATAAAAAAACTAAAATTAAAGGAGATAAAATGGCAAAAGTAATAGGAATTGACTTAGGAACAACAAATAGCTGTGTAGCTTATTATGATGGAAAAGAAGCGAAAGTAATCGCAAATAAAGAAGGAAGAAACACTACACCTAGTGTAGTAGCATTTACAGATAAAGGGGAGATTTTAGTAGGTGAACCTGCTAAAAGACAAGCAATTACAAACCCAGAAAAGACAATCTACTCAGTAAAAAGAATTATGGGTATGATGTGTTCTGATAAAGAAGCTGCAGAAGCAAGAGATAAAGTACAATATAAAATCGTAGATAACAATGGTGCTTGTGCAGTAGAAATCGATGGTAAAAAATATACACCACAAGAAATTAGTGCAAAAATCTTATCAAAATTAAAAGAAGATGCAGAAAGTTTCTTAGGTGAAGAAGTAACTGAAGCTGTAATTACAGTACCAGCATATTTCAACGATAGCCAAAGAAAAGCAACTCAAGAAGCTGGAAAAATTGCAGGATTAAATGTATTAAGAATTATCAACGAGCCAACAGCAGCATCTTTAGCATATGGTTTAGATAAAAAAGGTGAAGAAACTATCTTAGTATATGACTTAGGTGGTGGTACATTTGACGTAACAGTACTAGAAATCGGTGATGGTACATTCCAAGTATTAGCAACTGATGGTAATGCATTCTTAGGTGGAGATGATTTTGATAACAGAATCATCGAATGGTTAGTAAGTGAATTTAAAGCTGATAATGGAATCGATTTAAGCCAAGATAAAATGGCAATGCAAAGATTAAAAGATGCAGCAGAAACTGCTAAAAAAGAATTATCAAGCAAAACTGAAACTGAAATCAATTTACCATTCATCACAGCAGATGCAACTGGACCAAAACACTTAGTTAAAACATTAACAAGAGCTAAATTTGAAGCTATGATTGATGATTTATTACAAGAAACATTAAAACACATTGATACAGCATTAAATGATGCAGATGTTTCAAAAAGTGATATCCAAGAAATCGTAATGGTTGGTGGATCAACAAGAATCCCTAAAGTACAACAATTAGTAAGCGAATACTTTGGTGGAAAAGAGTTAAATAAATCAGTAAACCCTGATGAAGTTGTAGCATTAGGTGCAGCTATTCAAGGTGGAGTATTAAAAGGTGATGTAAAAGATGTATTATTACTAGATGTTACACCATTAAGCCTTGGAATTGAAACTTTAGGTGGAGTAATGACTAAAGTTATTGAAAAAGGAACAACAATTCCTGTTAAAAAATCACAAATTTTCTCAACAGCAGAAGATAACCAAACAGCTGTAACAATCCATGTATTACAAGGTGAGAGAGAATTTGCAAAAGATAACAAATCTTTAGGACAATTCAACCTAGAAGGAATTCCAGCAGCACCAAGAGGAGTACCTCAAATCGAAGTAACATTTGATATCGATGCAAATGGGGTATTAAATGTAAGTGCTAAAGATAAAGGAACTGGTAAAGAACAAAAAATTACAATTACTGGAAGTTCAACATTATCTGAAGAAGAAATCGAAAGAATGGTAAAAGAAGCTGAAATGCATAAAGCTGAAGATGAAAAAAGAAAAGCTTTAATCGAAGCTAAAAACCAAGCAGATGCTTTAATTTACCAAACTGAAAAATCATTAAAAGAAGTTGGTGACAAACTTGACCAAGCAACAAAAGATGATATTCAAAGAGCGATCGATGACTTAAAAGAAACACTTAAAAAAGAAGATGTTACAAAAGAAGAAATCGATACAAAAGTTAAAACTTTAACAGATTCAAGTCACAAACTTGCAGAAGCAATCTACCAAAAAGAGAATCCTCAAGGTGGAGCAAATGCAGGAGCTCAAAATAATGCAAAAAAAGATGATGACGATATCATCGATGCAGAAGTAGAATAATCTCTACTTCTTCTTTTTTTCTCCATAAATTCCCCCTTATAAATCTACATTATTTTTTACTTATAATATTTTTTTGATATAATAAAATCAAAAAGGAAAATTATGGCAAGTATTTGGGTTGATTATTTAGAGAGAGATTTTTTAAATACAGAATTTGTGGATTTAGTAAATAGTGGATTAGTAAATGGAATCACTTCAAATCCTGCAATTTTTGCGAATGCTATTACAAAAAGTGAAGCTTATAAAGAGGATATTGAAAGATTAAAAGGAAAATCTCCTGAAGAGATTTATGAAGAGTTAGCTATAAAAGATATCCAAAAAGCTTGTGATGTTTTAGAAGAAAAATATAATGAAGGTGATGATGGATATGCTTCTATAGAAGTAAATCCAAAATTAGCTAATGATTATAAAGGGACTGTTGATGAGGCTTTAAGATTAGTAGATAAAATTGAGAGAGAAAATCTAATGATAAAAATTCCAGCAACTGAAGCTGGATATAAAGCAATGGCTGATTTAGCTAAGAGAGGAATAAATATCAATGCTACTTTAATATTCTCACCTAACCAAGCAATGCAATGTGCGGATGCATTAAGTAATCTACCAAGAAATAGAGATGGGGTAATTAGTGTATTTGTAAGTAGATTTGATAGAGAACTTAATAATATTTTAGCACAGCATAATTTAAGTAAAGATAGAATAGGTTTTTTTAATGCTATAAAAATATACAATCAAATAAATGAAAAAAATCTTCCAAATGTAAGAGTTCTTTTTGCTTCAACAGGTGTAAAACAAGACTACTTAGAACCTGATTATTATGTGGAACAACTTAATTTACCAAATAGTGTATTAACTTTGCCTTTAGATGTGATAAACTATATCAAAAATAAAGAATTAAGTGAAGCATTCCATTTTCAAACAAAACATATTGATGCATTTTTTAGTTATCTTACACCTGCACAAATTTCTATGCAAAAAACTTATGAAAAACTTATGAAAGATGGATTAAAAGCTTTTGAGGATTCTTTTGAGGGTATGCTTAGTTCATTAAAAGGTTAAAAAAATGGCAGATAGTAATTTAATGCAACAATTTAAACAGTTTTTATATAAAATGATAGAATTAGGTGGAAGTGATTTACATATTAAAGCTGGAGGAAATATTAGAGCAAGAATTCAAGGAGAAATAAAACCTTTAGCAAATGTTCAAATAACAAAAGAAGTAGCTCTTGCTTTATGTAAAGAGTTATTTTTGGATAGATATGAAGAGTTTTTAAAAACAAAAGAGATGGATTTTAATTTTAAATTAGATGAAAGATATAGATTTAGAGGGAATGCTTTTTTTCAAATAGAGGGCCCTGCTATTGTAATGAGAGTTATTCCTGTAGAAATCCCTTCGTTGAAAAAATTAGATATGCCTGAAATTTTACATAAGTTTGCAAATATAGAAAGAGGGATGGTTTTAGTAACAGGGGTTACAGGATCTGGTAAGTCAACTACATTAGCAGCAATGATAAATGAAATAAATCAAAACAGAGCAAAACATATTATCACAATTGAAGATCCTATAGAGTTTGTTCATAAAGAAAATAAATCTATAATAAATCAAAGAAGTGTAGGGCAGGATACTCTAAGTTTTTCTAATGCTTTAAAAGGAGCTTTAAGAGAAGACCCTGATATTATTTTAATTGGAGAGATGAGAGATATTGAAACAGTTGAGATTGCTCTTCATGCAGCTGAAACTGGACATTTAGTCTTTTCTACATTACATACATTAGATGCTAAAGAGACTGTAAATAGAATTATTGGGATGTTTCCAAGTGAAGAACAAAATAGAATTAGACTTACATTAGCTTCCATTTTAGAAGGGGTAATTTCTCAAAGACTCGTAAAAACTGTAGAAGGTGGAAGAGTTGCTGCTATGGAAATTTTAGCAAAAACACCAAGAATAGCAGAACTTATAAAAGAAAATAGAGATGATGAAATAAAAGATGCTCTTGAAGAAGGGCATAAAATTTATGGAACCCAAAGTTTTGATTTATCATTAGTAAATCTTGTAATGGCAGGTAAAATCACAGAAGAAGTAGCACTTGAAAATGCAACAAGTCCAGATGATTTAGCTTTAAGAATCAAAAAGGCAAAATTAGCTGTGCAAGCTCAAAATCCTAATACAAGTGATGAAGATGATATTATAGGATTAAAAATAGATTAGAAATCATTTCTAATCTATGGTTGTATAGAGTTTTGATAAATATAATCTACAATTTCATCAATATTATCGCTTATTAAAAATAATTCTAAATCTTTTTCATCTATCATTTTTTCTTTTAACATATTTTTATAAAATTTCAACAATGGTTCAAAAAACTCTTTTCCATAAAATACTACCGGTATTTTAGACATTTTTTTAGTTTGTATTAAAGTTAATACTTCACTTAATTCATCTAATGTACCAAATCCTCCAGGCATTATTACAGTTGCTACTGAATATTTTATAAATGTTACTTTTCTTGTAAAAAAGTAGTTAAATTCAAGTTTTGTTTTTACATAAGGATTTACTTTTTGTTCGTGAGGAAGTTTGATATTTAATCCTATAGAATAATCAGCCCCTTTATTAGCTGCTTCCATTATACCAGGCCCACCACCAGTAATGATTGCATACCCTTTTTGTGAAAGTTTTTTGGCTATTTTTGTGGCTTTTTTATAATATATATTGTTTTCATCTACTCTAGCACTTCCAAATATACTAACAGCGGGAGGAATAGTTTCAAGCTCATCAAAAGCATCTGTAAAATCACTAATAATTTTAAAAATTCTCCACATATCTTTTTCTATATTACGGTTATCTAAAAACTCTTTTTGAAAGTCTTTCATTTTTTACCCCCTTTTTTTTGTTATCATTATACAATAGATAAAACAAAAGGGATAGAAAATGAAAATAAAATCATTGGGAGCGGCTGAGGTTGTTACAGGAAGTTGTCATTATATTCAGACAAAAGAGGATAGTTTTTTGGTAGATTGTGGGATATTTCAGGGAGAAACTGAAGAAAAAAATTATGAACTTATTGATTGTATAGCAGAGGATATTGACTTTGTTTTAATTACTCATGGACATTTAGATCATGTAGGAAGATTGCCTCTTCTTTATAAACAAGGTTTTAGAGGAAAAATTTATGCTACAAAAGCTACTATTGATATAGCAAAAGTTGTACTTTTTGATGCTGCTAATTTAATGCAAGAAGATTATATTACAAGATATAAAAAGTCTCTAAGAAGAGGTGAAAAAGCCAAAAAACCATTATATGAACCAAAAGATGTAAGGGATATGTTTAAAAATATAGAGTTTATAGAGGTGGATTATAATAAAAAGCTAAAGCTTACTAAAAATATTCAAGTAGTATTTAAAGATGCAGGGCATATTTTAGGTTCATCTATTATAAAACTTACTATAAAAGAAGGAAGTAAAAAGATAATCACTTTTAGTGGAGATTTAGGAAATAAACATAATGATATTTTACCACCACCAGAGATTATTAAAAAAACAGATTATCTGTTTTGTGAGTCAACTTATGGAGATAGAAATCATAAGCCTTTTAAAGAAAGTATAAAAGAGTTTAGAAAAACTATTCTTGAAACTTTGAAAAATGATGGAAATATTATAATTCCATCATTTGCTATTGAAAGAACTCAAGAAGTTTTATGTGCTTTAAAAGATATGTATAAAGAGGGATTACTTCCTAAAAAAACACAAGTATTTTTAGATTCACCTATGGGTATAAAGGCAACAAATGTATATGTAAAATATCATAAACAATTATCAAATAAATGTAATAAATATTTAAAAAAAGATGGGCATATTTTTGAATTTGATATATTAAAATATACTACTAAAGTGGATCAATCTAAAAAAATAAATGAAGTTAAAAAAAGAGCTATTATAATCGCAGGAAGTGGGATGTGTAATGGAGGAAGAGTTTTACACCATTTAAAAAATAGAATTTGGGATTCTAAAAATACAGTTTTATTTGTAGGATATCAAGCAGTTGGTACATTAGGTAGAGATATTGTAAATGGAGAAAAGTGGATTAGAATTTATAATGAGGATATTTTAATCCAATCAAAAATAGTAACAATAAATGGTTTTTCAGCTCATGCAGACCAAAGTGAGCTACTTGAATGGATTAAACCTATGAAAAATAATTTAAAAACGGTATTTTTAATACATGGAGAAAAAGAAAAACAAGAGATTTTTAAACAAAAAATTATTGAAAAGTTGAATTTAAAGACTCATATAGTAAAATCAAAAGAGATTATTGGGGTTTAAATCCTTCTTTTGATTTACAATAGTTGTTTAAAAAACATTCTTCACATTTTGGATTTTTAGCAGTGCATATATATCTTCCAAATAGTACTAAAGCTTGATGAAGTGTTGCTAGATCTGTTTTGAAAGCATCTATTAAATCTTTTTCGCACCCTTCTACATTTTTCGCATCGCTTAGCCCTAAACGATGACTAGTTCTAAATACATGAGTATCTACAGCCATTCTATTTTCATTGTTAGATTCAATTAAAAATACATTAGCTGTTTTATTTCCAACACCTGCTAGGGATATTAAATCTTTATGATTATGTGGAATATTACCTCCAAATTTTTCTTCTACATCTTTAGCCATTTTTATTAAGTTTTTAGCTTTATTATTAAAAAAACTACAGCTTTTAATAAGTTCTTTTACATCATCTAAATTAGCTTTACTTAACTCTTTGGTAGATGGGTATTTTTCAAATAATGCAGGAGTTATAATATTTACTCTTTTATCTGTACATTGTGCTGAAAGGATTATTGAAACTAAAAGCTCATATTCATTTTTATAGTTAAGTTCTGTTTTAGCATCTTTATACTTTTCAAGTAATATTTTTTTTATTTCTTCTATATTTTTTTTAGATGTTTTGATCATAATATTCCTTTATGTTTTTTGCTGTTTTTTTATCTATAACTTTTGAAAGCTCTTCAAAAGAAGCTTTTTTTATATTTTCAAAATCACCAAAATAATTAAGTAGTTTTTTTAGTTTAGCAATTCCAATACCTTTTATTTTTAGAAGTTCAATCTCTTTATTTTGTTTTAGTTTTTGTTTTCTATGAAATGATATAGCAAATCTGTGTGCTTCATCTCTTAGCTTTTGTAAAAATTGTAAAAGCTTATGATTTTTGCCTAGTTTATATACTCCATCAAAAGAGTATATTTTGTCTTCTGCACCCCCTTTTGCACGGTGTGCTTTTGTATCGACTTTTTCTTTTGCAATACCTAATATATCTATATTTATACCTATACTATCAATGATTTCTTTTGCTATATTTATTTGAGCCATTCCACCATCAATCAACCATAAATCAGGCGGACTTAGTTTATCAAAACTTTTTGCTCTTTTAATAAGAAGTTCTCTCATTTGAGAATACTCATCTTTGCTTTTTAGATTATAATGTCTATATTCATCTTTTTTAAATCCATCATTGCTCCATACAATTTTACTTCCTACTGGGGCTTCTCCTTGCATATGGGAAGTATCAAACACTTCTATTACATAAGGGGTGTTTTCAAGATTAAAATATTTTTGAAGTTCATCATAAATATTTGTTTTTGTTTCATTTTTTAATATTTCATTAGCATTTAACTTACAGATATCAATTAGTTTTTTTCTTTCTTTTATAGTAGGGGTGATGATTGATATTTTTTTATTAAATTTTTTAGATAAAGTATTAGCTAATATTTCTCTATCATTAAAATTGTGTGCTACTAATATTTTATTACTTGTAAGTGGAGTTTCACTTGAATAAAAATCTAAAATTACTCTTTTATAAAGTTCATTTAAATCATCATTATTTTGTAGGTTTATTATAGAATTATCACTTGAGATTACTTTACCATTTCTTATAAAAAGCCTAATAACAATAGCTTTTTTATCTATTTGATGTATATAAAATAGGTCTAAATTTTCAAGTTTTGCAAAATCAACATTACTAAAAAGTTCTGCTGATTTTATTGCTTTTATTCTATCACGATAAATCTTTGCTTCTTCAAATTGTAAATTTTGAGCATATTTAAGCATTTTTTCTTCAAGTAAATCTAATACTTTATCTTTATTTTCGATTAGTTCAATTGCTTCATCTATAAGTTTTGAATATTCATAAGATGTAATTTTCCCTTCACATGGAGCTAAACATTTATTTAATTGATAAAACATACAAGCTTTTTTACCTTTTAAGCATGATTTAGATTGAACTAATGGAATGGTTTCATATATAGTATCAAGTAATTCTCTTGCACCACTGCTAAATGGTCCAAAATATTTAATATTTCCTTTTATTACTTTTCTGGTGATGTCGAATCTTGGAAATTTTTCATCTAAATCGATATAAATATATGGATAAGTTTTATCATCTCTAAGAAGTATATTGTATTTTGGTTTTAGCTGTTTGATTAGTGAATTTTCTAATATAAGAGCATCATTTTCACTTTCAACTACAATATATCTTAAATCCACTGCTTCAGAAACCATTTTAAAAATTCTTGGAGATAGATTTGGATTTGGATGAAGAGTAGGGGTGAATCTAAAATAACTTTTTACTCTATTTTTTAGGTTTTTTGCTTTTCCAATGTATAAAAGTTTACCTGTTTTATCAAAATATTGATAAACTCCAGGTAAATCAGGAAGATTTCTAATCTTATCTATCATTGATATCCATTACTACAGGTGTGTGGTCTGATGGAGTAGAAAGATGTCTAGGGTTTATATCTATATAAATATTTTCTATTTTTGATAATATAGGTTTTGTAACTAAAATGTAATCAAGCCTTAGTCCTCTTTCAAATTTTTTATCTCTATATTCAAAAAAAGAGAATTCTTTTTTATTTGGGTATAATTCTCTATAACTATCATATAAACCAAGACTTAAAAGTTGATTCATAATCTCTCTTTCTTCTGGTAAAAATGTAACATGTCCTTCCCATTGATTAGCATCAAAAACATCTATATTTTTATGTATTATATTGAAATCACCTAAAAGGATAAGCTTTTCTTTTGTTAAATCAAATTTTGATATAAACTTAATAATTTGATTATAAAAGTTTAATTTTTTTTCAAATTTTTCTGAGTATAAATCACCTAAAATTGCATAAATATTTATAATATGAATATTATTTATTTTTGTATAGATTGCACGTGCTGGATATAAAGTTTTTGAGGCTTGTATAGGGAAAATAGAACAAGTTGCTACTCCATTAAATTGTTTTTGATTTGATATAAAACATTCATTTAATAAAGAAAACTCTTTTGTAGTTTTAAGTTCTTGTAAGCAGATAATATCTATAGAATTTGAGTTAATCCATTTTTGGACTAACTCATATCTTTTATTTATAGAATTTACATTAAAAGTAGCTATTTTCATACTTTAAATTGATTTACCTCTTTTTCTAGTTCATTTGCTACATTTTTTGATTCATTAGCAATATGATTTAAGTTGTTTGCTACTGTATCAAGGTGGATAGTTTTATCAAGAGTAGATTCAGATAATGTTAAAAGTCTTCTTACTGTAAAGTTTATTTTTGTTGTTTGAGATGATGCTTGTTTTGAAAGCTCCATAGTTTGCAGTGTATGTTGTTTTGTCTCATCTGCAAAATTTACAAGTTCTTGCGTAACTCCTGAGATCTCTTCGGCATCAGAACTTAATTCTATCATATTAGATTCTATTCCAGCCACTGATTGGATAATTATTTGAATAACACTTTCAATCTCAACAATTGATTTTTGTGTTCTTTCAGCAAGCTTTCTAACTTCATCAGCAACTACTGCAAATCCTCTTCCAGCTTCTCCTGCTCTAGCAGCTTCAATCGCTGCATTTAATGCAAGTAGATTTGTTTGTTCTGCTATTTCTTTAATAATAGTAATTACATCATTAATCTGTTTTGATTGTTCTGCTAGTGATGTAACAGCATTTGCAATTTCAAGCTCTTGTTCTGAGTTTTGGATGATTTTATTTGTTACCATTGTTAGGTTTTCAATCATTTTATCAAGTGATGTATAAGCTACATTTAGTTTATCTGCTGTATCTATTACTTTTTCTTCAGCACTTGCTATATCTGATTGAATAGAATTTGTTTCATTTGCTATATTATTGATTGTGTCTTTTTGTTCATTTACAACATCTGTTAATACATTTGATTCATTTGCTGTTCTATTTGATAGTTCATTTACTATTACTGCATTAGATTTAAGATTTGAAATTAAGTTTTTCATAGTCTCTAAGAAATGGTTAATATGAGTACTAATTTCTGCAATCTCATCTTTTCCATCTATAGTAATTTTTTTATTTAAATCTAATGTAGAAGCAATAATATCTAATTCTTGTTTTGTTCTTTGAATATCATTTACTAATTCTTTTTGTAATACAATTAAAGGTATAACTACAAATATTGCTAAAAATAGCAATAAAGCTATATTTAATAATAGATTATAATTAATATCCTTTTCTACACTTTTTAATAAAACGAAATTATATTTATTCATTTCATCATCTACTTTTTTTAGTAGGTTTATCTTAGCCGTAATAGTATTAAACCAGTTTTCACTATCTATTCCAAAATGTCCATTGATATGAGTTTTAGCTACTTCTTCCATATCTTGTACTTTTTTTACTATAGGAGAATTCATAGTGTTTTGATAAAAACTTTTAATATGTTGTGTAGCTGTTGCCATACTTGCATCTATATAAGTTTTTTGTTCTGCTAAAAGAGTTATAAATTTAGCATAAAGTCCATTTTTCCATTTATCTGCTGCAAATGTTGCTGCTAATACAGCTCTTTCAATACCAGCTCTTTCTTTAGCTTTTAAGAAGTTAGTATATGTATTTAATGATTTTACAAGTCTTACACTTTTTGATAAATTTGTAGCAGTTTCTATAATTTTTAGTAAAGAATTATTAGTTTTTGTATAGTAATTTACAGCATCTTTTACAGATATAGAAAAGTTACTTATTTTACTCCTAATTTCTGGTAATTTTGATAAGTTATTTAAAGCTAATTGAATTCTTTCTTTTAATTGAGTATCAAATTCATTTAAATTTATATCTTTTAATGTTTGTTTAAACTCTTTTAATCTAAGATCAGTTAATCTTCTTTGTTTTGGTAAAATAGTTGTAAATTTTTTACCATTACTTCCTATATATCCAGCACTTGCTCCTCTTTCTTTTTGTGTTTCATGTAAAAGTAAAGATATTTTAGCTGATAGAATAGTTAAATCTTTCAATTGTGCTAATTTTTTTTCTGCACTAATTGTGTGTGTAACTGTATTGATTGTATTAAAAATTAATAGTAATGATACGACAATAACAACACCAAGTAATTTTTGTTTAATAGTAAATTTTTTTAAAAACTTCATTTACACTCCTTGTTTTATAGACCCATTTTCCCAGGATTTAATATCCCTTTTGGATCAAATGCTTTTTTTATTTGTTTGAATAAATTGATTTCAGCTTCATTAAAAGCTATATTCATAAATTCTGCTTTACTTATACCAATCCCATGTTCTCCACTTAATGTTCCACCTAATTCTACTACAAGTTTAAATATTTCTTCAATAGCTTTATGCCCTTTTTGTACTTCTTCAGGATTGTTTTTATCTTTTACCATCACATTTACATGGATATTACCATCACCAGCATGACCAAAACAAGGCACTTGAAGTCCATATTTTTCACCAATAGCATATATTTTATTAAGTGCTACAGGAAGTAAGCTTCTTGGTACTGATATATCTTCATTTAGTTTTAAAGTTCCATATATAGTAGTGGCTGGAGAGGCATTTCTTCTGGCATACCAGATTTCATTACTCTCTTTTTCATCACTTGATACTTTAAATTCCATACATCCATTTTCTTTAAATGATTTCTCAAGTACATCTATTTGGAATTTTATCTCTTCTTCTACATTTCCATCTACATCACCGATTAAAATAGCTCCAGCATTTTCAGGAAGTGGAGCATTTAATTTTTTGATAAGTGCTTTTATTACTAAACTATCTAAAAACTCCATTGCTACAGGATTTGCTCCATTTGCAAGAGATTTAAATACAGCATTCATAGCACTTTCAACATCAGGAAATATTGCCATATATGATTTTTTAAATCTTGGTTTTGGAATAAGTTTTAGTGTAATTTCGGTAATTACAGCTAAAGTACCTTCACTAGCAGTTAAAATTCCAGCGATATTATATCCAGCTACATCTTTTATAGTTTTTTTACCTGCTCTTATGATATCTCCATTTGGTAAAACTGCTCTCATAGCCATTACATAATCTTTTGTAATTCCATATTTTGCAGCTCTCATTCCACCAGCATTTTCACTTACATTACCACCAATAGTAGTATAATCCATACTAGCTGGGTCTGGTGGATAAAAAAGTCCTTTTGCTTCCACGGCTTTTTGAAGGTCAGCATTAATAACTCCTGGTTGAACCACTGCTACCATATTTGGCTCATCTATTTCGATGATTTTATTCATATGTTTTTCAAGTGCTAAAATAATTCCACCAGTTACAGGTAAACTTCCACCAGTAAATCCACTTCCAGCACCTCTAGGAGTGATTTTAATATCATTATCGTTACAATATTTTAAGATTTTACTTACTTCTTCTTCGTTTTTAGGAAATACTACAGCTTCAGGCTCAAAACGTTGTTTTGTTGCATCATAAGAATAAGCTCTTAAATGGGCTTTATCATCAAATACATTTTCATCCCCTACGATAGATTTAAAATAATTAATATGTTTACTTTCCATTGGCTACCTTTAAAAGAGATTTATAATAAGCTATCCAATCATCTGGAGTATAGCTAAAAAATGATTTTGTAAACTCTTTATAACTACTAAAAAAAGGTTTTTTATATTTAATTTTTGTAGTGTTTTTTTCATCTAAAATAACAAAACTTTCACAATCAACTATATATTCTTTATCTAATATAAAATCAATTATTCCTACATTAAAATCTTTACAAAAATTTTGAAAATCTTCATGAGTAGGTTTTGTATCAAAGTATGTAGCAAAAATATCACTATTTATAAATGTCATATTTGGATATTTATCTTTTGTTTTTTGATAAGCTGATTTATTTGGAGCTATTATAAGTCCTCTAAAATTGTATAGTCCGAAAATTATCTTATCCCCTTTTTGAGGCATAATAGCAGGAGTTGCTAAAGCTGTATTTTTTAGTTTTACTAATGGGAGATATTTTACATTTCCTTTTCCTAAAGATATAGCTTTTGCGATCATCATGTTATTATGAATCACATATCCAGTCATTCCAGGAGTTAATTTTTTATCTACAATAGCATGATGTTTTGTTGAAAGAAGAATAGTTGTTGATATGCTATTTGAATCAAATGCAAATATATATATTATAGAAAATATAAATAATAAAATTTTCTTCATTAAAAACCTTTTTTCGTAATTATAACAAACTTTTTGTTACAATTTTATAAAAAAAGGGAAAATTATGCAACTTTTAGTCTTTTCTACTCATAGACAAATAAGGAATTATTTATCAAAATTTAATAATACTATTTTAGATAAATATACAACAATAGGAGAATTTTTAAATAATATAGTTGTAGTAAAAGATAAAAAGTTTATAGATAATGATATTAGAAAAATTTATCTTTTTAAGGCTATTGAGAATATAGATATCTCAAAGCTTGGGTTTAGAAAAGAGTTTCTTTCATTTAGTAAAGATAGTGAGTTTGTTTTTAGTTTTTTAAAAGAGATATTTATCGAAAGAGTAGAGCTTGATGAGATTATTATGGCTGATACTTATATCGAATATGAAGAGCATTTAAAACTTATAAAAGAGATAAAAAACAATTATAAAAAACTATTAGATGAAAATGGATATATTGATACATTTTTAATAGAAGAATATCAGATAAATAAGGGATTATTAGATGGGGTTGATGAAATTGAGATATTTTTAGATGGGTATCTTAGTAAATGGGATATTGAGGTTTTAGAAAAGATTGAAATTCCTATCAAAATAAATCTAAATGTTACAAAATTTAATCGTCCGTTAATTAGAAAATTTTTGGTAGATTTAGATGAAGGGTATAGATATAAAATAGATTTCAAAACTAAAAATATTTTAGAAAAAAAAGAGATTATTTCAACTCCAGATATTAAAGTAAGCCATTTTTCAAAAAAATTTGATGAGATAAATTTTGTATTTGCAAAAATAGCAGAATTTGTAGAAGCTGGACTTAATCCAGATAAAATAGCTGTGATTTTACCTGATGAGAGTTTTAGTGAGTTTTTAGAGGAGTTTGATGAGTATCAAAATCTAAATTTTGCTATGGGAAGTAGTTTTATTCATTCAAATTTATATATCAAATTAAAAGCCCTTTATGAATACCATATAAATAATGATGAAATAAACAAAATAAAAGCGGGTGAGTGGATAGAAGAGTTTGGTGATGATGTGATAGGATTTATTAGAACTAAAGCGAGCAATAAAGAATTAAGACTTATTGATGAGGAACTTTTTAAGCTTGAGAGATTTAAAAATCTTTTTAGTGATAAGTATCAATATTTACATTTTATTTTAGAAAAATTAAAAGAGTTTAGTTTTGATGATGTATATAGTGGGAAAGTTACGGTTATGGGTGTATTAGAGAGTAGGGGAATAGAATATGATGGAGTGATAATTGTAAACTTTAATGATGGAGTGGTTCCAAATGTAAACTCTAAAGATCTGTTTTTAAATACAGCTATTAGAAAAAAAGCAAATCTACCTACAAGAGGTGATAAAGAAAATCTTCAAAAACATTACTATTACTCACTAATTCGAAATTCAAAAAAAGTAGCAATTAGCTATATCAAAAATGAGAGTGAGAATGTAAGTAGATTTTTATACGAACTTGGGCTTGAGCTTGGAGAAAATGAAGAGGATAAATATAAAGAGGTTTTATATAAGTTTAATAAGCCAAAATTTATCCCTATGTATGATGAGAAATTTGAAGTAAAAAGACCTATCACTCCAAGTAGCTTAAAAGTATTGCTTGAATGCCCTAAAAAATACTATTTTTCAAAAATTTTAGAGATTTCTAATCCAAGTGAAGAGGATGAAAATTTTGGGCTTGTTTTACATGATGTACTAGAGGAGATAGCAAAAGACACTTCTAAGATTTCTTCAAAAGATGAGTATTTTGAGGAGGTGATGAATGGGATATATAAAAGACTTAATTCAAAAAAAGATATTTATGAAATAAGAGTAAAATTTGAAGATGGGATTAAAAAGTTTTGTGAGGAAGACTATGAAAGTATGAAATATGCAAATCACATAAAAGTAGAAGAGTGGCTAAGTGTGGGTGAGCTTAGTGCGAAAGTGGATAGAGTAGATTTATATCAAAATGAGATAGTCTTGATTGATTATAAGACAGGAAAAGTGGATAATCTACTAAAACATCCTTATGAATTCCAGCCAACTTTTTATTATTTATGGGCTAAAGAAAATTATCCAGATAAAAATATAAAAGTTATCTATTGGGATATACAAAATGTTCAAAAAGTAGAAGCAAAAATTATGGTAGATGAGTTAAATGAAGTACTTAATAATCTTCCAGATTATGCAAGAGAAGCAGAAGATATAGTAGTAGATGAAAAGGTTATTAAAAAAGCAAGTGATATTTGTAAATGGTGTGATTATAAAGTGGCTTGTGGGAGGTAGGGATGAATAATATAGAAATATATCAAGCAGAAAATGGGGAGATTGAATTTAAAGGTGATATTCAAAAAGAGACTATTTGGGCTACTCAAAAGCAGATAGCTAAACTTTTTGGAAGAGATAAATGAGTTTCAAGACATATTAAAAATATATTTAATAGTGGTAAATTAGATAAAGATTCAACTGTTGCAAAAATTGCAACAACTGCAAGTGATGGATGCTAAAACCTATAAAACATTTGATTTTTGAATATAAAGGATAAAAAATGACAAAATTTTTAAATTTAATATTTTCAACAGCACTTATAGAGAGATGGAATGACCAGCTTAGATGTGTGGAATTTAGCGAGCTTGATAAACAAGCACATAAAATGACTATTGCTTGGCTTCTTGCTAAAATGGAAGAAGAGGAAAATAAAACTAAGATAGATTATTTAAAATTAATTGAGTGTTTTATAAGTGAGTTTGCTTATAGGGCGGTTGTGACTGACCTTAAGCCACAAGTATTTCATTATCTTCAAAAACATAAAAAAGATGAGTTTGATAAATTTGTAAAAGATGAACTTTTTAAGATAGATGGGGATTTTATTGATGTTTTTGATAAATATTTAGTTTCAAATGAAGATGAGATAGAGAGAAAAATACTTAATGCAGCTCATTTTTTAGTAAGTAGATGGGAATATGATATTATCTATAAATTCAATCCAGATGGATATGAAAGTAAAGAGATTAAAAATAAACTTGATTTAGAAGTGGAAGAGTATTTGGATTTAGTAGGGGTTAGAAGGCTTGAACTTGGTAAAAAAACAAAAAACTTTATCACATTAGTAGGAAATATGAGGTTTCAAAAAAGATGGGCAAAAACTCCAAGAATTCCTAAAACCTCTGTTTTGGGTCACCAAGTATTTGTAGCAGTGGCTACATATTTTTTAAGCAAAAAAGCTGATTTATCAAATCAAAGAATAATAAATAACTTTTTTAATGCACTTTTTCATGATTTAGCAGAATCACTCACGAGAGATATCATCTCACCTGTAAAATATGGAGTAAAAGGTTTAGATGAGCTTCTTAGTGGATATGAAAAAAAGGTGATAGAAGAGAAGCTTCTTCCTTTACTTCCTAAGTATTTAAGAGAA
>Ga0256843_1000458_pt1 | contig 34996 bp, 29 predicted proteins | sample AlvinellametaG_FD_191572 | JGI IMG/M metagenome (GOLD analysis project Ga0256843, IMG submission 191572) | Pompeii worm associated microbial communities from hydrothermal vent at the East Pacific Rise, Pacific Ocean - Alvinella | ecosystem: Host-associated > Annelida > Integument > Unclassified ...
CCGGTTAAACCTGTTGCGAGAAGTGCAGCAACGCCGGTTGCTGTAACGGTAGTCAGTGTTCTGATATATTTCATATGTGATTTCCTTCAGAAAATATTTTGAAGTATCATAGCAAAAAATAGGTAAATAAGCATGAAAAAAGAGAGGCAGAGGAGTGGAAGAGGCTCCTCTGTTCAAAAAAAGGGGTAATATTAAGGTGTTAGTCCATCTGCTTTCTAAGGAAAGTAGGGACATCAAGGATATCTTCATTCTCTCCGTCATAACCACCCACAACTTTACGTCCGCCAAGAGATGAAATGGTATTGACACTGTGTGTGTTATTGCTAAGCAGTGTCTCTTGCGTTTTTACTTTTGCAGGTTCCGGGATTGCATTTTTATCTTCAAAACCTGTTGCAATGATCGTGATCTTCACTTCATCGATCTCCATATTTGGATCGGTTGTGGTTCCGAAGATAACAGATGCATCCTCATCTGCACTCTCTTCAACAATGCTCATTGCTTCACCGATCTCCATGATAGGATAGTCAGGGTGAATATCGAAGTGTACCAGTACACCCATTGCACCGTCAATACTGATGTTGTCAAGCAGAGGAGACTCGATAGCTGCTTTGGCTGCATCGTATGCTGCATTTGTACCACAGCTGTACCCAGTACCCATTAGGGCGAGTCCTCTGTGACTCATGACAGTTTTCACATCGGCAAAGTCAAGGTTGATATCATTCTCACCGTGAGAGAGAATCACTTTTGAGATCCCTCCGACAGCCTGTGCAAGAATGTCGTCAACCATACGGAAACTCTCTTTGATACCAAGGTTCTTCTCTACGATAGAGAGAAGTTTCTCATTTGGTACCACAATGATGGAGTCACTCTCGCGTTTAAGCTCTTCAAGACCCTCTTTTGCCAGTTTGGTTCTTTTGCGGCCTTCGAACTTGAACGGGCTTGTAACGATGGAAACAGTCAGCGCACCTACCTCTTTCGCTGCCTGAGCAATGATCGGTGCTGCACCTGTACCTGTACCACCGCCAAGACCAGCTGAGATAAAGACGATATCTGCTCCCTCAAGCATCGCCTTGATATCTTCAAAGCTCTCCAGTGCCGCTTCACGACCTTTGTCCGGTACCATTCCTGCACCTAGACCTCTTGTTGCATTGATCCCCAGTTGCATTTTATATGGTGCCAGTGAACTTTCCAGTGCCTGTGCATCTGTATTGGCAACGATCAGGTCGATGCTGTTGATCCCTTCCTGGATCATGTGGTTGATCATGTTACCACCACCACCACCTACACCTATTGCTTTGATCTTTGCACCATTGGTGTGACATTTTGCTTCTACAATATCTATTTCAAACTCTTCCATTTTCTTCCCCCTTTTTCGTGATGTTCTTTTTTCATTTAAATATATTAAAAGAGCTGCTTTGCCCAGTTTGTTAACTTTTTGATCGGACTGCTCTTCTCTGCATTAGGATCTGGTAGATCATCAAAAATGATGGTCGATCCCTCTTCCTGCTCCTCATGATATGTAACTTCAGGAGTGACCGGCGCGGCTGCAGCGGGCTCCTCGACAGTTTCCAGTTTAAGGTCATTAAGGTTGTCTGTATGGTGTGACTTTGAGTGGAGCATCTCTCCATTGAAGTTGATCTCATACTGTGTATGTCGACCGGACTTGTAAAGGAGTAATCCTACCACAGTAGCGTATGCCGGATCTTTCAACTCTTCAAACAGACCTTCAATATCCTGAGGTTTTCCGATACGTACCGGCATAGCAGGGAAGATCGATTGGGCGAGTTCCCTGATACCTCGAAGTTTAGTCATTCCACCTGTAAGGATGATTCCCGCACCGATCTGTTCTTTGAGTGCAGATTTTTCCAGAGACTTTGCAAGGATCATCAGTGCCTCTTCGACACGTGCAAAGATGACGGAATGGACGATCTCCAAAGAGACACCGTTTCGGTTTTCTTCATCTCCAATGATAGGAAGTTCGATGATCTCGTTACTTGTCTCAAGGAGATTACCGTGACGTATCTTGACATTTTCTGCGATCTGAAGCGGTGTATGTAGTGCCATGGAGAGGTCGTTGGTAATGTGGTTGGAACCAACACCGAGGAAATCGTTATAGCGTATGGAATTACCTACATGGATGACAAGGTTGCTCGTCTGTCCGCCAAGATCGATAACTGCGACACCTAACTCTTTTTCATCTTCATCGATGACAGCGATGGCTGATGCATAGCCGCTGAGAACAATGCCCTCAATATCCACACCGGCGGAGCGTACCGCTTTTTTGAGGTTGGAAAGGTTGGATTTCTGTGTCATGATGATGTTGACATCCACTTCCATACGGCTGGCGTTCATACCGAACGGATCTTCAATAAAATCCTGATCGTCTACCCTGAAGTTGTAAGGAAGTACATGAACCACTTCATATTCGTTGGGTACATTGGCGTTGTAAAGCGCTGTCTGCATGACACGGTTGATCTCTTTGATTGAGATATCTTTATGCGGAATGTTGACGATTCCTGTAGAATTAAGGCTTTTTGCATAGGCATTGGAGATAGAGACCGTAGCAGAGGTGATGTTGCTTCCAGCGATACGCTTGGCATCATTGATTGCTTTTTTGATAGACTTGGAGGCAAGTTCGATATTGGTGATGGCACCCTTTTTAATCCCCTGGGATTTGGCAATGCCATGCCCCAGGATTTGGGTCTTCTCTCCGTCAATTTCAGCTATGATCGCACATATCTTCGTTGAACCGATGTCGATAGCTAAAACTGTATCACTCAATTTGTGAGTCCTCCCATAAATACTTCTGTAGGATACTTGGTGTCAAGTACTTTGATAAAGTTGTTTTCAAAAACCCTGCCTTTAATTGTTTCGGCAGTTTGTTTCACAAGTTTTGTCTGATTTTCATCTACTGGAAGAAGTTTTTGTTCCAAGACAGTGTAAACTACAACTTTATTTGATACGTTAATCATACCCTTTTCTTTTAAAGATGTAAAGAGTTTTTGTAAAAATTGTAAACTTTCTTCACGATTTAGTTGATCAAGGTTGTCAAAATGATCTAAAGTGATGAAGTTTGTTGTTTTTGTATCATATTTATCCATGTTTGCAAGTACCTCTTCGGAAAGCTCGTAAAGGGCTTTTTGTTTTGCCTCTGACTGGTAGGCTTGACGTACTGCTTCTTTTGCCTGATCGAAGCTCATCACCTGCGGTTGTTCGATCTTGACAAGCTTAACAGTTGCGTAACGGTCATTGACAACTTTTGGTTTAAGGATATCACCTGCCTCTTTCTCTTCCAGTTTGCTCCAGATCTCTTTTGAGAGCTTAGCATCACCCTGTGGAAGCACAAGGATCTCATCGCTGTCACGTTTCCCTTTTTTGAAGGCGATGTAAGCTTTTTGTGCACTCTTCTTTGTCTTTTTGAGTTTCAGGTCCTGTGTAACCTTCTCTTTGGCTTCATCAAGAGTAAGCTGCTTCCCTTGCGCATCGGTATAGTTGAAGCTGTTCGTTTCGTAGAAGTCTTTAAGTTCTTCATCCGTGACAGGAGTATCACTGCTTGCTGTCCATACGACTGCAACTGTGAATTTTTGAGGGGTTTTGTATTCGGATTTGTGCTGCTCCCAATAGGTTTTAAGTTCCTCGTCGTTAATTGTCAGGTTGACATCTTGCTCTGTAAGTACTTTGTATGCGATTTTGTCCGAAATATTGATCGCTGCGCCGATAGATTCCTCTTCTAACGGAAGTGCCGGAAGGTTCATCAGACCAAGAAGTTTGCTGATGGTCAACTCATCTCTGAGTGTATCTTCAAAGGTTTTTGCAATGAGTCTCTGGCTCTTGAGGTACATGTTGTAGGCGTTTCTGTCGAATTTTCCGCTTTTGTCCTGAAACGCCTTGATCGATTCTAGTGCTTTTGCTACCTCTTCATCGGAGACGATGATACCCATATCTTTGGCATAGTTGAGCAGCTTTGCCTGTGTGGCAAGGGTTGCGAATGCCTGTTGTACCAGACCCATCTCTTTGGCTTTTGCCTCATCGAACTGTCCCTGGAACATTTCGTTGTAGCGGTTGTAGAGGTTGCTGTATGCCATATTGAGTTTGGACTGCTTGATATCGATGCTTCCGACTCTTGCGACATTGCCCGCTTTGGCACCGAAATCGTAGCTTCCCCAGCCTACAAAACCTGCACCGATGAATGCGATGGTGGCGATCCAGATGGTCCATACGAGGTATTTATTGTGTTTTTGCATCCAACTAATCATGCTTTTATCTGCCTTCTATTGAAAAATTTGTATAATATTTTACCTAAATAAGCTTGTGATACTGCAAGATAATGGTAAATAAACTATTTGAAAAAAAGAGGTTAGCGTATGCGTGACAATCAAGTAATGATGGAGCGTGACCTGGATGTTATCTGGCATCCCTGTACACAGATGAAAGACCATGAGACACTGCCTCTCATACCGATAAAATCGGGGAAGGGTATCTACCTTTATGACTTTGAAGGCAATAGCTATATCGATGCGATCAGCTCATGGTGGGTCAATCTGTTTGGACACGCCAACCCGTACATCAATGCACGTGTCAAAGAACAGCTTGATACACTTGAGCATGTACTGCTTGCCGGGTTTACACACGAGCCTGCGGTGGAACTGGCACACTGTCTTGTTGATGTGACACCGTCGACACTCAAGAAGGTTTTTTATGTTGACAACGGTTCCAGTGCTGTTGAAGCGGCACTGAAGATGAGCTACCACTACCATCGTAACAAAGGGAAACGCAAACCGCTGTTTCTTTCGTTGACAAACTCCTATCACGGTGAAACGATCGGGGCACTTTCGGTGGGGGATGTGGCACTCTACAAAGAGACTTATGAGCCTCTGTTGATCGCTAACCGTCAAGTGCCTGTACCCAAAGACCAGAGTGAAGAGGCAGCCAAAGAGGCGTTGAAGGCGCTTGAAGCAGTTTTGAAAGAGGATTTTGAACAGATCGCCGCACTGATCGTCGAACCGCTCATTCAGGGAGCAGGCGGTATGCATATGTATCATCCCGCCTATCTGAAGGGTGCCAGAGCGTTAACAGAGCAGTATGGTGTGCACCTGATCGCGGATGAGATCATGACCGGTTTTGGGCGAACAGGAAAGATGTTCGCCTGTGAACATGCCGGTATATCTCCGGATTTTATGACTCTCTCCAAAGGGTTGACGGGCGGATACCTCCCGCTTTCTGTAGTGATGACAACCGATGATATCTACAGTGCTTTCTACTGTGACTATAATGACCACAAAGCGTTCCTTCACTCACATAGCTATACGGGGAATCCGCTTGCCTGCGCTGCGGCACTGGCATCGTTGGAGATATTCGAATCGGAGGACGTGTTGTGTGAAAATGAGAAGAAGAGTGCCTACATCGCGCAAAAGCTTCAACGTTTCATGACACTTGAGAATGTCAAAGAGGTAAGACAGCAGGGGATGGTCGCTGCGGTGGAGTTGTCAGGATATGACCCCAAAGAGCGCATAGGTTTGCATATCTACCGTTATGGTCTTGAGAACGGGGTACTGTTGCGTCCGTTGGGAAATGTGATCTATTTTATGCCGCCTTATATCATCACCTACCGGGAGATAGACATGATGATGGATGTGGCGTATGAGGGGATTAAAAAATTAAAAATTAAAAATTAAAAACTGGAACAGTCGGATTATTTTTTTGAAAAAAGTCTTCCGAACAGCCCCTTGTTTTCTCGGTGCACTCTTTCATAGTGTGCTTCGGCTCTTTTAATGCCAAGCTCCATCGCCTCTTTGTAGAGCTCTTCCGCACGTTTTCGGTCTTTGTCAATACCGATACCATACTCATACATCTGTCCCAGATCACAGATCGCTTCTGGGTAGTCATCATCCATTGCCAGTCTGTTGATGAGAGTAAACGCTTCAGGCAGGTTCTGTTGAAGAAGGTCACCTTTGAACAGGGCACGTGCGAGCATGAACTGTGCATATTTTGAATGGGTTGCTGCAGAGATCAGAAGCAGTTGGGCTGCCTCTGCCAGTTCTCCTTTTCCCATGAGTTTCTGAATATAGGCAATGGTCTCTTCAACCTCTTGTTCGGTGTAGCCTTCATTGCTGATCTTGATCAGCCATGTATCGACAGAAGGGTAAGTACCTTCAGGCTCTTCCCGAGGAGGATACTGGGTCTGCATGGTCTTGAGTTTCTGGTCGATGTAAGGAATGGGTTCGTAGATCGTCACTATCGTTTCTTCATCAGATTGTGTAACGTTCGATGATTCTGATGTTACTTTTTCTTTTTCTTCAATTGTATCGACAGGGGATACTTGATCTTCTGTCAAAGAGAGCTGTTCTTCTCTTTCATGTGCAGATTGGAAAAAATCATCCATCTCTTCATCTTCATGCTGTACCGGTAGCGTATTGAGCTCAAAGAAGTCATCCTGTTCATAGGACTGTGTGGTTTGGTGAATATCGGGTGCATCTGTCAACACGTCAGCACCGGTCAAAGACAAGAGACTGTCAAGATCATGTTTTGGCGTGGTGGTCTCTTCTGTTTGGGTGTTAGTCTCAGTTTCGAACATCTCTTCCGTAGATGTCTCTTTCTCCGTTTCAGGAGGAACACGGAAGAGGTCGAACTCTTCAATGATCGCCTCCTCCTCTTCAGGTGTTGTCTCTTCTTGATAGGTGCGCTGGAGGATCTCTTCAGGTGGTGTTTCAATATATTCGGTGATTAATGCTTGTGTTTTGGCATAGTTCTCGGCTTGAAGCCCCCGAATGATCTCCTGTATCTTTTCATCGGTTTTAAGTGGTGCAAGTTTTAACAGTTGTAACTGTATCGTTTCATTGTCACCTATAGAGATGGCAAGCTTGATGATATTTAAACGTTTTTGGGTCTGGTTCATGCACGTATCCTGAAAAGAGTATATGGATATAGTATAGCACAGGTTGCTTTACAAAAGTGTCAACGTTGAAATGAAATATAATGTAATATTTACACCATATTTCAAGTGTAAACTTTGGGTTATTGGGGTGTGTGGATCAGAGAATGGCACTAAGTGCCAAAAGTCGGCATGAGTTCTCTAAAATAGCGATCTTCTTTGCCATTTCGGTAATGTCCCTGTCGTAGGCGATGAGTCCGAACCCTTTGATAAGAAGAAGATGTGTGTCATGTTTTTCAAAGAACTGTGGGATCTCATAGGGGGCACGCTCAAGCCAGTCATCGAAGTTCTTTGGGTCATACACGACGATTTCTCCGAGGATCTGTTGACCGTAGTAGTCTTGTGGCAGAACCTTTCCGTGTTTGAGAGAGTAGGCGGTTGCATAGGGTGGCATGGTGTAGCTGACATATTTGGCATTGGGGATGGTCTCGTAGATATGTTCATGAATGTGTACATCGCTGTTGGCAAGACTCCAACGGTAGTCTCGTTTTTGACAATCGAGCTTAACAAGAGACTCTTTGGTTACTTCATTAAGGATCGTCTCTTTGGAGTTGATGATGAAACTGTTGGATGCAACACGTGCAGAGATGGAACCGTGATAAACCCCAAAGAAGTTTTTTTCGAAGAGTGAGTGTGAGATTCTCTGGATGTCATCGATGAGATGTTTGTCCATAACGGGCAACCTTTAATTAGTAATATTTGGGTATTATAACGACATTATTTAGTGAATAGTGAATAGTGAATAGTGAATAGTGTTGGTATGCATTGCACGGCAATGCTTTTGTTTAGAAAGGAAACAGGTGGAGAGTCCGCATATACCGGTTTTATTGGAAGAGGTGTTAGAGAGTTTCAGCGATGTTCGGGAAGGCTATTTTGTTGACTGTACACTGGGATATGCAGGACACAGCAGTGAAGTGCTGAAACGTTATCCTCACTTGAAACATGTAGGGATAGACCGTGATGATGAGGCGCTAGAATTCTCTAAATCGCGTCTTGAACCCTTTAAAGAGAGAAGTACCCTTTACAAGGGGACGTTTGCGACCGTACTTCCTACACTTAAAGAAGCACCTGTCACGGCACTGCTTGCCGATTTTGGTGTCTCCTCCTTGCAGCTTGACAAAAAGGAGCGGGGTTTCTCCTTTGAGTCGGAGACGCTTGATATGCGTATGGATGCTACTGCACCCTTGAGCGCCTATGAGGTTGTCAACACTTATCCCAAAGAGAAGTTGGAGTATATTTTTGATGCATACGGCGAAGTACGCTCTTACAAAAAACTTGCATCGGCGATTGTCCATGCCCGATCCAAGCAACCTATAGAGACTGCAAAAGAGCTGAGCGATATCATCAAGCAGGTGATCCCCTCAGGAGGGAAGATCCATCCTGCTACTCTGCCGTTTCAGGCGATCCGCATCGAGGTGAACAATGAACTGGGTGAGATCGAAGGATTGCTTAATGCCATAGAAGCCAAACACTATGCAGACGAGGTGGTCTCTTTGATCACGTTCCATTCACTGGAGGACAGGCTGGTGAAGAATCGTTTCAAGAAGTGGTCGACAGAGTGTATCTGCGATCCGCATGCGATGCGGTGTACCTGTGGAAAGAACCATGCTCTTGGCAAGCCGCTCTCAAGAAAGCCCGTGACCGCTTCCAAGGAGGAGCTTAAAGTCAATCCGCGAAGCCGCTCTGCCAAACTGCGCAGTTTTCGATTTAAGGATGATGCGTAAGATGTCTGGGATGAAAAGAAAAAAAACACCCAACGGGATTACTTTTGGGATGGTAAGTGTGATCTTGATGTCCATGACGATCGTGCTGATCTTGACACTGATCAAGATCTATCTGAGTAATCAAGTCTATTATGAGAGCAAACGTGTAAACAAGATCTACCGGCAGGTAGAAGCGCTCAAGGCGGAGAACATGATACTCAAACAGAATGTTGAAGCATTGAAGTTCAAGAACAGGGTGAGTGATACGATCTTTGAGATCGATGAAGCGCAGTAAATGATACGCAGTTTTTTAAAATTTGCCGTTGACCGTCCTATTTTAAACCATATTCTGATGGTCTTTATGATTTTGCTGGCGGTGTTTGCCTATCAGAACATTGCAAAAGAGATATTTCCCGCTTCAACGCTAGATGAGATTTCTATCAGTGGCGGCTATGTTGGGGCGAGTGCGGATGTTCTTGACAAGATGGTTGTCAAGCAGATTGAAGATGAGCTCAAAAGTCTTTCGGAAATCGATACAATCTATACAACTATACAGAATGGTCTTTTTAGCATCAAAGCCGACATCAAGCCGAGTAACGATAAACAGCTTGTACTCTCTGATGTCAAAGATATTATTGCCAATACCAGACGGGATCTTCCCTCCGATATGGATGAGCCTATTGCCAAGGTTGTGGTGCATGACTATCCACTTCTGCTGGTCGCGATTTCGGGGGATGTTCCCAAGCGTAAACTGCTTGATATCGCAGATGGCCTGAAGGGACGATTGGCACTGATCAAAGATTTGAGTGGTATTAGCATACGGGGTGATGCAGATGAGGAAGTGCTTATTACGCTCGATCAGAAAAAACTGGATGCCTACGGCTTGAGTAAACGGTCGGTCTATAGTGCTATCAGTCAACTCTCTTCCATATTTCCTGCAGGTACGTTGGATGAGGCGGGGAATCATCTCTACATCTCAACTATTAACGGTGAAAAGTCTGCTGAGGCGATTGCCGATACGATTTTGAGTATTAAGGGTAAACGGATCAGGCTTAAAGATATCGCAATAGTAAAGATTGGACTGGGTGATCCTACACAAATCTCCCACTTTAACGGAAAACCGAATATTTCACTGAATATCAATAAGACCAAAGAGGGAAATGCGATCGCATTGAGTAAAGAGGTCAAAGAGATCCTCAAAGAGTATCGAAAAAAATATCCCAATATTACACTTGAAGCATATACTGATACTTCTGTTTGGGTCAAAAACCGTCTCAATCTGGTCAGCTCCAATATTCTTTTTGGGTTGATCCTTGTCTTTTTAGCACTCTTTCTTTCTGTCAATGTACGTATTGCCTGGGTGGTTGCCATCGGTATTCCTGCCTCGTTCTTTATTACACTGATCGTAGCAGATATGATCGGTTACTCGCTCAATATGCTGACAATGCTTGGAGCGTTGATAGCGCTGGGAATGCTGGTCGATGAAGCGATCGTTGTAGCAGAAAATATCTACCGGCATCTGGAGATGGGAAAGAGTCCACGAGAGGCTGCCATAGACGGTGCGGAAGAGATGTTTCCTGCCGTATTGACAGCGACACTGACAACAATTTTTGCTTTTTTACCACTGTTGATCATGAGTGGGAAGATGGGGATGTTCATGCAGGTTCTTCCTGTCATGATCTCTATTCTGCTTCTCTCATCTCTTTTTGAAGCTTTCTATTTTCTACCGCTGCATGCCAAAGAGTTCTTCAGTATAGGTAAGGTCAGGAAGATCGATGAAGAGGGTGGATACTGGAAAAAACTGATACATGATTACAAAGTGTTTTTAAAACGTCTTTTACTGAAAAAGAAGCGTTCTCTTGTGGTGTTGGTACTTTCTATTATTGTTGCGACAATAGGTATGACCAAGATCACCAAGTTCCAGCTTTTCCCGGAGTTTGATGCACAGCAGGTCTATGTCAACGGGAAGATCGATATTAATCATGATCTAAAAGAGACGGAATCGTATGTGACCCGGATCGAAGAGAAGCTCTTGAAAATTCTTGATAAAAATGATATTGATTCTGTTACTTCGGTTATCGGTTTCAAGTTTAATCCTGATGCAAGTTTTGAAATAGGAGATAATCTTTTTCAGATCTTTGTCAATCTGCATGAAAAAGCGCCTGAGAGTTTTTTTGACAAATATATTAATCCGCTTTTCTCGCTGGAGTATGATAACAGCGATATGATCCGTAAACGTAAAGCACAGGAGATTTCCAAAGATATTCAGGCAAAAGTGATTGACCATTTCAAATCATTGACAGTGGGTGAAAAAAAGCTTTATGAGGAGTTCAATGTCTATGTCCAGCAGACAGGAATTGTCAGTCATGATATTGAAATGGGTTTCACCGCAGATGATTCAAAGAAGATGTTGTCCGTACTCAAAGAGGTAGAGCAGGAGCTCTCTTCGATCAAAGGGGTGGAAGATATCTCCGACAATGCCAACGAGGGAGAGCGTGAGCTGAAACTACGTGTCAACGAGTATGGACAACATCTTGGTTTTACCGAAACCTATGTGATAAACACGTTGCGTGGTGCCTTCTTGAAGGCGGAGTATGGGAAGATGTTCAATGAAAAAGGTCTGGTTCGCATCAAGATAGAGGATGCCTACAAGAAAAAGAACAGTGACATTGCCAACTTCAAGTTGACAACTCCCGAAGGCAACCAAATAGTAAGACTTGGAGATATATGCGATTTCTATTTCCAAAAGAGTTTTGTCAAGATATTCAAAGAGGATGGTACGAAAGTCCGTTCCGTTTTCGCACGTGTGGATAAAAAGGTGATAACGCCAGCAGAAGTGATGGATCAGATTGCACCGCTTTTGGAGAAGGTAAAAAAAGAGGGTGTCTCTATTCTTGTCAAAGGGGAAGAGAAGGAGAACAGGAAGCTGAAAAAAGAGATGATGCAGGCTGCAGTAATGGCAATATTCCTCATTTTTATTACATTGGTGTGGATGTTCAATTCACTGATCTTGCCACTTATCATTCTTTCAACCATTCCGCTTTCCATTTTTGGGGCACTGGTAGGAACAAAGTTGATGGGAATTCATATGACCCTTCCCGGCGTAATGGGAATCATTGGTTTGGCTGGTGTTGTGGTTAATGATGGATTGATCATGCTTGATTTTATCAAAGGAAGCAGGAACTACGATGAGATGGTAGAAAAAGCGGGAATGCGGCTTCGTCCGATCATTCTAACTTCCGTCACAACAGTTTTAGGCCTTTCCTCATTAATCTTTTTTGCCAGTGGTCAAGCACTTATTTTGCAACCGATGGCAGTATCGCTAGGCTTTGGTATTGCATGGGCAACCATATTGAATCTCTTTTATGTACCGTTAATGTATGCCGTGATATATAGAGTAAAAAAAGATCGATCAGGTATGCTTTAAGAGGAGGGGGATATCAATCTTTTCTCCATACTTATCAAAGAGTTCGCATATTCTCTCCAGATGAATATCGGAACGGTCAAGATAAGGGTGTTCCTCAATGAACTGCCAGAATTTTTCAGGTCTCTGGCAAAGCTCTCTAAGATAAAAAAGTGTGATCTCTCCCAGTATATCTTTTGACTCCGTGATCAACTCTTCTCTTTTGATCATATGTGGTATTCTCATTCCATAGTATTCGACAGCCGGCCCAATAGGATGGAAGTTGATTCCCTGTCTTTTCAGGATACGATGCAGTGCAGGTTCCATAATGGAAAAGATGTTTTTTGAATGGTAAAGGAAGATATTGATACCTATGGTGGACATCAATCCGATAGTAAGGTATGTTCTGAGTCGCAGTTTTGAAAGATCTCCGTAAGAAGGAAGGTCAGATGCAAGCGCAAGGCGTGAAACTTCACAAACCGGATAATCTGAGACAAGGTGCTCGATATCTTTGACATTTCCGTACATCTGTAAAGGAATTCTTTTGATCGGTGTTTTTTCATTGACAAAAAATACCCGTATCGTACCGACATATTCTCCGGTAGGATTATGTCGCAACAGATAGATAAAAGACTGTTCGTCATCCTGATTATAGAGAAAACTCTCTTCGTCTGTGATCTTTGCATGCCCCTGATAGGCGGGAAGCAGTGTTCTTCTTCGTACATCTTTGAGTACTTCGATATCATGACTGTCAGTCACCATTACCAGCGTATATTCCTGTGTCAGGAGATGAAGGATCTGAGGGGATACCATAGTGAATACACCTTGTGATTTTATATATTGGGAACTGTAGTATAGAACGCTTTTGATTATATCTGAATAAAAAAATATTGTTATGTTTTAATGATATTCTAATATACTTTAAAGCAGGTATCGTTATAATCTAAATATGGAAATCTGAGCGGGGACTATATAATAATGGCATATTTTTTTTCAAAAGGGGGGTGGTACAGAGAGCTTCTATTTCTCTGTTTTCTCTCTTCTGCATCTACATCGGTTTTTGCCGGTAGCGTTGATTCGATTCTTGAAGAGTATAACCAAAAAAACACTTTAAGTCAGAAGACGATCGATGCAAATAAAGGGCATTTGATTCTTTTTAGCAGAGAAAAGCTGGAAAAGATGCATGCAAAGACACTGAAAGATGTCTTCAAGACTACACCTATGATCTATTATCATGAGAATAGATACGGTATTCCTGATCCTTTGACATCCGGAAGTATTGAACCATACCGAAGTAATTTTATCCGTCTTTATATTGATGGTGTAGAGATCACTCAGGGGTGGGCAGGAAGCGGTCTTCTTCTTTACGGTGATGTCAATATCGATTTTGTGGATCATATTGAGTTTTACTATATGACTCCCTCATTCGAATCTTCGGTTGAACCTGCACTGTTGACGATTTTTCTTTACTCTAAAGATCCAAAACGTGATAGTGGCGGGAAAGTCAATCTTGTCAGTGGAAGCCGTGGATACAATATGGAGACATTCAGCTATGGAGCAGAAGAGGAAGATTTTTCCTACATGGTCAATATTTCTCGCACGGACGCCAAACGGGAGAAGATCGATAACGGTACAGCAACACCGTTAAGTCGTGACTTTAAACGTTTCCAGCTCTTTTCCTATGTGAAAAGTGAGGATCAGATCTTCCACCTGCAGATCATTAAAAAAGATACTGACTCTCTGGCAGGGGCAAGTTGGGATGCGACTCCGGTGTTGTCAGAGATCGATCATTTGAATCTTCATATGGATTACGGTATTGATATTACGGAACATTGGCATGCTTTACTCTCTTATGACTGGTTAAGAACAGATATCCGGGAGGAAGATAATGCTCCTTTGATCTGGACCTACCCCTCAGGTGATACCCTTAATGCTTCTACAGAGAACTCAACACTCACAGTAGAACTGACATACAAAGAGAAGGTAGGGAAACATCATATTAATGCGGGGATAAAAGGAAGAAACAAGAAGATCGATTTAATAGAGTTCTACGGTGTTGATGTAGAGCTTCCGGCATTTGATTCGGAGAAGATCACCTCTCTTTACTTTCAGGATCAGTATGCTTTGACTCAGCAAGAGCTTTTAAGTATAGGAGTCTCCTATTACAATATAAACCGTAACGGAAACACTACGGATGACTCTTTGCTTCAGTTAAGGTTTGGATATATCTATACAAGTGAACACTGGAGTTATAAAGCTTATCTTTTCCGCACACAGATGGCACTTGAACCATTGATACGTTACTTTTATCCAAAGATTACAGAAACACTGGATACCCAGACTACCTTGGGTGCTACGCAAGAGATCGCCTATACGACGGATAATCAGCGTATTCGGCTTATTCTTCATACGATGAGGGATGAGAACAGTCTGCTTCAAAATACAGCTGGCAGTTTGGTTGATACCAAATATTATACAACTATTCTCAACTATGACTATGATTTTGATAAAGACAACAAATTAAATTTGCAGTTTTATTATGCATGTTATGAAGATATCTTTGATCTTGACAAACTTGATGATGTCAGTGGTTATTTCAGTTTCTTTAATAGATACAGGGATTTTGATTTTTATAATGGTGTTGTATGGCACAGCAATAGTATTGACTGGAAGAACTATTATGACTGGACAAGTTCCATTACCTGGAATATCAATGAAGAGATGACGGTTACGATCAAAGGTGATAACATTCTAAACAAGGCAAAAGAGACCAACCTTTACCGGTATGATATCTCAAATGGTGTTCCTACTGTTATTGAGCCGCTTTCTATCTCTCCGATAGATCAGCGTTTTACCATTGAGCTGGAGTATCTATTTTGAAAAAAATATTGGTTCTTATGATTTTAATATATGGGCATCTTTATGCTTTGGATAAGCAGAGTACACTAAAGATTTATCATCAGATATTCTTTGCTATGCTTCCTAAAGATAAGATCAAAGTATATACAAAAGACAAAGAACTTTTAGAAATTTTCAAATATTCAAAAAAGATTATTCCGGTTACAAACCTTGAAGAGTCAGATATTATTGTTGTAAGCAATAGTCATACATATCAGAAGATAGATCACTTTTTGCAGCATGAGAAAAAGAAAAATGATCATATTATTTTTGCAACAGATTATCATTTGTTAAAAGAATATCCATATATTGTAGGAGCATTGTATTGGAAGAAGGGAAGGTCTCAGTTACTCTTTTTGAAATCAAGATTGGAAAAATACCATATTACACTACCTGATGATTATCATCAGTTTATAGTAGAAAGCTTATGAGACGCATATACTTTAACAGCAATAAGTATATATTTTTACTTTTGGTTTTTCTTATTGTATTTGCTATGTATCTTCAATTTATGGTAACCAAGAGTACTGAAAATCTCAAGACTGAAGAGATACGCAAAACTGAAGTTTATGCAAAGAATATTACGGAGTGGATTCTTAAGAGAACTGGAAAAAATATAGAGGAAGTACTCTCTTCAAATGAGTTGTTACGAAAGCAGCTTAATGAGATCATGGAGACATTTATAATACCAAAATATCAGTATATTTTTCTATTAAGTAAGGATAATAAGGGCCACTACCGATTTTTGCTTGATGGTTCAAAAAAGGAGAAGGAAGAATATAAGACAATTTTCTTTCCCAAAAGTAAGCTCTTTGATGAAGTATACAGCAGCCAGAAAGTACGAATTGTCAAACAGAAAGATGAGGTCAAAGGTATATGGCTTTCTCTGCTATATCCTGTAGTTATAGAAGGAAAGACTAAGGCACTGCTTGTTCTGGATCTCTCAAAATGGTATGGTACATACATAGAAAATTTTAATTCGCCTTTGAGTTATGTGATCAGGATCATGCAGATTTTTTTGTTGCTTAGTTTTTTCTTTCTTATTTTCTTGTCATATCGATATTATCACTTTAGAAAGAAGATTTTGAAGGATCCTTTAACAAAAGCCCATACTAAACTGTATATGGAAGAAATTTTCAATCGTACCCGAGTTGATTTGTACCATGCGATTCTCATTGATATTGATGAATTTAAAGAAATAAATAGAATCCATGGTTACGAGAAGGGTGATATTATTCTGGAAGAATTTGTTTTGACTTTACGAGAACTATTACCGAAAGATGCTTCTATAATTCGGATTGGAGGTGCAGAGTTCTTCATCTTTTTCCATAATAGTGAAAATCTTCAATCTATTGCTCAGACGCTATTTGAAAAAAGCCGAGATAAGCGCTATCTGTTGGACAATGATATTGTTAAACTAAATTTGTCTATGAGTGCAATGAAGATCCCGGAAGATACAGTTGATATACAGCATGTCCTTCGTATGCTTGATGAAGAGTTGCTGAAAATCAAGAGTCACGGGAAGAACAAACTCTCTATTATCAATCTTCAAAGCTATAAAGAACTTCAGCACCGTAATATCGATTATATTAAAAAAGCACTTGAAGAGGGACGAGTGACTTGTCATTATCAGCCTATTTTCAATACAAAGACAAAAGAGATATATAAATACGAAGCACTGGTTCGATTGATTGATGAGAATGATTCTCATACTCTCCTGACTCCGTCGGAGTTTATTGATACGATCCGTGGAACCAGTCAGTATATTAAAATGAGTAAATTGGTATTTCAAACAATATTTAATGTACTGGAGCAGTATCCTGAAATTGAAATATCGGTCAATCTTGAGCTTGACGATCTTTTCAACTATGATATGATGCAGATGATCATGGAGTATCTCTATCGCCACAAAGAGTCAGCAAGCCGGCTGACATTTGAGATCATTGAACAAAATGAGATTCAGGAGTATGAACGTATCGGTTTTATTTTCAATCAGCTCAGAGAATATGGTTCCAAGATCGCGATTGATGATTTTGGCAGCGGATACTCCAGTTATCACTATTTAACAAAATTCCATATTGATATTTTGAAAATAGACGGAAGTATTGTTAAAGAACTTAAGCATAACCCCAAACGAGCCAGGGCGGTACTCTCTTCTATCAAAACCATTACCGATGATCTTGGATTTGAACTGGTAGCGGAGTTTGTCTCAAATGAGATGATTTACAAAGAGATCTATGCTTTGGGAATAGAATATGCTCAAGGGTACTATCTTGGAGAGCCCAAACCTATTGATGCTTATATGGATTAAACCTATTTGGCTATAATATCTGCCTTTAGATATCTAATTATGAGGATAGGCGATGGATATGTTGGCAGCAGTTGAGAGGAAAATAGCGCAGTTTATTACCGAATTGAATGACACAGAGGTTGCTGTACTCTATGCAAAGCTTCCACACGGAAAACGTTTGCGTGCCAAGCTTATTTTACGTATTGCCGGCACCTCTCTTCCTGTAGTCAAGATGGCTGCGGTGGTTGAAATGATCCATGCAGCAAGCCTGCTGCATGATGATGTGATCGATGATGCCTATACACGCAGGAACAAACCCTCTCTCAATGCAATTTACGGGAATAAAACAGCGATCATGCTGGGAGATATCCTCTACTCCAAAGGCTTCTTTGAACTCAATAATATCTCTGCAGAAGTCTCCAAGATCATCTCCAATGCAGTCGTACAGCTAAGCCTTGGAGAGCTGAAAGATGTCTCTCTTTCAAAGTCTTTCAATATTGATAAAGATATTTACCTTGAGATGATCTACCAGAAGACAGCATCACTTATAGAGGCTAGTGCCGGTGCTGCGGCAGTATTGGCCGGCAAGCCTAAAAAACCGTTCATGATCTACGGGCGCAACCTCGGTCTTGCATTCCAGATGATCGATGATCTGCTTGATATCACACAGGACAGTGCGACACTGGGGAAACCGGCACTGCATGATTTTGTTGAAGGGAAAACAACGCTGCCGTATATTTATCTTTATGAAACGCTCAGTGAAACAGAGAGAAAAAAACTCAAAGCGATGCACGGAAAAGTACTCTCCAAAGAGGAACAGAACTGGATCATGGTCCAGATGCAGGAGAAACAGGTGTTGATGAAGTGTTATGCTCAGGCACGGGAACTCATAGATGAAGCGGTAGATCTGATGAACACATTGGGTGAGGATGCACTCTCTGAGATCGCGATGGAAATGATAGACAGGGAGTTTTGATGTACTATCAGGTAGTAAGTTTTTCACACAAGAACTGTGAATTGGCGATGCGTGAGAAGCTCGCATTTGCGAATGATGAAGAGAAAAAAACCTTTCTTGACCAACTGACCCATTTTGAATTCATACACGAAGCATTCGTGGTATCCACCTGTAACAGGGTTGAAGTGGTTTTGGCAACACGTGACAACTTCTCCAGTTACCATGCAGTCTTGGGTTTGATGAGTCAAAAGAGCGATTTGAACTTTTATGAACTTAAGAGTACGGCAAAACGCTATGATGACGAAGAGGCGATCGAGCATATCTTTTCTGTAGTCTCCTCGCTTGATTCACTGGTTATCGGAGAGTCCCAGATCACGGGACAGGTAAAGGATGCATTTAAATTTTCTTTTCAAAACGGTACGGCAGGGCGTAAGCTCAACCGTGTGATCTCCTATGCGGTCAAGTGTGCTGCGGAGGTTCGTAATGCAACCAATATCTCCCAGAATCCTATCTCCATTGCGTCTGTTGCCGTCGCACAGGCACATAAGATCCTTGGAGATAATATTCAGGGAATGAAAGGTATCGTTGTAGGGGCGGGAGAGATGGGTGTTCTCGCAGCCAAACATCTGCTCAGAGTAGGGTGCGATGTGGTACTTATAGGACGTGATCTTGAGAAAGTAGAAGAGGTTGCGGAATCACTTGGTGAAAATGTCAAAGCCGATACAATGGAGAATCTTCCGAAGTATCTCAACCGTTATCGTCTTCTTTTCTCTGCAACCTCCTCACCGGAGCCGATAATTACGCAAGAGCTTATAGAGAATGAAACACTGCCAAGACACTGGTTCGATATGGCGATCCCCAGAGATATTGCCGATATGGATCTGCCCAAACTCGAACTCTTCCGTATTGACGACCTGCGCTCCATCTCCAACGAGAACCATGCGATGAGACAGGAACAGGCGATCCGGGCACAGGAGATCGTTGAACACTATACAGAGGAGTTCTATGCATGGTTGCGGGCACTTTCGATTGAACCTGTCATTAAGCAGATGCGGGAACATGCGTCTGCAGCTATTGAAAAAGAGATGCAGCGTGCACTCAAAAAAGGCTTTGTTCCCAAAGAGTATGAAGCCAATATGCGTAAAATGGCAGAACAGATGTTCAACCGGTTCTTACATGACCCGACACAGAATCTTCGTAAATCCTCAACAGAAAAGAAGAATGCCAACTGTATCGAAGCAGTGAAGAAAATGTTCAACATCGATACCGAGCATATTGATTTTAAACAGTATAAAAACGATCACCATACCAAAGGATACAACGCGTGAGATTTTCAAGACTATTAGTACCGACAACCAAAGAGACACCTAACGATGCAACATTGGCAAGCCATATTTTTCTGATCCGTGCAGGGTTTATCCAGTCTGTAGGCGGCAGTGGGCTTTACAACTTCCTTCCTATGGGAAAACGTGTACTTGATAAAGTGAAAAATGTTGTTAAAGAGGAGTTGGACAAAGCCGGATGCCAGGAAGTAAGCCTTGCTTTCGTAACGCCTGCATCTCTCTGGCAGGAGAGTGGGCGTTTTGAAAAGTACGGAAAAGAGCTGTTGCGCTTTAAAGACAGAAAGGACAACGACTTCGTACTTGGACCGACCCATGAAGAGATGATGGTCAATCTGGTACGTCAGAGTGTCAAAAGTTACAAACAGCTGCCGTTGAACCTTTATCAGATCAACCTCAAGTTCCGTGATGAGATAAGACCGCGTTTCGGACTGATGCGCGGACGTGAGTTCCTGATGAAGGACGGCTACAGTTTTCATGCTTCGGAGGAAGACATGAAGCGTGAATTCAGCCTCATGGAAGAGACCTATAAGAAGATCTTTACCCGTTTGGGACTTGAGTTCCGTGTGGTTGAAGCAGACTCAGGTGCTATCGGCGGAAGCGGAAGTAAAGAGTTTATGGTTTTGGCTGACAGTGGTGAAGACACGATCGTCGTATGTGACAGCTGTGATTATGGTGCAAATATTGAAGCAGCAGTGCGTAAAGAGAAGGCATGTGAAGCATCTGCACCGACTTTTGGCAGTGAAAAAGTACATACCCCAGATACCACAACGATCGAAGCATTAGCAGCTTTCTTTAATACAGATCCGTACTATATGGTGAAGACCGTTGCGATGAGAGCACTGTATGATGAAGGTAAGAGTGAGATTGTTCTTTTTGCCCTTAGAGGTTCAGATGAACTGCAGGAAGTCAAAGCATGTAATGCGGTTGATGCAAACGATCTTGCAGATGTGACGGAAGAGGAGTTGACTGAAGCAGGATTGACAGCTGGATATATGAGTCCCCTTTCTGCACCTGAAGGGATCCGTGTAGTACTAGATAACAACCTCAAAGGTGCTACTTCCATGATATGTGGTGCCAATGAGAAAGATCACCACTTGACAGGGCAGTCTTTTGAAGGTGTTGATGCTGATTACCATGATCTGGTATCAGTACAGGAGGGTGATGTCTGTGCCCACTGTGCTGGAACACTGCGTTACACAAAGGGGATCGAAGTAGGGCATATTTTCCAGCTTGGTACCCGCTACTCTGAACCATTGGGTGCAACTTTCCTTGATGAAAATGGAAAAGCACAGCCGATGGAGATGGGAACCTACGGTATCGGTGTCAGCCGTTTGCTTGCTGCGATTATTGAACAGCACCATGATGATAAGGGGTGTATCTGGACAGAAGAATCAGCTCCGTTCAAGCTGCATATTCTCGTATCGAACATTAAAGATGAAGCACAGCTTGCTTTGGGTGAAAAACTTTATAAATCGATGCAAGAAAAAGGTGTAGAGGTACTTTTTGATGACCGTAAAGACCGTTTCGGTGCAAAGATGAAAGACTATGAACTGATCGGTATTCCATATGGTGTGGTTATAGGTAAAAAACTTTCAGATGGTAAAGTGGAGTTCCTGACTCGTAACGGATTGCAAAAAGAGGAGATCGCTGCCGATGAGATTATTGCAGCGGTAGAAGAGAGACTATGCTGATCATTATTTTGATCCCTTATCTCTTTCTGGAGATATACATCTCTTTACACATGCTCGAGGAGATCGGTGCGTTCTGGGCAACCATCTGGACGATTGTTACGATGATACTGGGATCTACTCTTTTAAAGAACTCACCGTATGCACTGATGGGAAATATGTACTCTCTTCAGAGAGGGAAACTGGATCTTCAGAAGTTTCAGGATGCTACAACATTTTACTTCCTGGGTGCCATATTGCTTATTGTTCCCGGTGTTTTCAGTGACTTTATGGGGATTGCTTCACTGCTTTACACAGTTTATTTACAATTTGTCGCTAAAATAACCCCCGAACAACCCAATATCTATCAAAAACCTAAAGGAGATGATGATGTCATTGATGTCGAAATTGTTGACGAGCACACTGATAGCCACGATCGCATTGAGCGCTAACAGTAATATGCCTGACAATAAACAACTTGTAAAATATGTAAAACGAAATATTGTAAAAAACCCTCAGGTAGAGGTAAAAGGTGTAACCGTCATTGAAACAACAACACACAAAGATCTTCCCGGATGGAATATTGTTCTGGCTACGATGGATCTGAACTATCAGAAGAAAGATATTCATGTACCGGAAACTATGTTCATTAAGGATGGGCTTATCACCGGGCATCTTGTTAACATGAAAACCGGAAGAGACTATCGAAATGAGATCAAACCGACTGTTCCGGAGAATATGTATGATGATGCGCACCTGCTCTTTGGAAATAAAGATGCCAAGCATAAGATCATTGTCTTTTCCGATCCTATGTGTCCATTCTGTCAAGAGGTTGTACCTGAGATCATGAAAGCGGCAAAAGAGCATCCGGACAAGATCGCACTCTATTACTATCATCTGCCTCTGCTCCGTATTCACCCTGTATCGAAGTATCTGACACGTATTATGCATATGGCACAGGAACAGGGAAAAGCAGATGTTGTAGAGAAGATGTATTCTCTTAAAATTGATCCTCGAACAACAGACTTGAAGAAGATCTTGCCAGCGGTCAAGAATCATACTGGTTTTGATGTAAGTGAAAAAGAGATTAATGATCAAAAAATAGTTGATAAATTGGCAGCTGATGAAGATGCCGCCGGTAGAATGATGGTGAATGGTACACCAACAGTTTATATTGACGGTAAGTGGGACAAGATGAGAGACGGGTACAAGAAACTCATAAAGTGAGTTTCTTGAATGAATAATTAACAATGAATAATGATTGTATGCGGTGCTGTTGCACCGCTTTTTTAATATTCTTGTTTTCTTGAAAGCGGGAATCTAGAGCATTCTTTTCTTTTTGTTTTGATACCAAAGCAAACAGAAGTGAATCAAAAGGGGATTTTTTTGGAAAAACTGGTCATCGCAACACGTGCAAGTAACCTTGCTTTATGGCAGGCATATCATATTAAAGAGAGAATTGAGACGGCATTTCCCGAAATAACGGTAGAGCTTAACGAAATTACCTCCAAAGGTGACAAAATACTGGATAAGCCATTGGCACTGGTAGGTGGAAAAGGGCATTTTACCAAAGAGCTTGAAGATGAAATGCTTGCAGGTAATGCGGATATGGCGGTACACTCACTCAAAGATGTTCCCACCTATATTCCCGAAGGGTTGGAGTTGTGTGCGATCACAGAGCGACAGGATCAGAGTGATGTATTTCTCTCTCATACCTACAAAAGCCTTGATGAACTTCCCGAAGGTGCGGTAGTAGGTACGACTTCTCTGCGCCGCCGTATGCAGCTGCTTGAGAAGCGTCCCGATCTTAAGGTAAAAGACCTTAGAGGTAATGTCAATACCCGCCTGCGCAAGCTTAAAGAAGGACAGTATGATGCGATCATTCTCGCATATATCGGACTTTACAGACTTGATCTTCTTAAAGATATTCCTTATGTAGAAAAACTGGATTTCTTCATTCCGCCAATGGGGCAGGCAGCACTTGGTATCGAGATCGTTGCGAACAATGACCGTATACGCCAGATCGCTATGACACTGAATGATGAAGATACGTTTATCTGTACGAAAGTAGAACGTGATTTTATCTCTGTTATTGGAGCAGGGTGCTCTGCACCGGTGGCAGTGAATGCAGTGATCGTGGATCGTGATAGTGAAAAGAGAATTTTTGCACGAGCAATGATCGGCTATCCGGACGGCACACATATTTTGCATGAGTCACTGGAATCATCTCTTGATGAAGCTGATATTATGGGTGATATGCTGGCGCAGAAAATGATTGAACGAGGTGCATTGGATATTCTTGAAAATGCGGAGAAGATAGCATTTAAGGATGAGATGCCTGAAAGGCTGTAGTTTTATTGTATAGGTGCGATTGCACCTATACAACTTTATGCGTTGCGTGTACGGTTGATCTTTGATGAGAGGCGCCCCATGATCTGTGTTGCCTGTTTCATCATTTTCTCACGTGTATGGTAAAGCTCTGCTTTCTGCGCTTCAAGATCCATCTCTTTTTTCAGAAGTTTTTCCTCTTTTTGTACCAGTTTACTGTATTGCTCTTTGAGATCAGTGATTGTTTTGTCCAGTTTATGTACTTCTTTCATTAGCTGGTTGTACTCCTTCTCATACATTTTCAGTTGATTGTCTGTTTTTGCGTTGAGATAAAGTCTTCTGACACGTTTTACTTTATTCAGCTTGTCATGAAGTATACGCTCTGCTTCTCTCAGTTTGGAAGAGAGTTCCAACACTTTCACTTCCATGGGTTCAAGTTCCTCTCTCAAAGATTTCAGTTTTTTATCGGCCTGTCCGATCCTTTTTTCAGTTTCATCCATTGTTTTCATAAATTCATCCACAGCATTCTGCATATTCAAAAGTGCTTTTTCCATTTTTTATCCTTTTTATTTATTATGATGTTCTGTCTGTATTGTAACAGCTTTTAAAAAAGATAGAAAGCTACTAAAGTTGCATTGCTTATTTAGTCTCCTTGGCTAAACTTCTAGTGAGTTAAAAATTTTATTTTATAAAGGAGTCAAAAATGACATCTATCAGTATGTTTTTTGACAAAGAAACACTTCAAAAGTTCAGTACACAGACTATTATAGCCGGAGTACTTATGTTAATCGTTGGTGGATTGGGGATCTTTGCCCCGGCACTCATGTCTTTGGTAGTAGTAACACTCTTGGGATGGCTGTTTATTACCAGTGCCATCATTCAAGGCTATATTACCTACAAGACATATAGAAAATCGTTTAGTGCATGGCTGAAACCGGTACTCTCTTTCATTACAGGGATACTCTTTTTTGTTTTCCCTATTGAGGGAATTGCCGTTGCTGCGGTCATGCTCTCCATATATCTGATGGTAGATGCCTTCTCGAGTTTCGGTTTTGCAATGGATTATAAACCCAACAGCTGGTGGTGGATCCATATCGTTAATGCGATCATTTCCATTATTTTGGCTATACTTATTATGACGGGTTGGCCGGTAAGCTCGCTCTATTGGGTAGGGCTTTATGCTGCGATAAGTCTTTTCTTTGACGGTGTAGCGCTTGTTTCCATGGGTATAGGTGCCAAACGTTTGGCTAAAGAATCATAATTTTACTTTGTAAGGAGGTAATACCATGTCAATGCCAATGCTAGGAGAAACATTTCCACATTTGGAAGTGCAAACCACACACGGAGCGATGAAGCTTCCGGATGATCTGAAAGGTAAATGGACTGTACTTTTTTCCCACCCGGCTGATTTTACGCCGGTGTGTACCACTGAGTTTGTCTCATTTCAAAAACACAAAGGTGAGTTCGATGCTCTTGGTTGTCAACTGATCGGTCTTTCAGTCGATCAGGTTTTCAGCCATATCAAATGGGTAGAGTGGATCAAAGAGAAGCTTGATGTTGAGATCACCTTCCCGATCATTGCAGGGAATGACAAGATAGCTGAGCAGCTGGGTATGCTGCATCCTTCCAAAGGAAGCAATACGGTACGTGCAGTCTTTATTATTGATCCTGAGGGTATCATGCGTACGATCCTCTACTATCCGCAGGAGATCGGTAGAAATATCTCCGAGATCGTGCGTGCGGTCAAGGCACTGCAAAAAACAGATGCCGATGGTGTTGCGACACCGGCAAACTGGCCGGAGAATGAGCTGATCGGTGATCATGTGATCATCCCGCCGGCTACAGATGAACAGACAGCGAAAGAACGTCTTGAGAAGTATGAGTGCTTCGACTGGTGGTTCTGTCATAAATCGCAGTAAATGATGTTGCAGGAGTGTTATTAGCACTTCTGCAGAAACTTCTTTCCTCTTCTTTTTCTTTCTCAATTTTTTGGTGGTATCAGTGTAATCCTGAAAATAGATGATATTATGTAATGCTTAAACTGATGATATCATCGTGGAGATGAGAAGAAAGGGAGAGGAGAAAAACCCTTTCTTTTCTTTCATTCTTCTTCCCTTTTTAGTAGTAAAAGGTGGTTTTTGGTAAAACCGGATGTAGTATGGCATAAAAATATCATCCAAATCTCATCTTCAAACCTATTTATGGACATTTTGCTATAATCTTTTTACGATTTTTTATAAAGGTACAGGATGGAAGATGTCATAACATGGCTTAAAGAGAACGGTAATTTAAAGATCATTAATGAAGCTTTGGATGTGGAGCTTGAGATTCCGCATGTAGCATATGTCGAGGTAAAAAAAGATGACTCACGTCCCATTCTTTTTACCAAACCGATCAACAAAGCCAAGGGTATCGAATATGATATGCCGGTACTGATGAACATCTTTGCCAATAAAGAGATCACACAGAAGATTTTTGGTAAACATCCGGATGAAGTAGCAGAAGGTATTGATGCGTTGTTGAAGCTTAAACCGCCTAAAGCTTTCATGGATAAACTCAAGATGATCCCCAAACTTATTTCGTTGAAAAATGTCTTTCCCAAACGTCTGGGCTTCAAGGGTGAGTGTCAGGAAGTGATTATTCCCAAAGAAGAGGTCGATCTTGACAAACTGCCTATTCTCAAAACCTGGGAAGAGGATGGCGGGCCGTTCATTACGATGGGGCAGGTCTATACACAAAGTCTTGACGGGAGTATGCAAAACCTCGGCATGTACCGTTTGCAGCAGTATGACAAGAATCGTCTGGGAATGCACTGGCAGATCCACAAAGATGCTTCACACTTCTTCGACCAGTACCAAAGAGCCGGCAAGAAGATGCCCGTTACGGTTGCTATAGGTGGTGATCCGCTCTACATCTGGTGCGGGCAGGCACCGATGCCGCACGGGATGTTCGAGATGCTGTTGTATGGGTTCGTACGCGGAAAGAATGCCCAGCTGGTCAAGTCGATCACGAACGATATCTACATCCCACGAGATGTGGATATCGTCATTGAAGGATTTGTTGACCCTGAGAAGATGGAGATAGAAGGGCCGTTCGGGGACCACACGGGCTACTATACGCTTAAAGAGCCGTTCCCCGTGATGGAGGTGGAGACGATCACCATGAAAAATGAGCCGGTCTTTGCCGCTACGGTAGTGGGGAAGCCACCTTTGGAAGACAAGTATATGGGCTGGGCGACCGAACGTGTCTTTTTACCGATGCTCAAGCCGATGGCGCCCGATCTCATTGACTACTATATGCCCGAAAACGGTGTGTTCCATAATCTTATCTTGGCAAAAATGAAGACGCTCTACCCCGGACATGCCCAGCAGTTCATGCATGCGTTTTGGGGGGTGGGGCAGATGAGTTTTGTCAAGCATGCGGTCTTTGTCGGAGAGGATGCACCCGAGCTGGAGGCGCATGAAGCATTTACCGAACATGTGCTCAACAGACTTGACAAAGAGAAGATACTTATTACACAGGGGATCGTCGATCATCTCGACCACTCCTCGTCCAGACAGTTCGTCGGCGGAAAACTCGGTATCGATGCGACGGCAGAGGAGGTGGAAGAGGGTGTTAGCGAGCTTCTCAGTGATGAAGTACTGCTTGAAAAAGTACAGCAGCTTGACAGCCGTGTGGTCACACTCAAACAGTATATGACACATACAAAAAATCCGGTCTGTATGATAGCAGTGAACAAAGAGGAGTCGCAGAAAACATTGATAGAAAAACTTCAACAACTCAGTGCACATATCAAAGTGGCAGTGATTGTTGACCATCTTAATAACGACTTGAATGACCCATATATGCTTGTATGGAGAGTGGTCAACAACATTGATGCACAGCGTGATGTGATGCTTGAGAAGATCATTGCAGTGGATGCAACCAATAAAGGTGAACTGGACGGCTTCGAGAGAGAGTGGCCTGGTGATACCTTCTGTACGAAAGAAGTGCTGAATGTACTTCAGCAGAAGGGACTCATTGATATTGATGAGAACTTCATCAAAAAATTCGGTTTGTTGCCATTTAATTAGGAGTATTTTTATCTTAAATTAAAAAATCTTGGGTATAATACTTAAACAATAAAAATTATCATTAAGGAAATAGATATGCTAGTTACTAAAAAAGCACCAGACTTTACAGCTACAGCGGTACTCGCTGACGGACAGATCGTTGAAGATTTCAACCTTTATCAAAATTTCGGAGAAAAGGGAACAGTGGTTTTCTTCTATCCGCTTGACTTTACATTCGTATGCCCGTCTGAGATTATCGCATTCTCACACAGATACAACGAATTCCAGGAGAGAGGCGTGAATGTTATCGGTGTATCCGTAGACAGCCAGTTCTCACACTTTGCATGGCGAGAGACTCCGGTAGAAAAAGGTGGTATCGGCCGTATCAACTTCCCATTGGTTGCAGACCTTACTAAACAGATCTCAAGAGATTTCGATGTTCTTCTTGATGAAGCAGTAGCATTGAGAGGTTCTTTCCTTATTGATACTGACGGGACAGTAAGACATGCGGTCATCAATGACCTTCCACTCGGAAGAAACGTAGATGAGATGCTCAGAATGATCGATGCGATGCAGTTTACCAATGAGCATGGCGAAGTATGTCCTGCGGGTTGGCAAAAAGGTGACGAAGCAATGAAGCCGGATGCAGAGGGTGTTGCAGAGTATCTTGCAAAACATGCTGAAGAGCTTTAATCATTTGAGAAGCCCTTTTTGGGCTTCTTTTTGGAATTTAGGTATGGTTAAGCATACTGTGGTATATTTAGCCATATTTAGGAACGAGAAAGAAGGAATAGACAGATGATCGATTATGCCCAAATGCTGAAAGAGAATGGTCTCAAAGCGACGTTTCAGCGTATGAACATTTTAAATGTGATTGATGAGTACGGGCATATGTCTGTAGAGGGCATCTATGATGAAGTGAGTAAAGTTCATCCGTCACTTTCACTTGCAACGATCTACAAAAATATTATTCTCATGATGGAGAAAGGTGTATTGGTAGAGGTACCTATCGTTGGCAAAAAATCCAAATATGAGTTGGCAAAATCGGATCATATGCATCTTATCTGTACGGAGTGCGGAGAGGTTGAGGACAAAATGTGTCTTGATGAAACAGAGAAGATCTTTTTTAATTTGACCCAGGAAGAACACTTTAAACTCAACAAGCGCCAGATCAATCTCTATGGTATTTGTGAAGCGTGTCAGACACAGAAAGCCTCTTGATAGGTTTGATTCGCGCGCTTATCTATTTATTCACCATATTTTTTACACTCCTCTTTACCGTAGGGTGTCAAGATACCCATGCCTTGGTCAATGTTTATGACAAGTCTATTTTAAAAACCCCCATTACCTGTATGAAACTGCAGATCTTCCCTCAAAATGTAATGATCGAACAAACGATGAAAAGTCTGTACCGTTTTGATGAGATATGCCCTCTAAGATTGGCAATAAGCTACAAGAACGGGATCACTTGTAATAGTACTTTTAATGTACAGACAAAGTCCATTAACGGCTTTCCTAGCAGTTACCTCAATATGGAGTTACGTCAAGGGCTTTCGTTGAAATACAGTTACTATGTGGATCTTGATGAGAATGTCAGTGAAGATGATCTCAAAGCAGGGTTTGAACGTATAAAAAAAGATCTGCTTATTGAAAGAGATAGGTAGGAAGCAGGTCTTGTACCTGCTCTTTATACGGAAGATAAGTGTTTATACCTATTTAAAGAGTGCAGAGCCGATGCGTACAAGGTTCGAGCCACACTTGATCGCCAGTTCATAGTCTCCGCTCATTCCCATGGAGCAGATCGTTGCTCCCTCTTTTTCAAGTGTTTCATAAATTTTATGGGTTGTTTCAAAACTCTCCTGGATAATTTTTGTATCATCAGTATGTGCACCGATGGTCATGATACCTTTGAGATTGATCTGTGGGAAGCGCTCTTTAATTTCCATATAGGCATCTTTTGCAGCTTCAGGGGAGACTCCTGCTTTAGTCTCTTCTCTGGCTGCATTAATTTGAAGGAGACAGTTCATTGTGCTCTCTTTGGCTTCAAGTTTTTTATTCATCTCTTCTGCTAGTTCAATGCTGTCAAGTGACTGCATCAGAGCAGGGCGAAGATCAATAAGATTGTTGATCTTGTTCTTTTGCAGTTTGCCGATCATGTGCCACTCAAGCGGCAGTTCCTCAAGTGCTTTCATCCTCTCACGCAGCTGCTGTACCTGATTTTCACCAAAAGCTCTCTGCCCCAGAGTATAGAGTGTAGCGATATTTTCCACTTCAGTATATTTACCTACAGCGACTAGTTTTACGATATGGTGTTCACTGACACTGATACGTGCCTCTTCGATCTTCCAGATCACTTCATCCAGATTTGCTCTTAAATGTTCTTTATCTAGTATCATATATTTCTCCGTTGGTGCTGTGAGGGTACAGCACTCTACAAAATTATTCTAGCTTTTCGTAAGAAAAGCATACCAAAACTCTTCACTCTTCACTCTTAATTCTTCACTACCCCATCAGCCGATTGATATCATTATATAGTCCCAGCATCATCAACCCGCCAAGCAGTACCCACCCGGTTATGGTCATATAGTACATCACTTGTTCATTCGGTTCTTTTCCTCTGATCATCTCATAGATGTTGAACATGATGTGTCCGCCGTCAAGGGCGGGAATAGGCAGGAGGTTAAGTACACCAAGGTTGACCGAGATGAGTGCTGTGAAAAAGAGAAGTGCAAGAATCCCGGCATGGCTTGCTTGAGCAGTAATATCGACGATCGTAATGATGCCACCAAGTTTATCGGTACCAACCACACCGGTAAGCAGTTTTTGGACACTCTGAAAGATGAGTGTACTTGCTTTAACCGTTTCATCCCAAGCGTATGTAAAACCTTCGGTAAATCCGTAAACGACAGTAGTCTGTTTGGGCATTGGTTTAATTCCGATAATACGCCTTGTGATCGTCTCTCCAAAGACATTTTTATCCTTGATCACCTTAGGTGTGAGCGTTAAGGTTTTGGGCTGTTTATTTCGTTCAATAACAAGAGTGATGGTTCCTTTTGAAGCATTGATCTGTTTTCCGATCTCCTCCCAGTATTTGATCTTTACTCCGTTGATCTGAAGGATCTTGTCCTCTTTTTGGAGTCCTGCATGAAATGCGGGAGAGTTTTTTTCAACCTCACCTACATACGGCAGCAGTTTGGGAACACCCATATAAGCAATAGCCAAATAGAGTAGAAAAGCCATCAAAAAGTTGGCAAAAGGTCCTGCAAGAAGGATAATAATACGCTGCCAGGGCTTTTTGGCATTGTAGCTGTCTTCATCAAAACTTTTGGCAGTTGGGTCGGCATCATCCTGGCCTTTCATCTTGACATAGCCGCCAAGGGGAATGGCTGAGAAGCTCCATTCGGTCTTTCCGATCTTTTTGGTCCATAGACGTTTTCCAAATCCAATACTGAATACGTCGACCTGTACACCGAAAAAACGGGCTGCTGTAAAGTGACCGAGCTCATGAAAGAAGATCAGAACAGATAAAACCAGTAGTGCAACTAAAATTCCCATGTATATCCTGATGTAAATTTTTTAAGATTATATCCAACCGGGGTAAAATATTGATGTAGATTAAACAATTATCTATTTTTTTTGATAAAATAGAACGATTGGAACAATTTTGTTTAAAAGGAGCAGGTATGAAAGAGAATGAAGAGAGAGTAGAAGAGATAACCAAAGAGGTCTTGGAAGAGACACATGAGGGAGAGCATGTTGTTTCTGATGAGGAGAGAACCAAGGATATGCATGACACAATAACAGATGAAACGAATGATACTTCCGAAACAGAGCAGCATAAGGATGAGGCATCGGAAGAAAAAAGTGAGATATTGAGTTATGATGAGCCTCTGGATGACGACGCACTGGAGCAGATTGAGAATTTGAAAAAGCATGATGCTGCGGTACTTCTGATCAAAAAAACAAGACACTTGGTTGATGATACGGAGAAACAGCTTGATTCATGTAAGCTGCTGCTTGAAGAAGATCTTAAAAGTTACAATGAAGCAAAGGCATCATTAAAAACCAATGCACTGGATGAGAGCGAATCGCTGCTTGAAGAGCTTGGTATGACGGGGAATGAGGATGAAGAACTGGAAGAAGATGAAGTTGTTTTTCAGCAAAAAGAGGAAATACCTCCTTTCTATGTACGGGATGTCTCAAGTGGAAAATTCAGTTCATTCCTTTTGGCACTGATTGCAGGGGTATTGACGTTTGCAGGGCTTGTCTATCTTGCTACTGAGAAAGTAGGGGTGACACTGGATGTGACAAAGATCCCCGATCATGCAACAGCCAGCAAGGTACTCGGATGGTATGCTACATTATTTGGCGGGAAACCGGATCTTTTCCTTGGAGGCGGTTTTGTGATCATTGTGACACTGTTTGTGATGGGATTGATCTATGGGATCAGGGTTGCTTCACGTTCCAGCAGAAACCTCTCTTTTGCCAAAACGCAGTTGGAAGAGGCACAAGAGTATGCAAAGCATAAAGGTAACTGTAAAGAAGAGATGGACAAAGTCGATGCCCATATGAATGATGCAATCAAAGTCTTGAAGACCTATGAGGTCGTTCTGAATGAGCAAAACGGTAAATTGAAGCGTATCCTTCATATAGAAGGTGTCAAAGAGATTCCTTCGGAGTATCATGAAAAATCACAACGTGAGATGGAAGATACCAATATGCTTGTTAAGGCGATCAAGAACTTCATGGCTACCTCAATGTCCGAAGAGGGTAAACTCTCCGGTAAGAGTACGATGTTTCTGCACAGTGCGAAGTCGAAGTTGCAGAAGTTTCTTGACAGACACTATTGATTTTTCTTCGGAAAAAGCGTTCAGCGTTCAGTGCTGAGCGTTCAGAAGGAGGGTGAGTACTTGCCTACCATATGAGAAAACCTTTAAAAGAACTCACTATTTTAACCTTTCCATAAAGAAAAACGCGTCAGCGTGCTACACGCTACACGCTACACGCTACACGCTACACGCTACACGCTACACGCTACACGCTACACGCGTTTTTCCCGACCTCCAAAAAACAACACATACAACCCCGGCAACACCAGCAGTGTCAAGATGGTTGATGAGATAATACCGCCGGTTACGACGACCGATAGCGGGTACTGTATCTCGCTCCCTACGCCTGTGGCAAAGAGCAGTGGCAAGATGCCAAAGAGGGTGGTAAAGGCGGTCATGAGTACGGGGCGCAGACGCAGGAGGGTGGCGTCTTTGACTAGATCGACTGTGTGTACATGCGGGAACCTCTTGCGCAGTTCATCAATGAAGCTGACCAGTACGATGCCATTGAGGATGGCGATGGCGAAGATGGCGATGAAGCCGACGATGGCGGATACAGAAAGATATTCACCGCTTACAAGCAGCCCGATGATCCCTCCAATGAGCCCCAGTGGTACGCCAAGCAGGATGAGCAGGGCTTTCTTGAAGGAGTTGAAGGCGGTGTAGAGCAGCAGCCCGATCAGCAGCAGGGTGATAGGGATGATCATTGCCAGTGTTGCCGTGGCCTCCTGCATATTCTTGAAATCCCCTGCCCATTTGATATAGTAGCCGTCAGGGATAGTGACATTCTGCTTGATCTTCCCGTTGGCCTCCTCCACGAAGGTAGCGATATCACGACCCTCCACCTCCAGAGAGAGCACCATGTAACGGCTGAGGTCTTCACGTTTGATGAATGCCGGTCCCTGTTTGACCGAAATATCGCATACCTCCGAGAGTGTTATGACCTTTCCGCTTTCCGAACGGAGAATGAGAGATTTGAGTCTCTCTATGTCCCTCTTGGCATCTTTGAGTTTAGCCACGATCCCGAATCGTTTGACACCCTCTATCTTCTGTGTCACTGCTTCTTCTCCGATACCGTAGCGGATCACCTGCATGATATCCTCCACATTGAGCCCATAGCGTGAGAGTGCCAGATAGTCGGGTTTGATGTTGATCTGTGCCTGTCCCAGCTGTGTCTCTATCTCGGCATGGTCGAGTCCCTCAATGCCACGCAGGACACCGGAGATCTCATTGGCGATCTGTGCCATGACCTTCTGGTCCTCACCGTAGATCTTGACAGCGAGTTCCGCACTGACCCCTTCAAGCAGCTCTTCGATACGCATGGCGATAGGCTGGGTGGAGATGAACTGCAGATAGTTGAACTTCTTTTTCAGTCGGGCGGTCAGTTCTCTGTCGAGTTCCGGTATCTCTTTGAAGTCAGGATTGAGCGTAAGGAGCACCTCCATATAGTTGGCCTGTGCGGTCTCTCCCTTTTCACTACGGCCGATCATGCTCAGTACCGAGTTGACTTTGTCAGGGTAGTGTTTGAGGATGAACTTCTCGATCGCCTGGGCATTTTCCACACTCTGTGTCAGTGCGGTACCCGGAATGGCGATGACACGGTACATGATGGTCTCTTCATTGAGCTGCGGCATAAACTCGCGTCCCTGCTGGGAGAGGAGGGCAGCAAGCACGAAGAAGATGGCAAAGGTGACTGCGACCAGTTTTTTTGCATGATGCAATGCTAAGTTAAGCATTGGGGTGTAGAATGATTTGATGGCGTTCATCAGCGGTGAGTTGGCGTGCTTCCCCTGTTTGAGCATCATATAGGAGAGTACGGGTACCAGCAGCAGTGCCACGGCAAGGGAGCCAAGCATCACATAGACGATGTCGATTGCCATCGGGGTGTAGAGCTTGCCTGCAAGTCCCTCAAGGCTCAGCAGCGGGATGAAGACCACGGCAATGATCAGCAGTGCGAAGAGGACAGGTTTGGCGACCTCTGCGGTGGCTTCGGCGATCACTTCGGCACGGGAGCGGTCAGGATGGTCATGGAGCAACCTGAAGCTGTTCTCAACCACGACAATGGTCCCATCCACGATCATCCCGATGGCGATGGCAAGACCGCTCAGGCTCATCAGGTTGGCGGAGATGCCGTACTCCTGCATCAGTAAAAAGGCGATCAGCAGTGAGATCGGCAGAGAGAGGATGACGATGAAGGCTGAACGCAGCTCGAAAAGAAACAAAAAGAGGATGACCGCTACAAGGATGGAGCCTGTAAGCAGTGCGGATGTCATGGTACTGACCGCTTTGTGGGTGATCTCGGTACGGTCGTAGACAATGTCGATGCTCACCCCTTTTGGCAGTGCCGCATCAACGATGGGCATCTTGGTTTTGAGTTTCTCGACCACCTTTGCCGCATTGGTACCGGAACGCTGGAGTACCATGCCAAAGACCCGCTCTTTGCCGTCTACGGAGACTGCGCCGAAACGTGGAGCCTTACCCTCCTGAACGGTAGCAATATCCTTAATGGTGACCGCTTTGGCATCCTTGGTACGAATGACGGTGTTGCGTATATCATCGAGGCTCTGGTAGAGACCTGCACCTCGGATGAGGTACTG
>Ga0256843_1000459_pt1 | contig 34980 bp, 33 predicted proteins | sample AlvinellametaG_FD_191572 | JGI IMG/M metagenome (GOLD analysis project Ga0256843, IMG submission 191572) | Pompeii worm associated microbial communities from hydrothermal vent at the East Pacific Rise, Pacific Ocean - Alvinella | ecosystem: Host-associated > Annelida > Integument > Unclassified ...
AGAAGATAATAAATTGACTATTAATAAAGTTGATAATGAAATAATTGAAGAATTAAAAAATTATGATTATCTTATTGAAATTTATGATGATAAAATTGAAATAAAAAAAGTTGAAGAAAAAAAAAAACTAATTGAATCAAAAATAAATGAGACATTAAAATATACGGCTAAAAAAATTTTTAATGAAAATCAATTAGGATACTTAATTAATTTTAAAAATTCACAAATATTTATTATTTTTAAAAGTACATATGGTACAGGAAAAATTAATAAATGTTTTGTTTACGCAGATAATAAAAAAATTGAAATACAGCTTGAAAATAAACATAATTTCTGTGCAGCATATTTTAAAGTTGCAAATGAATATCGTTCATATGGTGTATTCAATGATGAAGAAATTTGTAATTCTAAAACAATTGAATTACAAAGTTGGAGTGATTTGAAAAAATATTTGCCTTATATGCTTAAAGCTAAAGATATAAAAGGTCTTATTGAAGAAGCACTTGAAAAAATTATAATTACTATTGAAGGTGCATTTTTCTTTGATTTAGACCAGCAAAAAACATTAAAATCAAATTATAAACAAATATTAGAAGATTTAGGATTAAATATTACTGCTGAAACAAAATCTGTTTTAGAATTTGAAGGTGTATTATTGAAATCTAAATTAGATGAATTACAAATTCTCATATCTACCTTAAGTAATGGTAGTTATATTGAAATTAAATAAAAAAATAAAGGAAAGGATTAACATGATAGTAGATAAAAGAACATTCAAAGAAAGTAAAACTCAAAATATTGTTGAATCACTTAAAGAATTGAAAGAAGCAGTTGAAGTTTTAGGTAAAGCAATTGTTGAAAAATCTGATGCTGAATTAGTTGAAAAACTTAAAACTAAAGAAGGTTTAGTAGAGTATCTCAAAGAAAAAAGAGGTGAATTGAAAGAAGAAGGATTTTATATTCTTACTGAAAGTGAATTAGAAAATATTGAAGAAGAATTTAAAGAAAAATTTGAAAATCAAATTAAAGAAAAAATTGAAGAAGAAATTAAAGAAATGATTGAAAATAAAGAAATTGCTACTAGAGAAATGATTGAATCTGAATTAAATGAATTGATTGAAGAAGGTGTTATTACTATTAATGAAAAAGATAATGATGATGAAGACGATATAGAAGATGAAGATGATATAGAAGATGAAGATGATGAAAAAGAAGAATCTTGTAAATCAAAAGATAAAAAAGAAGAATCATTTTTATTTGAAAAAATTCTTGATATTGTAGAAAAAGAAGAAACAGGAGTTTTTGAAGAATCTCAAGAATATGGAAGTCTAATTGATAGAATTATCTCTTAAGGAGAAATAAAGGTCTAAAATGACTCTTCAAGAATTAAAGCAAAAACTTTTAGTTCTTTCTAATCTTTATTATATGGGAGAAGAAAATTTGATTCTCCCTGATGAAGCAATAGAAATTATTGCAGAAAGAGCTTTAAGTATTTATAATCAATATAGAAATAAAGAATTAATTGTAAGACAAAACATTCAAATGGGTCCTAATAAATTTGATACTATAATAGACCATGATGGGAAAACAAGAAGAGTATTTGGAGTAAAATCAATTCATATAACTCCTCCTTATTTAAATCCTCAACCTGCTCCATTTAATTGGAAATTTGATAGACAGACACATATTTTATTTTCACAATTAGCAGGTACATTTTATATTGTCTGTTTAGTTGAAAATTTATTAGAAGACATTGATCCAATACAAGACAAAGAATATATTGATTTAGCACTTGGAATATTTTATCAATTTGCTGTTGAACCTTTCAAAGGATTTCAATTATCTGAACTTCCTTTTGAAAATGATGCTTCTGAATTATATGAACAGGGAAAAGAATTAGTTGAAAATACAATTGAAAAATTAGAAGAAACACATTCTAATTGGTATTTAGCCATAGAATAAGGAATTAATAATGAGGATGTTAAAAGGTATTAAGGCAGGTTCTGATGTATCTATTAGAGTATTGACTAATCTCTATGGAATTCCAGCTAAAGTTTATTTTCCACTTAAAGCAAATAATGAACAGCATGGATTTTATGATGATGACATAGAATATTCAGATGAACCTGATTTTGAAGGAAAATTATTAATTCCGACTATTTTTAAAATTGATGAAGTAACACTGCCTGGTGTTTTTGACAATTTAACACAAGAAGAACCTGTCTTATATTTACCAAATGAACACAAATTTCCAAAATATTCTCTTATAGTAATCAATCCTAAAACAGGAACTTTAAAATATAGAATAAATAATGAAGAAGAATATAAAGATGATGAATCTACAATATTTAGAAAATATATTTTAGTTCCAGTTGTAAGTACTGTAAAAGATGATATAGAAACAATAATTGACAGTCAAGATGAATATGAAGAACTTCCTTATAGTAATTTAAATTACAATGAAGAAATAAGTATAACTGATGATATTGAGCCTGATCCATCAATAAAATATAATCCACTTAAATTGGAGGAATAATGTTAAGCATAGTACATAATAAATTTGTAGAATTTATAGTTACAGTTTTTGAAAAATATGGAATAAAACTTCAGGCTCAATATAATTCAGAAATAGGATTAATAAAACAATACATAGGAAGCTTAAATTATAGATATATGTATAAAGATAAACTTCCTAGTCTTACTGAAGATGATATAAAAGCAGTAAATTCATATAATTTGCTTTTATATAAATATCACCCTTTAAAAAAAGTTGACAACAGATTAAATAATATTAATTTAGAACTTGTTTTTACAGGACAAATTCCAGAATTTGAAGTTCAAAAAATTGATTCTAATTATTATGAATTTGTCAAATATTTAAGAGAATTAAATGATAAACATATTGTAAGAGATGCTATTTTAGGTGAAATTGAATATGAATTTCAAATTCTTTCTACAAATACAGATTTAATAAATGAAATGCAATTCATTTACAATAAAGAATTAAGAAATCCTAGAATATTTACAATCAAATTTACATTTGAAGGTATTGATGAACCTCTTGAATTGACATATCAAGTTTGGATGGAAGATATTGAAGATGTTGGACATGTAGATTATGAAAATTATGGAAATTTACAACAAATTTCATTTTCTGGAAAAATAGAAGGTCCAATACTGTCTTCATATCAAACTGAAATTCCATCTTTAAAAGAAATAGATTTAATCATTGATGTATAATACATATCATAAAAATCATTATTAAATATAAATAAGAAATGCAAATAGGAGGAAATATGAAAGTTAAAATAATAAATAGAACAGAATATCAACAATTTGTTGATATTTCTGGAATACAAAAAGACAAATTAAAAAAAGAAGATTATGATTATATTTATTTAGTACCTGCTAAGAGTTCTATAATTGTAGAAATGACAGAAAATGAATTTATTAGAACTGCAAAAATATATAGAAATCTAATTTTTAAAAAAATAAATTAAGGGGACTTATATGGGAAGTGCAAAAGTTATTATAAAACAACAAGATAGAAGTACAATTGTTCCATCATTACCTGGTATTTATGGTGGAATTGTTATTAGAGCAAGAAAAGGTGAAGTAAATAAACCAATATTAGTTACATCTGAATCTGAATTAGTTGATAAATTTGGTATTCCAGATACAAGATATCCAGAATTTTATTCAGCTATTACATATTTACAGCAATCAGATAAACTTTGGGTAGTAAGAGCAGCACATAATGATGTTAAATATAGTGCAGCTCTTGTCAGAAGCAAAGTAATTTATCCAGATACTACAAATCCACTTGCAGATTTTACTGATGAAATGAGAATTGTTCAACCTCTCAAAGATGGATTGACAGAAGAAGAATTAAAAAATTATCAATTTCCACTTTATGAAGGAAATAGGGTATATGAAGATTACTCAAATAAAATACATGTATTAGATAGAATTCAAAATGGTATTGTTCAAGTTGATAATCTTGCTGATTTAAAAGTTGGAGATAAAATAAGTTTTTCAGATTCAGTACAAAATATTGATGTAATTAATTCTCCTGATACAGACGATGGTGAACTTTTATGGCTATTTACTATCAAAGAATTAAAAACAGAAACAAATGAATATGATGAAGTTGATGTTGATTCTGCAATTAAAGCTGAAAAAGGTACTGAAATATATAAAGTAGATAGCAATGGAAATTACATTGCATATCCAAATCATCCTAAAGTTGCAATTTCATCACAAGATGATTCTTCTGTAATTGTTGACAATGCTGATTATATTCAACCAGGTGATAAAATTGCAATTGGAATAGGTGGTCCTTCAGCAAATGTAGAAGAAAAAACAAAAACAACAATAAATGAATATTATATTATTCTTGATAAAGAATATTCTGATGATTTAATACCTAAAATGGTATTAAAATTAATTCAAAGTGAACATGAAGAAAGAGATAGTTTTTTAGTTACTGGTGCAAATCCAAGTGTAGATTTTAATAAAGTTTCAATTGGTATAGCTCCAAGTAAAAATTATGAAGAAGCATTCAATATTCTTGTATATTATGATGGGGTTTTAGTCGAGACATGGGAAGTAACTAAAGAAGATTTTATTGATGGATTTGGAAATCAATTATATTTAGAAGACGTAATTAATGGTAAATCAAAATATATAAAAGTTCTTGACAATAAAAATAATCCAAATAAACCTCTTTATACTGATCACAGCTATTGGAGAAGATTATCTGAAGATTATTTTAAAGATACTGGTATTCAAATTGAAGAAAATATTTTAAGAGGCCATACACAGGTTAAAGTAAATACAACAAATGGATTGTCTGTTGGTGATAGAATCAAATTTAAATATGATATTGATAGATATGGAAATCCTGTAATTTCTAAAGAATATAAAATTCAATCAATTGATGCATCAAATAATCAAATTTTCTTGGATAGACCATTGGAAGAAGAAGAAATAGACAGATTTTATTATTTGGACGATGGAGGAGAAGAAACTCCACCACAACATACAACAATCTTAAAATTCGATAAAACATATAATGATACTCAAAATGGTATTTATCATGGAGTAAAATATTATCCAATTACAGAACTTGATAAAGTATTTTACAATTATCCAATTGGAAAAATAATTACAATTGGTGATTATCAAGGAACTCTATTAGATGCAGGTGCAAACCTATTAATGGGTGGAAGTGAAGGAAGTCCAGTTACTCTTGGAGATATGGTAAATGCACTTAATACTCTTTCAAATAGAGGTGAAACACCAGTAACATTATTGATGCAAGGTGGATATTATAATCCAGCATATGCACAAGCACTTGTAGAAATAGCGAAAAAACAAGATTTGACTCATGTTTATTTAAGTTCTGATCCTAATGCTGAAGATATGGCAGATTGGAAAACAGCATTAGTAAATTATATGTCAAGTTTAAATCTTGATACTGAAAAAGCATCATTGTTTGCTGGTTGGGTAAAAATCTTTGATAGATATAATCAAAAATATGTATGGGTTGGTCCAGATGCATTTGCTGCAGCAGCACAATCTTATACACAAAGAAATTATGAAATGTGGTATCCAGCTGCTGGATGGTTAAGAGGAAAAATTACTGTTATTGACAGTAAAATTAAACCTGATGAAGGAACAAGAGATTATCTAATAGATAACAAAATTAACCCAATTAAATATGTTAAAGGTTCTGGATTTGTAATTTGGGGTAACAGAACACTTTATACAAAACCAAGTCCATTAAATGATAGAAACGTAGCAATGCTTCTAATCGTTATTAAATATGGACTTAAAAATATGCTTGAATATAAATTATTTGAACTTAATACTGAAAGAACTTGGAATGAAGTTGAAACATCTATTAGAAATTTCCTTGATGATATTAAAGCTAAAAATGGTCTATATGATTATCAAGTAGCAGTTAAATCTATTATTACTCCTGAAGATATAGATAATAATAGAATGCCAGTATTTGTAGGTATTAAACCTACTAGAGCTATTAAGGAAATTCCGGTTACTCTTGCAATTTACAATATGGGTGCAAAAATAGAAGTAAAACTATAAAGGACTGACAGATGAAATACAGTTATTCAAAAGTAAAAAATGCTTTAAAAGACATACAGACCACATATAGATGGTCTGTACAATTTGTTACAAAACCAGCAAATGTAGAAATTCCAGAAGACGTTGAAATTAGAATTCAAACATCTAATATTCCAACACCTGAAGTAAACCATATTGAAGTTGAAATTCAAGGACATAAAATAAATTATCCTGGAAAAGTAATTAAATCTGGTGAACTTGAATTTACATTTATTGAAGGAACAGATGCTGCTGTCATTGATGTATTTCTTGATTGGATGAATCAATATTGGAGTGCAGATGGAAATGATACTCAAGGAAAACAAGCATCAGCAGCTGAATTAAAAGCAGATGTTATTATATCACTACTTGATAATCAAGATCAAGAAACTCAATCATATAAATTAGTTGGATGTCTTCCTAAACCAACATTTGGTGGTGAACTTGGACAAGATCCTAATCCAATGAATCCTTCATTGACTCTTACTTATGACGATTTCCATCCTGTAACAAAATCTGGTAAAAAATGGTAATCTAGGATTTTTCCTAGATTCCTTTATACTTTTTTATTGAAATTTGATATAATTGTAAAAAAGTATAAAGGAATCAAATGGAAATTGAAGACATTAAAAATACTATTAAAAATACTATTGAAAATACTGTTGAAAATATTAAAATCAAATATAAAAAACCTTCTTTAGCTATCACAAATTTATTAAAAAAAGATAAAAAATTTTATGATTTATGTAAAAATATATTATATTGGTGTGAATCAATACAAGAACTATCAAAATGTCTTGAATTAGAAATATTTGAATTTCCAAAATGTCCTTATTGCGAAAGTAAAAGAAAATTTATTGGTAAATCTGAAGGTTATAGAAAAACTTGTGGAAAAAGAGAATGTTATCAAAAAGAATTAGAAAAAACTTGGATTGAAAAATATGGCGTTAGTAATCCTATAAAATCAAAAAAGATTAAAGAAAAAATAAAACAGACTAATTTAGAAAGATATGGAGTAGATTGTCCTTTAAAATCTAAAGAAATTCAAGAAAAATCTAAACAAACTTTATTAAAAAAATATAATGCTGACAATCCTTTAAAATCTGAAGAAATAAAAGAAAAAATTAAAAAAACTAATTTAAAAAGATATGGAACAAAATATACATTTCAATCAGAAATTATTAAAGAAAAAATAAAACAGACTAATTTAGAAAGATATGGATTTGATAATCCTACAAAATCTAAAGAAATAAAAGAAAAAATTAAAAAAATTTGGATAGAAAAATATAATGGACATCCTTTAAAATCTAAAGAAATTCAAGAAAAACAAATAAAATCAAAACGAGAAAATCTTAAGAAAAAATATCAATTGAAGTATATGCCAGTTTATATATCAATTTTTAATTATTATAATGAAAATTTAGACATGATAAATGCTTCTAAAATATGTGAAGATTTTAATTTGAATTATACAGAAATTTATAAAATATGGAAATATTTCAATATTGAAATTCCATATTATTTTCAATCAAACAGTTCATCAAAATATGAAAGAGAAATAATAGAATATATAAAATCTTTTTATAATGGAGAAATTCAAACAAATATAAGAAAAATAATATCTCCTTATGAATTGGATATTTACATTCCTGAATACAATTTTGCTATAGAATTTGATGGAGATTATTGGCACCAAGACACAAATACAGATAAATATAATTTATGTCTAGAAAAAGGAATTCATTTATTTACTATCAAAGAATATGAATGGACAGATTCTTTAAAAAAAGATATCTGGAAATCTAAAATTGCTATTAAAATGAGAGCACCTTTTATTCAAAAAATATATGCAAGAAATTGTATAATTAAAGAAATTGATTCTAAAACTGCTAAAAAATTTTTAGAAGAAAATCATTTGCAAGGATATATTGCTTCTAAATATAAATTTGGTCTTTTTTATAAAAATGAATTAGTTTCAGTAATGACTTTTGGAAAATCAAGATTTAAAAAAGATGAATTTGAACTTTACAGATTTGCTTCTAAAAAGTATACAATTATTATTGGAGCATTTAGCAAATTATTGAATTATGGATTAAATAATATAACAGAATTAAAAAAATATAAATTGATTTCTTATGGAAACAAAAGGTGGACTTATAAAGAAAATATTTATGAAAATTTTTTTATTTTAGATTCTGAAACACCTCCAAATTATTTTTATATAAAAAATGGAATAATTTATCCTAGACAAAAATTTCAAAAGCATAGATTGAAAAAATACTATGAAGAAGGGTTTTTAAAATTTTATGATGAAAATCTTTCAGAAAAAGAAATTCTTATGAAAAATGGATATTATATATCTTATGATTATGGAAATTACAAATATATTTTAAAGGAGATAAAAAATGATTAGAGAAATTATAAAAGAAGTAGCAAATGTTTTTCCAGATTTTGAAAGTTTGGTTAAATGGCTTTCAAAAAAACTTGATTTTCATATTGATTGGATGAATTCGTTTGATGCATATGCTGATATATCAAAAGGTCATAAAGAATATCATTTCTATCTTACAAAAGAAAGTGATGGATTATCACCTTATATTTTGAGACTTTCAGATGATGAAGGAAATAAAATTGTAGAAATTAATCAAAAAATATTCTGGGATAAAGATCAATGGTATTTAGGAGATGCAATATTAAAAATACTTAAAAAATATTTATAAGGACCTCTCTGGAGGTTCCTGGTGCATTTTAATATTTTTGATATAGTTTTATATATCAGAATATTAAAATGCACCATAATTCATCTATGAGGTTTTAGATTTTATATAAAGGATATTAATGCTTACAGTAAATAAAATAAGAGCTTCTGGTTTTGAACCTGGACATACAACACAATGGTCTGTTTATTTTACAAATAGAAACAATGGTGATAAATTAAATTTAATTGACAATTATGCTCCAGTATTAGAATATTCATATTCGATAGAAGTAAATAAAGCTGAAAAAGAATATACTCCATTAAGATTAAAAATTGCATATCCAATTTCTGTTCAGTATATCACAAATTTAAGATTACAATTTTTAGATGATAAAGAATTTACTATATTAAATATTTTAGAATCTAGACAAAAAGAAATATTTAAAAATGGTACTCCATCTATTTTTAAATTAAAAGATTTGTCTTGGGAATGTGTTATTGAAACATATAATAAACAAAGAGAATTAATAAAATCAGAATATTTTTATGTTATTCCTTTTGATAATATAGAAAAAAGAGGAGATCAAGGATTTAGTAATTATAATTTTGATTATAATTTTATAGTTGTAGACAAAAAATAAAAGGATAAAAATGGAAAATAAAATTGAAAATAGAATTGAAAATAGAGAAGATTATATTGTAATAACAGAATTGCCATCACATTTTAGATATTACAACACAGACAAAGTTTTGATTAGAGGCCTTTATTTAGGTGAAGTAGAAGCACTTTCTAAATTTGTAGATGGAAATTTATTAGAAGAATTAGAACAAATTTGCAATATTTATAAAGAAGCTATAAAAGAAATAGATATATATGATTTAGAATTTACTGATTTTCTTACTATTTTATCTCTTATTGGTTTATTAACTTCTGAAGAATTTGATGGAGGAGAATTTACAGTAAATTGCATAAATTTAGTTCCAAATTACAAAAAAGAAGAAATACTTAAAAAAATAGATGAATTGGAACAAAAAGCTCAAAATGCACAGACAAAAGAAGAAATAGATAAATATTCAACAGAAGCAGAAAAATTATATAATGAATTAATTGAACTTCCACAATTTGTTGAATGTGGAACAGAAATAAGAAAAACAATCAATATAGATGATTTTGAATTTGAAGAACCATATAAAGAATTTAAAGAAATTGAAGGCTTTAAATTAAAACCCCTTCTCGTAAAAGATGTTATTGAAATAGAAAAACACAAAGATAAAAATAAAGATATTCTTATATTGTCTGGTCATATAGAAGGAAATCTTTTAGAAAATTATGAAAAACTATCAAAATTAAAAATGTCTACAGCTAAAAAAATTATAGAAGAAGTAGATAGACTTTCTATTAATGTAAAACCAATTATTTTTAAATGTCCAAGATGTGGATTTGAAAATAAATTATATATCACCCTAAATGATATTAAGGTATTGCCCTAGCGCAGATTATAAATCTTACATATCAATGATACACAGATTTTTAAAAGAATTTCATTATATTGACAAACATATGCTTTTTTCTACTTTTGAAAGTCTTTTAAAATACGAACTGTCACAAGGATAAATTATGACACTTGAAAAACTTTTAGAGCAAAATCCTTTAGATGCTAAATTTGTTTTAAAATATTTAGATAAAAATACTTACAATCTTGAATTTCTTGTGCCTTTTTTAAAAGAAGTTTCTAAAAAAGTAAATCAAGGAAAAGAACTTTCTGAAAATGAGTATCAGACATTGGATTATTTAAGAAAATCTGGATTAATAACAAAAAACAATTTCAATGAAGGAATAAATGAAGCTTTAAATAAAATTTTGTCTTTAGATTCTGATATTAAAAACATTGAAAAACAATTAAATTCATCTAAATATTTGAATGAGAAAGATAAATTGTTTCTTTCAAATAAAATAAACAGCATTCAATATGACATATCAAAATTTGCTGCTGTTTTATCTAAATCAATAGAAATAGACAATAAATCTATGGTAAAAACTCTTTCTGCTCTGGAAGCATCTATAAAAGAATCAAACAAATCAATTTTTGAAAAGAAACCTTATTTAGAAAAAATAAATGAATTTGCAAAAAAATATACAGAAGAAGGATTCTCAGAAAATTTAATTATAGAATTAAATGATTTTATTGAAAAAATAGAAAAAGATGGTATTCAAATAAAAAATGTAGATGAAATATCAAAAATATTTGAAGAAGAAATTATAAGAGACATTAAATCCACTTATCATTCAGAATTAATAAAAGAATTAAAGGATTTATTGCCAAAAAAGGCTTTATTAGAAAAAGATTTTCAAGAATTTGTTTCTGGTCAAAAATCATTAGAAGATATTTCAGATTTCTTAAAAAAATATAATATTAATTCAGAAAATTTAGCAAAATCAGTAAATAAAAATATTGTATTGTCTCAATTAATAGAAAGACAATTAGAAAATTCTAGTCTATCTCCTAAAAGGCAAGATGAAATATTACAATCAATAGAATCTGGAAATATAACAAAAATTATAGAAGAATTAAAAGCATCTGAAAATAAAGATGAAGAAAAGATTGGAAAATTAATTGAATTGACTTCACAAGTTATTGAAAAAAACAAATTAGACAATGCTGAAAAGATAAAACAAGAAAAACAATTAATTGCACTTCAATCTTTAAATAAAAATCTAAATGAATTGTCTGAAAAAATAGACATTAAAGAATCTAAAAATATATTAAGTACTATAACACAATCAAGTAATTTTGAAGAAGCTACTGAAAAAATGACAGAAAAACTTCTTGATTCAATTTTCGGTGAAGGAACAATTTTAGAAAAAATATTAAATTCAAAAGCATTTTCTAAAATAAAAGGAAAATTTGGTGGCTTATTGTCTAAATTAGTTACTACATTAATTGCAGGTTCATTGGGAAAATTAAAAGGTTTAGGAGGAAAAGCTCTAGGAATGTTAACTGGTGTTCCAGCTCTTGCTTCTAATGGACTTTCTTTAGCTAAAACTGGATTAATGACAGCTGGAAGTTTTTTATTAACAAATCCAATAGGATGGGCAACACTTGCAATTGGCACAACAGTTGGTGCTGGCTTTCTTTATTATAAATATAAATATGGAAAAGACAAAGAGATAATCAAAGATTTAGATAAAAGAGGAATAGTTGATTACAATTTTTTTGGAAAATCTTATATAAAAGATTGGTCTGCTATATTTATGTTAGATGATAAATCTTTGGATGCTCTTATTCATTTTGATGATTGGAATGACAAAACGTTAGCATTGTTAAAAGGAATCAGAGTATTACCACCAAAATTGAGAGCTCTTATTGGAAATTTAATGCATTCTCTACCTGAACATTTTAAAATAATTGATTATAAATTATACGTATCAAAATTAGGATTCAATGAACTTATAAAATATATAAACAAAGATTCATTTAAAGTATTAAAAAACATTCTTCATCCAGAAAGCCTCAAATATTTAGAACAAAAACTTGTTAAATCTAAACAAGGAAAGCAGATAATAAAAGAGGCAACAAAAGAAGAATTAAAAGAAAAAAATATTGGAAAATTAAGTAATTCTAAAAATAAATTAATAAATGGAATTACTAAAGTTGGACATGCTTTAGAAAAATCTACAATATTTGGAAGGACAATTAAAAATACAGTTTCTTTTATTGGAGGATTATTTAATAAAAATGAAAAATTAATAAATAGACTTGAAGATATGGGCATAGTTGACCATAATCTTATAGGTAATTCAATAATCAAAAACTGGGATTACATAAAAACACTTCCAAAAGAAGATATTAAAAAATTAATTGATTTTGATGATTGGGATTCTGAAACAAAGAAAAAACTGATAGAAATTTATAACAATAAAATTAAAACACCTTACAATAAAGATCAAATAACTAAATTATTGAATTCTGGAATGAGCATAAACAGAGTTTCAGCATATACAGGAATTCCTATTGAAGAATTAAAAAAATATAAATCTATTACAAAAGATTTATCAGATTACAATAAATCTTCTTCTAAAGAATCTCAAAATCAAATAAATAACACTGAAACGGTTGTAGTACAAAATTATTATCAAAACAATGAAAGATTTATAGATAAAGAAAACTTATATCTCTCAAAAATTTATTAATTTCTTATTTTCTCATCTTCTTAATTATCTTCTAATAACCTCTCTGGAGGTCTCTGATACATAAAAATCATTTTTAAATATATTTATATATCTAATCATTAAAATTAACCAGAGGTGACAATTATCTGAAAATATATAATATAATTGGAAGGTCTGAAAGAAAATCAATTCTGTCTCTCAGTCCATTATATTATATATTTTCAGATAACAAATAAAGGTGAAAAATGCTAAATGAAGAATTTTTAAAAAATTATTTAGTACAAATTCATTGCAGATATGCGAATGTAAGTTTATGTGGATATTTAAAAGATGATGGATTTTCATTTCCAATGGGAATGCAGCCTGACAGTTTTACAACTATAGGACACCTGATTGAGCAAGGTGCTTGGGGCGCAATTAAAGCAGGAGCAAAAAAATTTGTAGGTGAATTGGCTTCAGGATTAGAAAAACATTCAGTAAGAGATTCAGTAAAAGCATATGGTGTTCCAAATGAAATATCATTTTCATTGTCTATGGATATAATTCCAGGCAAAGATGGAAATCCATCATCTTACAAAGAAATATTACATCAAATTGCTAAATTGACACAAGCATATTTTAATAAAGATGGAATGTATGAAACGTATCTTTACAATGAACTTTCTTTAAAAGACAGATTAAAAGATTATAATGCATTTGATGGTCAATTAATATCAATTCAAATAGGTGATTGGTTCAGTGGAAGTGGATTTCTTATTACATCATCTAATGTAAATTACAGCACTATAACAGATGATGAAGGAAAACCATTATTTTTAGAATGGAGCATTACTTTTGAACCATACAGACAATTGACTGCAGAAGAGTTATCAAATCTGATAACAAAATAAAGGATTTAACATGATTACTTTGTTACAAAATTTTTTAAAATACAAAAATGGAATATATGAAGACATTCCATTTAAAAAAGAATTAAAAAAATTGAAAACAGATCATGAAATTATTTTTGATGCTCCATTAGATGAACTTGCATTAAAAGAATTTGGAACAGAAGATTTATACTGGGTAATAGGATTGTATAATGACATTCTTAATGGTTTAGATTATGATGGGAGAATATTAAAAATTCCAAACAAAAATGATTTATTTATGTTTCTAAGTAAAGGTCAAAAATGATTATCAAAAATAGAATAATAGACATTTATATAAATGATTATAAAATAAATTTGCCTGAATTTATTTCATTGAAAATAAAAGAATCATTGTTTTCTGTTCCTGTAATTGAATTGCATTTGAAACAAATTGATTATAAATTAATAGACAAATTAAATCCAAAGGATAAAATAAAAATAACGTTTGGAGCAAGTTTAGATACTTTAGAAAACTATGAATTTATGATAACAAATTTTACATATTTTTATCCTAAGAAAAACATTGAATTAGTTATTTCTGGAATTTTAAACATTAAAGAATTTTCAGAAAAAGTAGAACAAAAATATTATGAATCAACTTTATTAGAAATATACAAAACATTTTCTATTCCTTTAAAAACATCTATTGAAAAAACAAATGATAAACAGATTTGGATTAGATATAATATTTCAGAATTTGAATTTTTTAAAAATACAGTGAAAAGTAGTTCAATTAAATTACCATTATGGTCTGTAAATTTACTTAAAGAATTAAGATTGGAAAGTGGATATGCAGATAAAGAATCTAATATTATTTTAACAAATTCTTCTAAAATTGAAAATAATGAAATTTCAGTAAGTCTTTTAAATATAGAAACAAATAATATAGATCAATTTATAAATAATAGAAAAATGATTGTATATGATATTTTCACAAAAGAAAAAATAGAATATGGTGAATTTGAAAGAGCATTCAAACCATTTATAAATATGCATAATGTATATGACAAATATTATGAAAATAAATATAACAATATAATTGATTATCAAAAATTTAGTTTTAATGTATTTTTGTCTGTAAATAATTATTATGAAGGAGAAAAAAAATTAGGCATATTAGATAAAGTAAAACTTAAATTATTGAATCCTTTTACTGGAGAATCTATTTTAAATGATAATTTTATAATAACATATAAAGAATTAAATATTTCTGATAGATTGTCATACAATATAGGATGTACAAAACTTCTTAAGGATTAATATGAAAACATTAGAAACACTTGATGGTTATTTTATAGGAAAAGTAATTGATTCATGGGACAAAAATGAACAATTTAGAGTAAGAGTATCTATAGAAGGATTGACAGACAAAATTCCAAAAGACAAACTTCCATGGTATTTAGTTTTAAGTACATCTGGGAATACGTATAATCAACATGGAAGCATTCCACCCATTGGATCTTACGTATTAGTAAAATTTGAAGATGATATTTATACAGGGTATGTAATTTCAACTCTTTCAAATCAGCCACCAAATGAATTATAAGGATTTAAAATGGTATTGAAACAAGATTTACATTTAATAAAAGACAATGTTTATCATACTGGTTATATAAAAATTCCAGATTTAATTTATGTTTTACAAAAAGCACAAAACAATGAAGAATATACTGAAGAAGAATATATTAATGCTATTTTGACTTTTCCTGAAAGTTATAATTATAACAGAGATTTGCTTAATGATTTATTGAATGTTCAGCCTATTAATGACAATATGCAAAAATCATTAAATGCACTTAAAATATTAGTAAATGTTTATGATAACAATATTCAATGCAAAATCGAGGAATTTATTAATCCACCTAAACAAATAATAAATAAAGATTCGTTGTATGCAAATGTTAGAATTAATTTTGAAGAAGCTTATAAGCATAAAAATTTAGAATCAGATGAAACAATGCTATATTATTGGAATTTAAAAGATCAAACAGATTTGTTTATTTATTCAATCTGGTATTTTACTGAAGAATCTGAAAATATTATAAACATAATTCAATATTTGATAAATTATTATAATGTAATAAATGAGTTATATGAAACTGATTATTTTGAAAATCATCTTTTAATAACGCCAAAAACTGAATACATGATCGACTACATAGAAAAAGAACTTTCTGTATTAAATTTGATAAACAACATAAATGAACCAAGCGATGAATATATCAAAGAAATATATTATAAAATCAAAGATCTATACAATAAATTGATAGAATATTCTAAATCTTATGAATTTATTGAAAATCAAGAATATAATATATTACAGATTAAAGAAAATACTAAAGAATTAAATGATAATATTCAAATTGTTGAATCTCTTTCAAATGAAAACAAAGAATATTCTGAAAAAATAAAAAACATTTCAGATGAAATAAATGATTCAAATAAAATAACAACAGATCAACAAAATGAAATAATTTCTTTAAAAGAAAAAATAGACAGAAACAATTCTTTAATTCAAAATTATACTCAAAAAATAAAATCATTAGAAGAAAAAATAGAAGATAGAACAAAATCGATTGAAAATTTGTTTAAATCTCCTTTAGTATTAGGTTTGACCCTTTCAGGATTAATAATTGCATATTCAAATGTAATAAAAGGTGTTGTAGATAAAATTAAAAATATTCTTTCTGGAAGTAATGATTTGTTAAATTCAATTTTTAATACTATAAAAGATTCAAAAGAATTAATTGCAGCTGCTGTTGGAATAATATTAGCAATTAATGATCCTAAATCTTTCATTGGAAGCATTTTAAATTTATTAGTAATGCCTTTTGAAGCTATATTATCAGCTGTAAATTTAATAGTTTGTTCTATAAAAGCAATTTTATGTTTTCTTACAAGCATAATCAAAACAATTGGACAGTTTATTGAATTTATGACAGGAATAATTAAAAAGCTTACAGAAAAAAATACAGATTTGGTTTCAGATATTCAAAATCAATCAACAGAAAAATTTAAAGAAAATTTAAATAATGCGTATATATTATTACTTAAAGGCTATGCACAAAATTTAATTTATTCTCTTTCAACGTCAGTTTATAAAAAACTTGGAGAAGATAAAGCAAAAATATTTACAGATAAAGCATTAGAAGTATGTAATAATTGTTTTGATTCTAATAAAGATTCTATTTTAAATATTATTGGAACTGAAATTGATAGAGTAACTAACAAACTTTCTAATGATGCTAAAACAGCAGTAGACAATTTAATTAATTTATCTAATGCATTTACTTGTAAAGGATATTACAAAGGTGGAGCACCTAATTTCAGTATTGATTTTTCAAAATTTAGATTAAATATCCCTTATTTAGATAGTTCTAAATTTGCTTGTATCAATAAATTTCAAGGATAAAAAATGGAATATAATATTGAACAAATAAACAATGACATTCAGCATTTAATTTCTCAATGTGATCTATATAATAATTTAAAAACTGAATTAAAAAATGCTGGATTTACAGATGAAGAATTAGAACAAATAAATGATGAATTGCAATATTTTGATGCTTGCATAATAACAGGAGATTTAACTTCTATTCCTGAATATAATCAAAATTTTGCTAAAGAATTAAATGAGCAATTAGAAAAAATAATTCCAATTCAAGAGGAAACGACATATAATTCTCTTGAATCTGCTTATTTGCAAAAATATCAAGTTGACAATGAAATTATCATTTCAAATCCAATAAATTCTAAAGAAGAAGTAATTACATTTAAAGAACCTATTATTTTTGGAAAAGTTACTAATCCTAAAAATTTAGATGATGCTCATTATACATTAAAAGAAGATTATCCTGATTCATATGGATTTATAGATAAAGCAAAAAACTGGTTTAAAATAAATACAAGAAAAAACAAAGCTGAATTTGTTCATTCATCTGGAACTCTTATAAAAGTAGACAAAGAAGGAAATGTAACAATTCACATTAAAGGAAATTTAAAACAAATTATAGATGGTGATTATACACTTCAAATTAAAGGAAATATGGATTTTATCGTGAATGGAGAAATGTATCAAAGTACAAGTGGAAATATGAAACAAAATATTGGTGGCAAACATATTTTACAAGCAGCTTCAGGTGATTTTACTATTGCTCCAATAATTTCTCATAATTAATTATCTGAAAATATATAAAAATTATCTAAAAATATATATAAATATTAAAATAATTTTCTCTTCTCCTCTTCCATTATATTATATATTTTCAGATAGAAAGGTATACTATGAAACAAATAATGAGATTGTATGATATTGATTCAGGGCATGACTGTTATCCTCCTAGAAAAATTATAACGGCAAATCCATTAATAACAATAAATGGAAGGCCTGTATCTAGAATTGGAGACATTTATGAAACACATATATGCAAATATGATAGTGGTTTGAGACATTCTGGATATCAATCTTGTGGAAATTATTTAGATAGATTTGGTAATATTCCAGTAGCAAGAAGAGGAGACTGCATATCTTGTGGTGGATATGCATTGACATCTTCACCAAATATTTATGGTTAAATCAGGACCTCTCTGGAGGTCTCTGATGAATAGAAATCATTTTTAAATATATTTATATATCTGATTATTAAAATTAATCAGAGGTGACAGTTATCTTAAAATATATAATATAATGGAGACCAGGAAAGAAAATTAATTCTTGTTCTTCTGTCCATTTATTATATATTTTAAGATAGAAAGGATTAATATGATAACAGATATTAACAAAAATGGATCATTAATAAAAGATGAACAAGCAATAATAAATGAAATTGATAATTTGTTTTCAATTAGAGTTGGAGAATTAGCTTTTAATAGAGAATTTGGAACTTATCTTGAAGATTATTTATTTGAAGAATTTACATTTAGAATTTTGACTGCAATTAAAATGGAAATAAGAAGAGCTATAAACAGATGGATAAAAAATGTTACTATTGAAAACATAGAAGTAAATTATGATGAATTAAATGGAGTATTAAATATATTAATAAATCTTATATATAATAATAAAAAAGTAGTCTATGAAAAAACAATAGGAGTGAAATAATGGCAAAAGCTCAACTAAAAAACAATGGAATAAAATTTTATGACAACACAGGTCAATTGATTTCAAAATATTATGATACATGCTATGAAATATATGAAACATCTCATAGAGAATTGATTGTTTATGTGAATTATAAAATTAAAGATTCTGAAGAATCTATAACTATAAGTTTTGATGCTTATGATCCTGCATTTAATGAATTTTATCCTATCCAATATGACAATGGAAGTGAATTGATTACATATAAAAGAACACTTACAGAAGGAAAATACAGAATTCCTATTCAATTAAAAGAAAATGAAAAGAAATGCAGAATAAATATTGAAGTAAATGGTGATGCTAGTTCAATAGGAGATATTGACATTAAAGTAGCAAAAATTTATTTTAGAAAACCTATTTTTGAAAATTAAAGGAGAATAAAATGAATGAAATGAAAATTGGAATTCCTTTTCAAAATTCTATAGAAATAGATTCAAAACAAAAAACAGGCATAAAATCTAATCAAATATCAAAAATTGACATAAAACATATGATTGATGAATCTTTATCGTCTTTTAATTCAGATTTAAAAAAAATTATTCAAGATGAAATTAAAAACATAATTGAAAATACAATTAAAAAAGAAATTCAAGAAGAATTTAACAAAAAAATAGAAGAATTTAAAATTGTTATCAAAAAACAAAATGAAGACATAAAAAATTTATCTTTGACTGTTTCACAATATAATAAAGCAGTAAATAATATTAAATTCCCTGATATAAATTTAGAAAAATTGAATGATAAATTAAATAATATAAAAGAAATTATTTTAAATGATAAAAACTCTGAAAATTTAAAATCAATTAATTCTGTTTTAACAAAAATCAAAAAAGATTTAGAAGATTTAAATATTCTTAAAAAAGAAATAGGAATTATAAAAAATCAAATTTCTTCTATAAATATTCCTAATTATACAAATCTTTTTAAAATTCAGGCTTCTATTATGCAAAATCAATCTGACAATATTAAAGATTTATATAAATTATTTGACATCATAGATAGTGATATTTCTTATTTGCAAAAAGATATTAAATTAGTATATGATAATCTTAAATTGTTTGAACAAAATACAAATAAAGAAATAAACAATTTTGTTTCTGATTATAACAAATTTAAAGTTTCTTTAATGAGAAACATAAATGAGATAATTTTAGGAATCAATTTCATGAAAAAAGAATTTGAAAGATTTAAAATAACATTATCTAATATAAATAAAGCAGTTGTAACATATTTAAAAGAAAAAATGACATATTCTTTTTTTACTAAAATAAAAAATATTTTTAAAGGAAAAAGATGATTAAATTTTATGATTTCAAAGGTGAATTAATTTCAGAAGAAAATTTTGCAGAATATGTAAGCAAATCTACATTAGTGATTTATATGGATTATGAAAAAGGAAGTGAAGACAAACTCACTATGACTTTTGAAGTTTTAGAAAAAACTACAGGAAATTGGTATCCTTTGCAATATGAAGACAGTCCAACTACAGTTGCTGATTATTATAAAGAATTTTCAAAATCAGGAAAATATAGATTAATGATTCCTATTGCAGAAAATGAAGAAAAATTAAAAATAAATCTTTCTAATACGGATGGAAATGTAATTATATATGCAATTCCTATGGCAATTGGATATTAAAGGGGAAAATTATGGTGACTAATCCTTATTATTTTTTTAGAACGGGAGTAGGAAATGGATTAGGAGGTTCTGGTGGTTGTATTATGAAAGAAACTGAACCTGTTCCTGCTACACATGGTGGATTAGAAGAAGGTACTGTAATAAATAATATGAATCCTTGTGATGTGCTTAAAATGGTGTTATTTCCATATCAATATCCGTCTTTTACTAGTTTTCAAATTAAAAATCAAACAACATTACTTGAAATAGGAGATAAAATTCAAGGTGGTGTAAGAACTTTTGAATGGAGTACAAAAAACTCTGACAATATTAAGCCTAATTCTATTTCAATAAAAGATATGAATACAAATACAGTATTAAAAGACAATTTGGAAAATGATGGTTCAGAGGATATTGATATAGGGAGCGATAAACAAGAAACTTCTCCAAATGCAACTTATAAATGGAGAATAAGTGGTGTGAATTCTAAAGGGCAAACATTTACAAGAGATTTTACTGTAGTATGGAGAGCCAGAGTTTACTGGGGTTTAACTACAAATGAAAATCCTACTGAATCTGAAATTAAAAATGCACAAAACAGTGCTTTGAAAGCAAATTATAAAGGAACTTATAATTTTTCGAATCAAGGACAACCTGTTTATTATTATATAGCTTACCCTGCTTCTTGGGGAAATATTTCTTCTTGGAAAGATACAGATTCTGGTTTTGAGGTAGATAAAACTTATGCAAATAATGTAAATATAACAAATTCATTTGGAGTAACTGTGGAATATAAAGTATTAAGAACAACATATAAGCAAACAGCAGATTTACATTCAAATGTATCATAAAGGAAATTAAATGAAATTGATTAATATAGATCAAAAAACACTTAAAGAAGATTTATATTCTTATTTGCAATCTCTTTCTAATTGGAATGAAATTCAAAATAATATTCCAGCGTCAACTCTTGATATTTTATTGTCTTTGATTGCTTCATATGGAGTTTATGAAACGTATAAATATAGAGCTTGGAGACAAGAAAATTATATACAAGATGCTACGCTTGATTTATCTGTTTTAAGACTTGCTTATATGCTTGGATATAGAGTAAATAGATATACTGCTCCAAAAGTTAAAGTTGTATGTAATTTTGATGATACTAAAACATTTTATCCAGGAATGATATTTGGTTCAGTTGGAAATTATGATTTATTATATTTTGGACCAATTAAAAAATTTGAAAAAGGTGACAAAGTAGATCTATATGTAGGTAAATACAATGAAAAAAACATTATTGCAAGTACTGAATCAAGATTAGAAACATTTATAAAACCAGAAGAATTAGAATCTGTAGAAAATTATGCAATAAATGTTTATAAAAATGGAGAAAAACAACCTATAAGTCATGCTATTGAAGATTATGTTATTTTTCAATCAATCGTTGATTTGTCAGATGGTTTTACAGATGCTCATTTATATATAGCAGACAAAGATAATTATTATGGAATTCCATTTGAAAGTGGTGATAATATTTCTATTAAATGGATTGAAACTGATGGTTATCTTGATTTTTCATTGAATGATGTTGAGACAAATGATTTAGTATATGCGATTGAAATTTCTCATTATGGAACAAATGGTGATGATATAGAAAAAATACGCTTCTTAGCTCCGGTTTATTTTTCTGCTTTAAGAAGAATGGTTACAAAAGATGATCACGAATATGTTATTAAAGCCCACCCTTATTTTAAAGACGTTCAAATAGTTAAAATGGAGCCTGTTTTGTTTAAAGCTTCTTTGCAATTATATAGTGATAAAATTAAAAATCAAACGTTTGAAATTAATATACAAGTAAATGATATAGTAGAAACTTACACCATTGAAACTGATGAAAATGACACTTATCAAACTGCTTTACACAAAATATTTTTGAAATTGGGAGAATCTGACAAAATCTTAGTAAGAGAAAAAGAGTATGAACTTGATATTACCCAAAATAAAACTTATGGCAATGTAGGGTACTTTACTATTAAAGTTTCAGATAATTTAAAATTGAACATACAAAAATCTTTTCAAAGAGTGCCTTGCTGTTCATTAAAATGTTATTATATAAACTCTAGAACAATTGATGATAATATAATTTTAACAGATTCAGAACAAGATGAGGTAGCGGAATATATAGCTAAGTATAAAATGCTTGGAACTAGAATCGTACTTGAACCTGCTATCAGAGAGAAATATTTAATTGATATCAAAATTTCAACTATTCAAGGTTTTTCTGATACTGATTATATAAAAACAAAAGTAAGGGAAATACTTGACTCTTATGCTCTAAAATTGAATAAACCTTTTTATTATGGGGAATTTTTATCGAGGGTGGCTCAAATCAGTTATACAGATGAAGAGGGGAATGTTACATCAGTGATTGATTATGTGCTGCCAAATCAAGACACTTTTGATTTACCTGTTAAAGAAGGTGTATATTACACTTTTGACTTGAATTTAGAATTTGTGGAGGTATGATATGAAATCTTTTAGGTTGTTACCTGAGAATTTGATACAAAAAATAAAGGCAATTGACTTAGATAAAGAGCCTTTAGAAAATGTAGACCCTAATGTTTATAATATAACTGCAGGCCTTATCGAAAAATTCTATTTAAAAGACCCTGAACTTATAGGCACTGATTTTTATAAAACTATAGAACAACTGGGTCTTGAAGAAATTTTATCAAAATTACCTCAGGTAACACAATCTTCAATAGATACTGCTTTTTTGAAATCTCTTTTTTCTTTTAAGGGAACTGAACTCGATATTAAATACTTAATGAAATTGGCTGGAGTGGCTCAAGTAACTTTAGTAGACAGTTCCGGCAAAGTTATAGTTTATAATGACCCTGAAAATATTAAATACGGTGTTTTGAACGAATATGGCTATTTAACAGAATATGGAAAAAATATGTATGGCGTTCCCGATTGTGGTATAGGATTATTTATAACAGTAGATGAAGGTCAGGATATCAATACCGCATTGATTAAAGAGATTATTAAAAAGATTATGGAAAACAGAGCTTATTTTTGTACTTTCCTTGCTTTCCTTAAAATTATTTTCTTATTTCAGGATTATATTAATTATAAAATTAATGAAAAAATAACTTTTGAAATTTATCTAACAACTAAAGACAATCTTAACTATGAAATAACAGATAAAGTTGAAATGCAATTAACTTCTAAGGTTTCTAAGGTTTACGGAAGAGGCTTTAGTTATGGGGAGCCTGCAAAAGACCCTTATGGAAATGATGTAGACCTTGTATATTCAGATGACGATTCCATAGATATAGACAGAGATATAACTTTTTAAAAAGGAACAATATGACCGATAAAATGATTTTTGGAATTAAAGGTATAATTGAACTTGAATTTTATAAAAAAGATAAACTTATAAAGAAAGAGCATATTAAAAATATTGCCCTTCTTCAAACAGAAGAATTGATAAGAAACCTAACTTTTGGAGATACTGAACCTGTTATTCAATATTTGATTATAGGAACAGAAAACTGTTCGCCTGAATCAACATCTTCTTATGTAGACCCTGTTTTCTTTTATAAAGCTTATAACGATAAAAACAAAATTACAGACGATGATGGAACTCCTGGGATTGAATATCAATTTATAATTAATGAGACTGAAGCAAATGATAACAGCGATAATGCGGATGAATATCAAACAATAACTTGGAAGTGTTTAGGTCTCAGTGGTTCTACTGATAAAACACAAGAATGGACTTATAAAAGAAAAGACATTATTAAAGACAATGAAACAAAAGTTATTGTGAGATATAAAATATTCTTTAATCTATATCAAGAATCACATAGTTCAACAGTTAGTTAAAAGGAGACATAAATGGCAGATAACAAATCTCAAGTAATTCTTCCAAATGAAACGCCTGAATATATTCAGGATGGGGAAAAAGTAAAAGCGGCAGTAGCCAACAGACCTAATATTGATATTCAAGAAAACGTACAAACAGTCAGAGACAGAGTAGAAGTTGATATAGACAATTTGAACTCATTGCTTGGAGTTTATGCCAGAGATTACCAATCTCAAACATATAATGTGGGGGATATTGTAAAAGCAACTGACGGAAATTTATATGTATCTTTGATTAATAACAATACAGACGAACCTCCAAGTTCAAACTGGATTAAATTTGAAGACCTTTCTCCATTATTTGTTAAAGCAATAGGAGATACTATTGCAGATGGAGACATTTTAACAAGAGGTCAAATTGAAGCTGGGTATGAAAATGGTGGTGTAGCTTTAACTGTTCAAGATGGTTATGGTGCAGCTAATGTAACTTTTAACCATAGAAACGGGAAAGCTGAGATAGACGGAAGTTCAGGAAGAATTACTGTAAATATTTCAGATACTACACCATTGATGAAATTTCAACTTAAAGACAATGTATCTTCAGGGGATACTGTAAACCTTGAAGATGTTATTATTGTTTCAAAAGATAACGGATTGGAAACTGTAAATAATATTAAAATCAATGCAGTTTCAGATTCAGATGACATTCAAATTTATTTGAGAGATGAGAGCGGTGTCAATAAAGCCATCGTTTATTTTTGTAGGGCAGACAGTAAAGTTAAAATAGGATTGTATGATTCTTCTAATAACTTACAAGTGATTGAAGAGCTTTCTTTAAATGATGTAACTTTACATAAAAAATTAAACGTGGCAGTTACTGATGAAAATGCTATTACTGCAGGGGTGGAATCTGGAGAAAATATTCAGATAGGAACAAATGTAATTAAAGCACAAAACAATGGTGCCGTTTCAAATCTTTTATTGAATCCGAATGGTGGACTTGTAGAGGTAAATACTAATATAACAAATTCTAACGGTGATATTCAAAAAACAACAATTCATGAAAATGAACTTCATTTGGATTTTGAAGATAGTGGGGGAGACAATACAAAATCTAGAAGATTGTTACTTGATGTAGAAAATGACGGAAGTAAAGCAAAAATTGACTGGAGGGATTTTGATAATAATGTAAAAACTGCTATTAATATGAATGATACTAATATCAGTTTAAGTGCTTCTAGAGTAATCGTAAACGGACCTGAAACAGTAAATGGAACAATAACAGTAAATGTAAATACTGGAACAAGAATTCTAGACTGGGCAACTTCAGGAAGCCCTGGATATTTAAGAAGAATAACAGACCAAGGCGGTTTATTTGTAAAATCTGACAGTTCTTTAGTCATTCATGCCGGAGACCAAGAAGATGTTTCTAAACTTGGCATTTCTTCAGGAACACAAGATGAAAACTTGTGGCTTACTGCGGATAATCATGTAAGGGTAAGGTCAGGAACACAAAATGGATTTGATAACGGTTTCAAACAATGGACTTTTGCTGCAGATGGAAACTTGTATTGTGAACAAGGTAATATTGTTATTCATGACACAAATACTCAAATTCAAGAAGGCGGCGGAAATTCTGTAAGAGTTAGAACAAATTCTGGCTATGTGGATATCGGACCACAGAATTCAAGTTGGTGCCACTTTCAAACAGATAGAAGTCAATTTTATTTCAATAATTTAATCAGAGCAGTTGGAAGTATCGGTGTTTATGGGTATAATACTTATTTGGAGGGAACTAAAGGTTATATTAATGGTCATGAAATTTACCATACAGGGAATATTACTAATACTTATGACGCAGCTCATGTTTTTTCTACAAATGGTTATATAAAATTTACAAATGGATTGATTTTTCAATGGGTTTACTCAGGATATATTTCATTAAATCAATCGACGCATACAATTAATTTTCCTGCAACATTTCCAAATAATGTTTTTCACGTAAATGCGGGTATTCGTTATGGGTCTGCCGTGAGCGGTACTGTGTCAGCTGTCGTAAAATCTTTTAATACTTCTTCCGTTACTGTTTTTGGTGACCATTCAGATTCAGCACCTAGTGGTTATATTTATGTGTGGGCTGTAGGAAATTAATTATAAAGGAGTTGTAACAATGGTATATGTACATTATGATAAAGATACCGGTAAAATTTATGGTTATTTTACAAAAGAGGTAAATGGAGATAATATTCCAGCACCAAATATAGAAATATCAGAAGAACAATGGAAAGAAGCTTTAAGTAATTTATATAATTTTATAAATCCTGAGACAAAAGAGATGGGAGTAAAAGATTTTCGAACAGTAGATGAGATAAAAGATGATTTATTAAAAATAGACTTACCACAAAAATTTAAACAAACTCTTTCTCAAGGATATGTAACATCAGTATCTGACAAACATTTTTATGCTCAATATGAAGATATACAAAAATTAAAATCAGGATATGATTTAGCAGTCCTTGGCGGGTCAGACCAAATGGAAGTGAAAACTCTTGATGGAGTTATAACTCTTTCAGTAGACGATGTTAAAAAAGCTCTTGCAGAACTTGGACAGTATTACCAAAAAATGCTTCAGAAAAAATGGGATTATGAAAAACAAATAAATGATTGTCAGGATATAGACTGTTTGAAAAACATTACTATTGATTTTTCAGATGTAGCAAATTCTGACAGTTCTTCATAGGATTAACAAATGATTCAAGTAGCCTTTTATAAAGCAAACCAGCCAAAAGCTACTTGGCTGGATAAATTAATTTCCTTTTACACAAAAGGACCTTTTTCTCATGTAGAACTTATTATTGATGGGTATCAATATTCTTCTTCACCTAGAGATGGAGGCGTAAGAAAAGTGCCTCATAAACTTGACCATACTGTTTGGGAATACATAGAGTTAAATAATATAGAAACAAATAAAATATTAACTTTTTTTGAAGAGACAAAATATGCTAAATATGACTATACAGGAATCCTTGGGTTTATTTTCTTAAACAAAGATTCTGAGAAAAAATGGTTTTGCTCTGAATGGGTAACAAGAGCTTTAATTATAGGAGGTTATAATAAATTGTTTCCTATAAAAGAAAGTATAACATCTCCTAACAGGCTTTATAGGTTGATTAAAGGATAGTAAATGGGTATTAAAATTACAGGAACATTTGTACCTGGCGGTGAGTTTCCTCTAGTGGAAGACTCTCACCTAAAGGGTGGTTTAAGAGTCGTAGAAACTACTCAAGACAGAGATAATATTCCGGAGCTAGACAGAAAATTTGGTATGCTTGTGTATGTAATGGAAGATAAAAAATTATATCAACTTTTGGATGATGGCTCCGGAGATGTCACAAACAATATATTATGGAAAGAATCTGCTCTTGGTAGTGGGTCTGGTGCATTGAAAGCCAGACTTATAAGCAGATTCAATATTGATTTGTCAGGAACTCCTACTATTGATGGGGTTGATACTCAAGCAAATGACATTATTGCTGTATTTGGACAAACAGATTCTACTCAAAACGGTTTTTATAAAATCAATCAGGACGGAACTTGGGAAAGAACTTTATTAAAAGAGGGAGACCACGCAGCTGGAATTCTTTTTATCGTGGAAGAAGGTAACGATTACCATGATACTCTATGGCTTATTACAAATGATGAAGGCTCTGACGTAGTAGGTACCGACGGATTGTCTGCAAAGCCTTTAACTCAAAATGAAGTACTTGTTAAAAATATTACTGTAAGATTATGTGAATCTCAATTTAACGTAGATTTTAATAATCCTCCTAAACAGCTTGATTATACAGATTATAGTGATGGCGATTGGGTATGTTTACTTGCTCAAAACGACAAACGTCAAAATGGTATCTGGGTAGTCGATTCTCAAAATGGATGGTATAGGCCGGATATTCTTAAAAATGGAACATCAGTTGCAGGTCTTTTATTCACTGTAGAAGAGGGCTGTTTAAATCAAGACACACTCTGGCTTTTTATAAATGACCCAGGAAAAGATATTATAGGCACAGATGAAATTGAAGCTAAAAAAGTTTCTTATGATGGAAGTATTGAATATACTGAAATTAAAACAATACAAGATGTAGATGAGGCAAATCAATTTTTTGACCTTGAATACACTCCATTGCCAAATTATCACTTTGAATTATTTTTAAATGGTCAGTTATTGAATCCTGAAGTGGATTATACTTTAAGCGGTAAAAGAGTATCTTTTTTAACTCATATTCAAAAAGGTGACTTGGTATCTGTTTATTACAGATACATTGTAGGAGAGCATTGTGTGCCTCCTGCTCCTCCAAGTCCTTATTTTGAGTTTGAAGTAACTTATCAACAAGACAATTCAACTTTAAATATTTCATATATTGGATATAATAATAATTACGACAATATTGAAATTGATTGGGGAGACGGCTCAAAACAAACATTTGGTACTGACCAAACAAATGTTTCTCATACTTATGCCTCTCTAGGAACATACAGAGTTAAAATAAAGGGCTTTAGTTGGATTCGTTTTAATGACGATAGTTCAAATTTACACCCTGATATAATAGTTGTGAAACATTGGGGTGACATGGAGCAATATCAAAATTTAGGCTCTATGTTTGCAAATATGGAAAAAATATCTTTAGACACTGATGACATACTAAACCCAAGCAATCCTGTATCTGCAGACAGTATGTTTAAAAATTCGCCTAATTTTAACAGTGAAGTGAATAAAATAAAATTTGATAACATAACTTCTATAAATCATATGTTCAGTGGTGCGGAATCTTTTAATCAGGATGTATCCGGATGGGATGTAAGTAATTTAACAGAGCTTCAATATGTATTTCAAAATGCTAAAGCTTTTAATCAGAATATTAATACTTGGAATGTTTCTAACATAACAAATATGGAAGGCTTGTTTGACGGTGCTCAAGCATATAACCAACCTATGGATACTTGGGATACAAGTAATGTAACTAATATGAAATACATGTTTAGAGGAACTGCTAATTTTGACCAAGACATTTCAGGTTGGAATGTAGATAAAGTTACAGAATGTGATGAGTTTAGATGGCAGTCTGCTTTAAGTTGTGACCATACTCCGGATTTGCCGGCTTCTTGTACAGGTTGTTTTAATGATTTCAAATTTAAAGTAACTGTCAATAGCGGCGAGTCAATGTGGTTTGGTAATATTCAGTCTAAAGGCGATACTGACCTTATTGTAGATTGGGGAGACGGTACTATTGACAATCTTGGAACAACTTATAACAATAATCTAAGTCATACTTATAATGCCGGTGGAACTTATACTGTAAAAATTCACGGTCACAAAAGAATTAAAATGCAAGGATATACGAATCCAGTTGAAATTATTCACTGGGGAGATAACAGAGCTTGGGAAGATTTAAGCTATATGTTTGCTAGTATGACACAATTAACAATTAATACCGATGATATACTGTCCCCTGTAAATGAAGTAAGCGCTACGCACATGTTTAATTATTGCAGAAATCTAAACTGCAATCTTGACCAGTATATTGATACTAAGAATTTTACTCAAATGGATTCTTTCTTGGCTGAATGTAACAATTTTAATGGAACCGTCAATGGGTTTAATATAAGTAAGATAACTTCTTTGAACAAATTTTTCTATAACTGCTTTAAATTTAATCAGCCAGTGGATAATTGGGATACAAGCAACGTAACTGATATGAGTTATTGTTTTTATAGATGTTACAATTTTAATCAGCCGTTAAATACTTGGAATACAAGTAAAGTTACAAATATGACTTATATGTTTAATCAGGCAGTTAAATTTAATCAAGACCTTGATAAATGGGACACAAGCAATGTAACTAATATGGCTCATTTATTTGATTATGCACTTGCTTTTAATGGAGATGTTTCAACTTGGGATACAAGTAATGTAACTACGATGGAGAGTATTTTTCAAAATGCTCAAGCATTTAATCAGGACATTTCAAATTGGAACACAAGTAAAAACACAACTTTAAGAAGAGCCTTTTATAATTGTTATGTATTTAATCAAGACTTGAGTAAATGGGATGTAAGTAATGTAACTACTTTATATCAAACTTTTTATTCTTGTAAAGTGTTTAACCAACCTTTGGACAATTGGGATACAAGTAATGTAACTGATATGACTCAAACTTTTTATCATTGTGCGGAATTTAACCAACCATTGAATTCTTGGAACATAAGTAAAGTTACAACATTATATGGAACATTTGATGGCTGCGTTAAATTTAATCAAGATTTGAATAATTGGGATACAAGTAATGTAAAAACTTTATATAAAACATTTAATAATTGTCAAGTGTTTAATGGAGATATCACCACTTGGAATACAAGCAATGTAACAAATATGTATCAGACTTTCAATAATTGTTATAATTTTAACCAACCTATTGGAAACTGGGATGTAAGCAAAGTAACAACATTTTATTCTTGTTTCAGCAGTTGTGCTAATTTTAATCAACCTTTAAATAACTGGAATACAGGAAGTGCCACAAATATGCAAAATATGTTCCTTAAATGTTCTGAATTTAATCAAGACCTTGACAAGTGGGATGTAAGCAATGTAACAAATATGAGCGGTATGTTTAGGCTTGCAACTAAGTTTGATGGTAATATTTCAACTTGGAATACAAGCAATGTAACAAGCATGAACAGTATGTTTAGTGACGCACATTCATTCAATCAACCATTAAATGATTGGGACGTAAGTAATGTAACTGATATGAGTTATATGTTTGAAAGAGCTTATAATTTCAATAGGCCATTAAATAACTGGAACACAGGAAAAGTAACTAAATTTAATATGATGTTCCATCAAGCAAGTGCATTTAATCAAGACATTTCAACATGGAACACAAGCAGCGCAGTTGATATGAGTAATATGTTTAACGGTGCAAGTTCATTTAACCAACCATTGAACAGTTGGACGTTAACAAATGTAACAACTATAGCAAATATGTTTTATGGATGTTCCAAATTCAACCAAGACTTAAATAACTGGGATACAAAAAATATCACTTCAATGCACGGAGTATTCACTAGTTGTACTGCTTTCAATGGTGATATTTCAACTTGGAACACAAGTAATGTGACAGATATGAGTAACATGTTCCAGAATGCAAATCAGTTTAATAGAGATATTTCCGGATGGGATGTATCTAATGTAACAAATATGAGTCATATGTTTGAAAATGCGGATTCATTTAATATTGATATATCTTCTTGGGACACAAGCAATGTAACAGATATGAGTTACATGTTTAATAACAATGATGCTTTCGACCAAGACATTTCAGGTTGGAATGTATCAAACGTTCAATATTGTTCTAACTTTAGAGGAGGAACAAGTGTATTACAATGTAGCCATACTCCAGCATTACCTGCTGAATGTACTGGATGTTAAAAGGATAGCTTATGAGTACTAAAATAGATGGAAAAAGACAAATTCAGGAAAAATCAATTCAATTCAAACATATTGATGATAATTTTTTAAAAAGCACTACCTGGGTGGTAGCCGATGATAATTCGGCTGTCATTACAGGTATAGCAAACCCAAATAACGATTATGATGCTGTCAATAAAAAATACGTAGATGATTCAATAGCTCAATCAGAAGTTGAAGCAGATAACGGATTGTCAAAAGATTCAACTTCAACCCCTGCTAAAATTGAACTTGGCGGAAATTTAATTAAAAACACAACTGTTTCTTTAAAACAATATAGTTTTAAAATTGATTCAGGCAATGGCGATTCAAACAATCTTTTAATTGATTATAATAATAAAACTGCTTCATTGAATATCCAAAACAGTACATTGTTTGATGGTGCAGGTTGGAGTGTAGCAGGAACTTATTCTCAACTACAGGCTAAGAAAGACAATGGAGATAACACTTCTACGGTTTATTTTTGGAAAGTATCTAATGACAGTACTATTAATTCAAATTCACAAACAATAAAAATTAAAAATGACAGTTATGGAATAACTCAAATAAATCTTGAGAATGCAAATTCTTCAGATAATTATACAGGTGCAAGCTTTGTAGCCACTTCATCAAGTACAGATTATCAGGATAACACTTATTTAAGTCATTTGGGACCAAAATTTTATGTAACTCAATACCAAAACAGCGGTTTATTGTTTAGTGACCAAAATCTTTGGATTGGTGTTCCTTACGATAATTCAAAACAAATCAATTTTGTAATTGGAGATAAATTTGATTCTCCTATTATTAAAACTAAAATAGATGAAAGCGGTCTTACAGTAACAAATCAAAATGCTATTTATTATGAAAGAGCTAAAACCTATTCCGCTCAATTGTCAGATATCACAAAACTTAAAAAACTATTGGCTCAAACTGATTTAGGGGAAGTGCTTCCATTTGATATAAACACTCCAGAACGAAACATAAAAAGAGCATATAGAACAGGAAGTGATTATATAGGAGCTTCTCAAACACTTGATTTCGGTATTTATTTCAGAAAAGATACAAATAGGATAAGAATTTATAAAAACGGAACTTTATTAAAATATGGAACAGATTATGAATGGGCTCCATATCCGGATATGCCGACAACTTCCCCAAATCAGTTGGATTACACAACAAAAATCAAATTGATAAATTATTCTGCAGATTCTAACGATAAATTTATTCTAGAATACGATGAATATATTTTATCAGACATCTTTTTAGACATTCGTGCTTTAGCATGGAATGGTAATGGAGTTGATTATGATGTAAGACCAAGGATGATTACAAAATCAATTTCAGTGAATTCACGAAAATATTATTTAAGCGATGTGGTTAAAAAGAATTCATATACATTTGAATGTACTTATACTTATGTGAATGACCCTACTCAAACTTGGAAGATTACTAAAAAATATTATAACGGAGTGTATTTTCCTATTAAAATTCCAAATTCTGCTTTGCCTTTTGAGGTGGAACTTTGGAGAGAAAACAAAGCCTGTTCATTTAACAACAAATCTAATGAATATCAAAGGCCTCCAAAATATCTTGGGGGTCATCTAACTCCTGTGTGGAGAACGAATAAAAATTTAATTGTTTTTAAAGAATTTGGAGCATTAAGGTATAGAACAAATTATTTTGTAAGATTCAGATTTACTGATGAAGAAGGAAACACTTATTTTAGCAATTTCCAACCTTATAAAATTTCAAAAAGATATTTTAACATATTCACCACAAATGCTAGTTTTACTTCAGATACTTATAATGGTGTTTATGAGACTCTAAGTATTGTTTATTAAATAATATAAAAGTTATCCTACAAAGCCCACTTTCGTGGGTTTGATAGGGTAACTTAAGGCAGTTACCCGGTTATCTCAACTTAAGGCAGTTGAGAGGTTAGGGCAACTTAAGGCAGTTGCCCGCTTGTAGATACTAAGGTATTTAGAAGCGGACAACTATATAAAGGATTTGAATGAAAAGACTTAATCATTATATAATTTTTCCTTCTTTAAATAGTACGGGTATTCATTTAATGAAGAAAGGTGAAATTTTTGCAGTTGAAAGTGATTCTGAATTATCTTTTTACCAAATTACTTCAATAGAAAATATTACTCCAAACACAACTTTTCAAGAAGCCCTGGAAAATGGCAACCTTATAAAAGTTTCTAGTGCGGAATATCGTCAGATTATTACTGAAGGTGAGTTTGGAGACATCTTTGTTATTCCTTTGAAAAATAAAAACGTGAACTTAAATAAGCATTGCTTTATTGAAAAATATCACGAACCTGTTCAAAATGTGGACATGATATTAAGCAATTTTAATGAATCTGATAATAAATGGATTTACGATGAACAATGGGTTTCAAAAAATGGTACTTTATTTTTAAAATCTCTTGTATCTTATTCTATGTCAGAGCAGGCTACAGATGATAATACACAATATTTTGAAAAAAGTATTTCAACTTCCGATTATAAAGATATTACATATATAAGCGTGAGCGGACTTTAAGGAGAATATGAATGGCACAAGCATATTGGATAAATAAAGCAAACGGAAAATACTATCTTCATTTTAAAATAACCCAAAAAGCAGGAAGTAAAGTATCCTGGATAATTCAAAAAGATGAATCTAAATCTCCAGAAGCTCCCTATAATTTTTGGGATTTTTGGGAAGATTTTAATGGAGATTCCTTAGATACTAATAAATGGAAACAAGACAATTATTCGGCTTCATATAGTTTAAGTAACAGTAATTTTAATACTTGGGGTGATTCAGGTGGCTGCTGTAACGGGTCTTGTTATTATTCATCTATAAAATCAATTCAAACTTTTGATTTACCTATAAGAGTTTTGTTAGCCGGTAATCAAGACCCATATACTTCATCTTCAAATTGTGGTAAA
>Ga0256843_1000460_pt1 | contig 34952 bp, 30 predicted proteins | sample AlvinellametaG_FD_191572 | JGI IMG/M metagenome (GOLD analysis project Ga0256843, IMG submission 191572) | Pompeii worm associated microbial communities from hydrothermal vent at the East Pacific Rise, Pacific Ocean - Alvinella | ecosystem: Host-associated > Annelida > Integument > Unclassified ...
CCACCGTTACCAAAAGGCCGCCCATGGCGACCACCGTCAGCCAGTGCCAAAGTCTAAGCAAGGGTCCGTATGTCATGTTTTCTCCTATACGTTGTAGTATTTGGCCTCGGGATGGTACACCACCAATGCCGCCGTGGACTGTTCGGGGTGAATCTGCCACGTTTCGCTAAGTTTTATACCGAAATCCTCGGGCTTTAGCATCGCAAAAATCGGGCCGTTAAGCTCCAAATCGGGACAAGCGGGATATCCCGGCGAATAGCGCGCTCCCTGATAGCCGCGCATCCGCACGTCCCGCAAACTCGGCCCCTCTTTGTGCGCGATGCCAAGATCGAGCCGAATCTGCTTATGGGCAATCTCAGCCAGCGCCTCGGCCAGCTCCACGCCAAGGCCGTGAACCAGGTAGTATTCATGAAATTTCCCCTCGGCGTAGAGCTTGGCCTCGTACTCGCTTAGCTTCGCCCCCGCGCTGACTGTTGTAAAGGCGACCACGTCGTGGCGATCGCTATGAAAATAGTCGGCCAGGCATCGCCAGGGCTTTTTGCGTTGTCTGGGAAATGTCATCTGCGCCACGGCCCTGCCCATCACCGCCTCCAACGGCTCGCGATCGGCGTCGCTATCTTTGTGCCACCCCTCGCTTGTGTCAAAGATCAAAAGGGTGCGGTCATCACTTCGGCAGGGAAAGTAGCCGTAAATGATCGTCGGATCAAAAAGCCCCTCTTCCAAAAACTGCCGTTTGAGCCGCTCATAGGCGGGCCAGACCGTTTTGTCAAGTTGCGCTTCGTAAGCCTCCTTGCTCATCCCTTTGCTCTTATAACCCCACCTTTGCTTAAAGAGCATCCGGTGGTTGAGCCACTCAAAGGCCAGCGCCGGGTCGAAATCGCCCGCGCGCATGACGCGCCGCCCCCAAAAGGGGGGCACCGGTACGGGCAGGTCGCGACTGGGCATGGGGATTTCACCAAGTGGCGGTATGTCGGCCGCCTCTTTTTCTTTCACGACGACGGCCGCTTCCTCGTCATCTTTCAGATCCCCCGCCAGGCGGGTATCGAAGTTGCCCTCCTCAATCCGGCTCATGGCCACCACCCCGTCAAAGGCGTCGCGACAATAAAAGATCGGCCCGTCGTACACGGGGCGGCAAAAGTCGTCCACAAACCCCTTGGTCAGCGCCGCGCCGCCCATCAGTACGGGAATCTTCAACCCCTTTGCCTGCATCACCTCCAAATTCTCTTTCATCACCTGGGTCGATTTAACGAGCAATCCCGAAAAGCCGACGGCGTCGGCGTTGTGTTCCTCGATCGCTTTTAAAAACTCCTCAATCTCCACTTTGATGCCGATATTGATCACCTTGAAACCGTTGTTGGTAAGGATTATATCCACCAGGTTCTTACCCACGTCATGCACGTCACCCTTGACGGTACCCAGCACCAGCGTGGTGTCGCTGGCCTTCTCTTTTTTGGGCAGGTAGGGGTTGAGGTAATCGACCGCCGCCTTCATCGTCTCGGCACTTTGAAGCACAAAAGGCAGTTGCATCTGCCCACTGCCAAAGAGCTCGCCCACCTCTTTCATCGCCTCGATCAAAATTTCGTTCACGATTTTTTCGGGCGCGATCTTGTGGCGGGCCTCTTCCACCAGGGGTATCATCCGCTCCTTGTCGCCGTCAAGCAGAAGTTTGTGGATCTTCTGCTCGTCGCTCATCTTCAGCCACGCCTCGTCCTCGGCGGCGGTGTCGACCTTCTCCTTTTTATTGAAGTGCTCGATAAAGCGAAAGAGCGGATCGCCCTTGTCGGTGCGGTGAAAGAGCAGATCCTCGCACACCTCCCGATCCTCGGGGCTGATTTTGTTCATCGGGATAATGTGCTTGACGTTGATGATGACGCTGGTTAGCCCCGCCTCCAGGCAGTGGTGCAAAAAGACCGAGTTGAGATAGGGCCTGGCGTCTTTGTCCAGACCGAAGCTGATATTGCTAAGCCCCAGCGTCGTGCCCACCTCCGGGTGACGGCGCCGCAGTTCGCGAATCGCCTCGATCGTCTGAATCGCCGCGTCGCGGTACTCCTCGTCGCCTGAGCCGACGGTAAAGGTGAGCACGTCAAACACCAGGTCTTCTGGGCGCAGGCCGTGCTTTTTGGTCGCCAGCTCGTAGATCCGCTCGGCCACCTCTACTTTACGCTCGGCGGTTTTGGCCATGCCTTGCTCGTCAATCGTCAAACAGACCAGTGATGTGCCGAAGCGTTTGGCCAACCGGCAGACCGCGTCAAACTTCTCGATCCCGTCTTCAAGGTTGACCGAGTTGATAATGGGCTTGCCGCCGATGCACTTGAGCGCCGTCTCCAAAGCGGCCGTTTGGGTGGAGTCGGGCATGAGCGGCAGGGGGATCTTTTGGTTGTAAAGGCTCATGACCGCCTTCATATCCTTCGTCTCATCCCGCCCGGCAAACCCCACCGACACGTCCAGCACGTGGGCTCCCGCGCGCACCTGTTGCTGGCCCACGGTGAGCGTTCCCTCATAATCTTCGGCCAGCAAAAGTTCTCTAAAAGCTTTCGATCCCGTGGCGTTGGCCCGTTCGCCGATAAGCAAGGGCGGGGGGTCTTGCGTCAGGGGGGTGGCGTGAAAGAGCGACGCCAACGAGACCGGGTGCGAACCGCTCGGCGCTTTGGGTTTTTCTCCCGCCACCGCGTCGCTAAGCGCCTTGATATGCTGGGGCGTGGTGCCGCAACAGCCGCCCAAAAAGGTCACCCCGTCATATCGCAAAAAGCCCTTTTGAAGCGTGGCAAACTCCTCGGGCCCCATGGGGTAATAGGTATAGCCGCCCCTGTTTTGGGGCAGACCCGCGTTGGCGTGGACGGAGATGGGCTTGTGCCACCGCTTTGAGAGGGTTTTGACGTGTTTTTCCACCTGCTCGGGGCCGGTGCCGCAGTTAAAGCCCAAAGAGAGGATATCAAAGGGCTCCAAAATCGTCGCGATCGTCGCCGCGTCGGTGCCGATGAGCATACTGCCGCTTAGCTCAATCGTGACCGACACCATCACGGGAATATCGGCCCCGACCTCTTTGGCGGCGTCGAAACAGGCGTGAAGTGCCGCTTTGATCTGCAAAGGGTCCTGGCAGGTCTCCAGCAAAAAGATATCCACCCCACCCTCGATCATCCCAAGAGCCGTCTCTTTGTAGCCGGCGTACATGGCGTCATAATCTATGTGTCCCAAAGAGGGGAGCTTGGTCCCGGGACCGATAGACCCCAGACAAAAGCGGGGCTTTTCGGGGGTGCTATACTGCTCGCAAACCGACTTGACCAGCTCGCACCCCTTTTTGGCCAGCTCCCTGGCCCTGTGTCCCAGCTCGTACTCCTCCAGCACCCAGTCCATGGCGCCGAAAGTGTTGGTTTTGATCAGATCGGCCCCGGCCATGGCGTAGCGTTCGTGAATGCGGCGGATAATTTCGGGCACCGTGGCGTTGAGCAGTTCGTTACACCCCTCTTTGCCCTCCCACGCTTCGGCGGGAATTTTGAGATCCTGGATCTGGGTCCCCATGGCCCCGTCAATAACCAAAACCCTCTTTTTCATCAACCCGTCAATCGTTTCGGCGGCAGACACGGGCGCTCCTTGTTATCAGATAAATATTATCTTAATTTTACTCTCCCAATGCTATGATTCGCATAATTTGAAATTGTTAAAGGTAAATAGATGGGTCAAACAATCAAGAATATTAAAACAGGACAAACCATCGTCAAACCCGATCCGGTGGATGAAGAGGTTCTTTTTGACGGCGGCGTAATGATCACCGAAACCGACACGGCGGGGATCATCACCTACGCCAACCGAAAATTTCGGGAGATGACGGTCTATACCAAAGAGGAGCTCATCGGCGCGCCGCACAACATCAACCGCCATCCCGATATGCCCAAAGCCGCTTTCAAAACCATGTGGGATACGATCAAGCGCGGCGAGATGTGGGAAGGGTATGTCAAAAATATGCGCAAAGACGGCAAATATTACTGGGTTATCGTCTGGATCAAACCCAAATTCGACGACAACGGCAACATTGTCGGCTACATCGCCGGTCGTAAAATTCCCGATCGGGGCATGATCAAAAAAGCCGAAGAGGAGTATAAAGCGCTAAAAGCCCAGGAGGGCTAACGTACCCGGTTGCCGACGGGGTAACGCATCAAAAGCGGGCTCTTCTCAAGACGCACAAAATCGACGCCGTTTGCGCTATAGAGTCGAACTCCCGACACTTCCCGCTCCCCAAAACGGTACCGCGCCGGCGCTTTGGAAAAGAGTGTATAACCGGCTCTCTCCCCCAGGGTCGGCACCCATGTCAAAGCCGAAACCCCAACCAGCATCAAAAGCAAAAACCCCTTTATCAACCGATTCTCCCACATAAAGAGCGCGCCCAAAACCGCCACACCCGCGGGCCAAAGCCACCACACCTGATGCGCGATAAAAAAAGCGTTAAAAAAGACCGGAATCGCCTGGGCTTTCATATAGTGCACATAGATACCGGCGTAAAAGAGAAAATCGATTACCAACCAGAAAAAGAGCCCGTAAAGCGCGCCGGTTATCCACCGTATCATCGCAGACGCCTCTTTTTTTTACGCCCCAACCGCCAGATGGCCGACGGAACAGCCTCCCGGTAACCGCGCGCGTCCTCAACCCACACATCCGCCCTCTCGCGGGCAATCTGCTCATCAAACGCCTTGCCGTGCAGGTTGGCCGACGTGGTATAAAGCGGCCCCGTCTCTTTGATCAGCTTGGCGTGCGGCCCTTTGACCAGCCGGAAAGAGGCGCCGCTTGGCAGTACGAAAGAGGTACGGCCGGCCCGCCGTACCATCGCGCGAAAAGGGCCGGGTACGCGCCCCAGCGAAGCGACACTCCGCAGGTCGGCCACCGCCGTAAGAAAGGGTTGGGAGAGCGGGCGCTTTTTAATTTGCGCCAGGCGTTTGGCCGAACGGCTTACCCAGCCGACCGTCGTATCGGTCTGAACCAGGTAGACGCGCTCTTTATGCATCACTATTCGCTCAGATAGTCCTGCAAAGCCCGGGGGTCCAGCGCCTCGCTGTCACGCATCTCCCGAATCGCCTCAGCCGTTACCTTGGCCGCCGCCAGGGTGGTAAAGTAGGGAATGTTAAACCGCAACACCGCCTGACGGATCCGTTTGGCGTCATCTTTGCTTGCCTTGTTGTCGGAGGTATTGATGACCATATCGATCTCGCCGTTTTTAAGCAGGTCTTCCACGTTGGGCCGCCCTTCGGAGATTTTAAGCACCACTTTGGAGGCCACGCCCTCAGCTTCCAGCACCTTGTGGGTGCCCGATGTCGCCACGATCTCAAAACCAAGCTCCGCGAAAAGCCGGCCGATTTTGCCCGCCTCGTCCTTGTCGTGATCGGTCAGGGACATAAAGAGGGTACCGCCGGCGGGAATGCGGTTTTTGGAAGCGAACTGGCTCTTGGCGAATGAGAGGCCGAAGGTGCGGCTAATGCCCATCACCTCACCGGTCGATTTCATCTCAGGCCCCAAAATCAGGTCACTGCCGGGCAGTTTATTAAAGGGGAAAACCGCCTCTTTGACGGCGATATGATCTTTGAGACGGGGCTTAAGTACCTTGCCGTCATCCTCAACCACTTTGAAAGTGTCATAGTAGGCCAGCGCCTCACGCAGGTCGCCTTTGACCATTACCCGTGTCGCCACCTTGGCCAACGGCACGCCGGTGGCTTTGGAGACAAACGGCACGGTCCGGCTGGCGCGGGGGTTGACCTCAATCAGATAGATCTCACCCTGGAAAATGGCGTACTGGATATTCAATAGCCCCTTCACGCCAAGCCCCAGGGCGATCGCCCTGGTCTGGCGCTCCACCTCTTGCACCAGCTCATCGGAGATGCTGACGGTAGGCAGTGAACAGGCGCTGTCACCCGAGTGGATTCCCGCCTCCTCGATGTGTTGCATAATGGAGCCGATATAGACATCCTTCCCGTCGCTGATGGCATCCACGTCCAGCTCAATGGCGTGATCAAGAAACTTGTCAATAAGCACCGGCGACTCGTTGGAGACGCTCACCGCCTCGTCCATATATTCACGCAGTTCCGCCTCATTGTAGACGGTGCGCATGGCCCGCCCCCCCAGCACGTAGCTGGGCCGCACCAGCACGGGATACCCGATGCGCAAAGCGATGGCAAAGGCCTCCTCTTTGGTAAAGGCGGTGCCGTTTTCGGGCTGTTTGAGCCCCAGTTTCTCAATAAAGGCCGAAAACTTCTCCCTATCTTCGGCTTCGTCGATCACCCGGGCGCTGGTACCGATGATTTTGCCGCCGATGGAGGTGATCTTCTTGGCCAGTTTCAACGGAGTCTGACCGCCAAAGTGCACAATGATGCCGTCGGGTTTTTCCGTCTCGATCACCTGGCGCACGTGCTCAAAGTCGATGGGATCAAAATAGAGCACGTCGCTGGTGTCATAATCGGTGGAGACCGTTTCGGGGTTGCAGTTGTACATGATGGAGGTCATCCCCATATCTTTAAGGGCAAAGGCGGCATGGACACAGCAGTAATCAAACTCGATCCCCTGGCCGATCCGGTTGGGCCCGCCGCCGATAATGAGCACCTTGCCGCTCTTCTCTTCGGGCTTGCGGCCGGCGTTTGGCAGGGCCATGATGTTGGTGGAGGAGTAGAGATAGGGTGTTAGCGCCTTGAACTCGGCGGCGCAGGTATCTACCTCGTGATACTCCAGCTCGATGCCGTGGCGCTTTCTGGCGGCGTAGACATCGTTTTCACTCAGGTCCAGACCCTCTTTGGCGTTGATGATTTTGGCGATCATCATGTCGCTAAAGCCGTCGGCCTTGAGGCGGCGCAGGGCCTCGGCGTCGTGCAGGGTCTCGACAGTGACGCCTTTTTCACTCTCGACAATGTCATGAATCTGGCGCAAGAACCAGGGATCAATCTTGCTCAGCCCAAAGACCTCCTCCACGCTCATGCCCTCACGAAACGCCTGGGCCACATAGAGCAGGCGGTCGGCGTTGGGACGGCGAATCTCACGTTTGAGGGTCTCGGCGTCACACACAACCGGGTCAAACCCCGACAACCCCGTCTCCAGTGAGCAGAGCGCCTTTTGCACCGACTCTTTGAAGGTTCGGCCAATGGCCATCACCTCGCCCACCGACTTCATAGACGTCGTCAACGTGCTGTCGGCCATCGGGAACTTTTCAAAAGTAAAGCGGGGAATCTTGGTGACGATATAGTCAATCACCGGCTCGAAGCTGGCCGGCGTGCCGGTGATGTCGTTTTTGATCTCATCCAGCGTATAACCCACCGCCAGTAGCGTCGCCACTTTGGCGATGGGATACCCCGTGGCTTTGGAAGCCAGCGCCGAAGAGCGGGAGACCCGGGGGTTCATTTCAATGACGATCATCCGTCCCGTCTCGGGGTTGACCGAAAACTGCACATTGGAGCCGCCCGTATCCACGCCGATCTCACGCAAAATGGCGAAACTGGCGTCACGCATACGCTGGTACTCTTTATCGGTCAGCGTCAACGCGGGCGCGACGGTAATGGAGTCGCCCGTATGCACCCCCATGGGATCAAGGTTTTCAATAGAGCAGACAATGATGCAGTTGTCCTCCCGGTCTCGGATCACCTCCATCTCGTACTCTTTCCACCCCAGCAGGCTCTCTTCGATCAGAATCTCGCTAATGGGACTCGCCTCCAACCCCGCGGCGGCCAACTGCTTGAACTCATCAATGTTGTAGGCCACGCCGCTACCGCCGCCGGCCAGCGTATAGGAGGCGCGGATAATAAGCGGAAACCCGATCGCCTCCGCCGCCGCCATCGCCTCGTCCATGCTGTAGGCATAACGGCTTTGGGGCAGGTCCATCCCGATCTTGATCATCGCCTCTTTAAAGGCCTGGCGGTCTTCACCCTTTTTGATCGCTTCGGGGTTGGCGCCCAGGAACTCCACCCCTTTTAGCATCCCCTTCTCAAACATACTCATGGCCACGTTCAGCGCCGTCTGACCGCCCATGGTGGGCAAAATGGCATCCACTTTCTCTTTTTCGATAATGCGGGCGATCACCTCTTCGGTAATGGGCTCGATATAGGTGCGGTCGGCAAACTCCGGGTCGGTCATGATGGTAGCGGGGTTGGAGTTGATAAGCACAACCCTGTACCCCAGCTCTTTGAGGGTCTTGGCGGCCTGGGTGCCGGAGTAGTCAAACTCACAGGCCTGGCCGATGACGATAGGGCCGGAGCCTATTAGAAGAATGGTCTGGATATCGGTGCGTTTGGGCATAAAGAGGCACTCCTGAGAAGAATTTTCCTATTTTACAAAACGGCCTCTTAAAAACTGATATTACGCCGGCAAAACGGGGGCCGAAAAGAGGGGAAATAGAGCGTGAGGCACGCTTTTTAGCGGCGCCACACCACCCATAGAAAATCGGGATGAAGGGTATCGCCGAATAGCTCGATCTCGGCGTTTTTAAACCCCTGCATCTTTTTAATCTCTACCACCTTGCCAACCGGCATTCCCGGCGGGAAGATTTTATCCAGCCCGCTGGTTTCTACCCTGTCCCCAATCCCGATACGCATCCACTCGGGAATATATTTGACCGTCATATGCCTGGCGTCTTTGCCGACGGCAATACCGGGAGCGCGTATTGAACCCACATAGACGGCGAAACTGCAAGACGAATCGCCCGCCAGCAGGGCCAAAGGCCGCCTGTTTTGGGGCACCACAATACCGACTGCATTGCCTTTGTAGAGCAAGCCGCTATCATGTTGAGGGGAAAATCCCCGAAACGGCTCCAGCCAAAGGCGCTGAAAATCACCCAGGCGCGCATACCCCAGTACCCGCACCGGCAACGCCGTCACATTGCTCTCATCCGCCACCGCCGAACTTTGACGCAGGGCCCGATACGCCGCCGCGTCGGCCCGACAACGGCTCAACGCCGCCGTCAACGCTTCCTGTTGCCGTTTAAGACGCGCAATCGTCTCGGCCTGCTCAAAGTGACGGTTCACCGAGGCGTTCACCTGCCGGTGAAAACCGGTATAACCCTCTTGCACGGCCGTCGCCAAAAGGGAGAGGGCCTCTCTCAAATAGGGCGTCACATAGACCAGCGCCCCCAGCAATAATAGAACAAGCAGAAGCGGAAGGCGGGCGAAAAGACGGCGCCGTATCATCTTTACACCGTCACGACCCGATGGGGGTTAATCATATGAGAGTTGTTGAAGCAGATCAATCTCTTCCAGGGCCCGACCGGTCCCTTTGGCCACCGCCAAAAGGGGCTCCTCGGCCACGTAAACGGGCAGTTTGACAATATCGGAGAGGTATTTGTCAAGCATCCGTATCAGCGCCCCGCCGCCGGTAAGCACAATGCCGTTTTCGACAATATCACCCGCCAGATCGGGCGGGGTCTCTTCCAAGATCCCTTTGAGCGCCTCACCGATCTCACGCAGGGGCTCTTTCATCGCCTCCCTGGCGTCTTCGCTGGAGATTTCAATGGAGTTAAGAAGGCCGCTGACGTTATCCCGGCCGTTGATCACCATGCTCAGCTCCTCCTCCAGCGGCAGGGCGCTTCCTACCTGAATCTTGATCTCCTCGGCTACCCTGTCACCGATAAGCAGGTTGTATTTGCGCTTGACGTAATCGGCGATGGCCTGGTCAATTTTGTCGCCGGCGGTACGAATGGAGCGGGAAATCACCAACCCGCCCAAAGAGACCACCCCGATCTCGGTGGTACCGCCGCCGATATCGACAACCAGGTTGCCGTGGGGCTCTTTGACCGGCAGTCCCGCGCCGATCGCCGCCGCCATGGGCTCTTCAATCAAAAAGACCTCCCGCGCGCCGGCGCTCAAGGCCGACTCGCGTACCGCCTTGCGCTCCACCTGGGTCAGGCCGAAAGGAACGCAGACGATGATGCGCGGACGGATAAAGGCGGTACGGTGGTGAGCCTTTTCAATAAAGTAGCGAATCATCTTCTCGGTAATGTCAAAGTCGGCGATTACCCCGTCTTTCATGGGGCGCACCGCCCGGATATTTCCCGGCGTCTTACCCACCATCTCCTTGGCCTCGTGCCCCACGGCCAACACCTGCTCCCGGCCCATCTTGTCGCTTTGAATGGCCACCACCGAGGGCTCGTTGATAATGATCCCCTCCCCTTTGACCAACACCAGCGTGTTGGCCGTTCCCAGGTCAATGGCCATATCGTTGGAAAAAATGCCGATCAATTTGTCAAAAAACATCTACGCGCTCTTTTTGGTTTTTTTTATTCTCAGCGGCTCCGCCCCGCTTTTGATCACCTCTTCGGTAATGACAATCTCATACCCCTCATATTCGGGCAGGTCAAACATAATATCCACCATAATCTCTTCAATGATGGAGCGAAGTCCCCTTGCCCCTGTTTTTCTGGAAATGGCCAGCTCCGCAATCGCCTCCAGGGCCGACGGCTCAAAGACCAGCTCCGCCCCGTCGATGGCAAAGAGCTTTTGATACTGCTTGACCAGGGCGTTTTTGGGCTCGGTGAGAATGCGAACCATATCTTCTTTGGTAATCTCATTGAGCGTGGCAATGACGTGCAGACGGCCGATCAGCTCGGGAATGAGGCCGTAACTGACCAGATCGTCCGACTCGACAAAGTGAAGCACCTCCTGTTCATCCATCTTGCTTCTTTTTTCCTGGTTAAAGCCCAGGACGTTGCCGCCCAGACGCCGTTTGATAATGTCGGCCAAACCGTCAAAAGCGCCGCCGCAGATAAAGAGGATGTTGGAGGTGTCGATCTGAATGAAATCCTGGTTGGGGTGTTTGCGCCCCCCTTTGGGCGGGATGTTGACCACACTCCCTTCAATGATCTTCAAAAGCGCCTGCTGAACCCCCTCGCCCGAAACGTCGCGGGTAATGGAGCGGTTTTCGCTAAGCCTTGAGATCTTGTCCACTTCGTCAATAAAGACAATCCCCTGCTCCGCTTTTTTGACATCGCCGTCGGCGGCTTGAAGGAGGCGGGTGAGGATATTCTCCACATCCTCCCCCACGTAGCCGGCTTCCGTCAGGCTCGTGGCGTCGGCGATGGCGATAGGTACATCCAAAAATCTGGCGATCGACTGGGCCATCAGGGTTTTGCCGCTTCCGGTGGGGCCGATGAGCAAAACGTTGGACTTGGCGATCTCGGTATCGTCATTGTCTATGGCGTCTTGTTTGAAGATCCGCTTGTAGTGGTTGTAAACCGCCACCGCCAGAATCCTTTTGGCCCGATCCTGACCGATCACATACTGATCCAACGCGCTTTTAAGCTCACGGGGGGTTAACAGCTCCCTCTCGACCGGTTCAATCTCATCATCCACGTCGCCGGTGATGATCTTGTAGGCCGACAGGACACAGTTTTTACAGATATAGACGCCGTTACCCGCCAAGAGGGGGTTTTCTATACTCTCGGGCGCCGTGCAGAAACTGCACTTTCGCTGGTTGTTCATGCTTTCGTTTTCCTCTCATATGGAATGCCGCGTTTGGTCTGCAAAACAAACCGGCACATCTTTTTAACCTCTTCGCTATGCGTCTCATCCAACAGGCGTTGCGCCGTCTCTTTTAAGGGTTTTCCCCGTTCAAAAAGCTCTTTGTAAGCTGAGCGCACGGGATCAATGGCCTCTCTGGGCAAAGCCCGTCTCAACCCTGTCAGGTTTAAGCCGCGCAGTACCGCCCGGTTCCCTTCGGCCAGGCAGTAGGGCGGCACATCCTGATTCAACGCCGACGCCCCGGCGATCATGGCCAGATCCCCTACTTTGACAAACTGGTGAATCGGCGTCAATCCGCCCACCACCACGCCGTCGCCGATCTCCACATGGCCCGCCAGCGTGGCGGCGTTGGCGAAAATACAGCGGTTGCCGATAAGACAGTCGTGCGCCACGTGCACATAGCCCATAAAGAGGTTATCGTCCCCAATGCGCGTCACGCCGCCGCCCCCTTCGGTACCGGGGTTGATAAGGGTAAACTCCCGGATCTTGTTTCTATCGCCGATAATCAACTGCACCTTCTCGCCGTGAAACTTCAGATCCTGCGGAATGGAACCGACCACCGCGTGGCTGAAGATCTCGCAATCCTGGCCGATTGTCGTCTCACCCTCAATCCGCGCGCCCTGGCCGATAACGGTACGATCGCCGATGCTTACCTCCGCGCCGACATAGGCGAAGGGGCCGATCTGCACATCCTCGCCAAGCTTCGCCCCGGGCTCCACGATGGCCTGGGGATGAATTTGCGTCGCCATTATTTGTCCACGATCATCGCTTTAAGCTCGGCTTCGGCCACCAGCTTCTCATCCACATAGGCTTTGCCCTCCAGTACCCAGATGGCCCCTTTGTGTTTTAAAACATTGAGCCGGTAGACCAGCTGATCGCCGGGGCGGACGGGGTGGCGGAATTTACATTTGTCAATGCTCATGAAGTAGACCACCTTGTCCTCGGTTTCGGCCTGCTCCTCGCCGCTCATGCTCTGAAAAGCCAAAATACCGCCCGCCTGGGCCATCCCTTCAATAATCATGACACCTGGATAGATGGGGTGTCCGGGGAAGTGCCCCTCAAAAACCGGCTCGGAGATAGAGACGTTTTTATACGCCTCGATCGACTCGCCGTTTTGCACGTCGATGACACGGTCAACCAACAAAAAGGGGTACCGGTGCGGCAAAATCTTTTGAATCTCTACAACATCAAGCATGGTGGGAATCCTTGCGAAAAAAGTACCCGATTTTATCACAACGGGACTAATATTTCTCTGACGTCTCTCCAGACCACGCTCTCTATAAGTATTTCCACCCGCCCCTCGGGGATCTTCTCGACCACAATGAGCGGCGAAAGGTCCCACGGGCCAAGCCCCGCGCTTTCCCTTATTTTGACCTCCTCTTCAAATGGGGGCGGGTTAAACAGAAGCGACACAACCGAATCATAGCGCCGACCGCTTAGCGCGTTGTAACGCGCCAGGGTCATAAACACAACCTCTTCGCGATTGAAATACCCCTGCCCCGCCTCTACAACCTCCACCCGCCCGTTGGTGTAGCGCCGTTTCATCACGGAGTAGGGAAGCATGTGCGAAGGCACGACCCTCTTTTTCACGCGCACCCAACCGTAGCGCAGACGCCAGTTTAAAAACTTGCGGCGCACAATCCGATACTCAAGCCCCGCCTCTTCCAGCTTTCTGCGCGCCTCATAAAGCGTCAGCCTCTCCTCAATAGATGCGGGCAGTACCCGCCCGTCCAAAGGAGTGTAGAGCTCATCCGCCTCACTGCCCTGCTCTTTGCGCTGTTGGGTCAGTCCAAAGAGACAACCGCAATAATCCTGCCGGTAGAGTTTCGCCTTTTTGGCCTCCTCCTGCTGGCGCTGGGTACCGCCGCCGACACGATAATCAACCGTCACGAACGCCACCCCTTCCCGTTCGGCGATAGCCTCACCGACAGCACGAAGCTGGTCAATCGACTTTTTGGGACTGGTCAGAAGGGTGCTGGTCATGCGTGTTTGGCCAAGCTCTGCCGCCTTTTTGGCGCTGACGGCAAAACGCTTCTCAAAACAGATGCTACAGCGCGACCCCTTCTCGGGCACGTGCTCATGCCCCCGTACCGCCGCCAGCCAGCTTTCGTAATCATACGGCCCCTCAATGAGCTCAACGCCGAGCGCCTCGCAACTGCGGCGCACATCCATCAGCCTTAACAGGTACTCGCTGTAGGGGTGGATATTGGGGTCGTAGAAAAATCCCACGAGCGGCTCATCGGGAAAATCCTCCCGTAACCGCTTTAAAAAGTAGTGGCTGTCGACGCTACAACAGATATGAACCAGCATCTACGGCGCGATCCCCGCCGCCTCTTTGGCCAGCTTATCGAGCATGGGGCCCAGCGCTTTTTGGAGTTTCTGTTCACACCGCACCGGCACCCGGTGACGCCAATAGAGATAGAGCGGCCCGTTATAGGTGATGTGGGTTTGGCCCTTTTTGTCGGCAAAGACCAGCATCTTCATAGGCAGATCAAGCCCCATGGTGGGCGCGCAGTTGATCAACCTGGCATCGGTTTTGGGATCGCCGAAAATAAAGAGCTTCATAGGCGCTATCGTCAACCCCGCGCTTTTGGCTTCGTCGGCGTGGTCAATGACACTGAAAAGACGTATACCCCGCTCACGCAAAATCTTCACCAGCCGCCGTCCCGTCTCCTCGGTATCGTAACGACTGATATAGTCGATAATCCCGTTTTTGGCCGCCAGCGGCAAAATCATCAAGCCGATGATCCACCATCTTCTCATGCCTTCTCCTCCAGCTCCTTTAACCACACGCCTACCACGGCATCGCTGGGCATACGCCAATCGCCCCGGGGCGAGAGGGCAATGGTGCCCACCTTCGGCCCGTCGGGCAGACAACTGCGCTTAAACTGCTGGGAAAAGAAACGACGCAAAAAGAGCGCCAGCCACTTTTTGATCTCCGCCCGCTCATACCTGCCGGCAAAGGCTATTTGGGCAAGCAGGAGAATCTTTGAGGGCGTCGCGCCGCTTTTGATGAAGTGATAGAGAAAAAAGTCGTGCAGTTCATAGGGCCCCACCGTCTCTTCGGTCTTTTGGACAATCTCATCTTCCTGATGGGGCAGAAGTTCCGGGCTGACGGGGGTGTCAAGAATATCCTCCAGCACCGCCCGCAATCGGGGGTAGGCCTCCTGCGCCGCCCAGGCCACCATGTAGCGCACCAGGGTCTTGGGAATGCCGATGTTGATCGCGTACATACTCATGTGATCACCGTTATAGGTGCTCCATCCCAACGCCAACTCACTCAGGTCCCCCGTTCCGATCACAATGCCCCCCGCCTTGTTGGCCAGATCCATTAAAATCTGCGTCCGCTCCCTTGCCTGCACATTCTCAAAGACCACGTCGTGAACTTCGGGATCGTGGCCGATATCTTTAAAATGTTGCAGGCAGGAGGGGGTAATATCGATCTCCCGCAGGCTCACACCCAATTGGGCGCAGAGGGTTTTGGCGTTGTTGAGGGTGCGCCCCGTGGTGCCGAATCCGGGCATGGTGACGCAAAGAATCTTCTCTTTCTCAAGCCCCGCCTGCTCATACGCCCGCGCCACGGCCAGCAGTGCCAGGGTCGAGTCCAACCCGCCGGAAATACCGATAACACAGCGGTCGGTACAGATATGGCGCAGGCGTTTTCTTAGCGCCGTCGTCTGGATGGCGAAGATCTCCCGACACCGTTCGCTCCGCCGCGCGGGATCGGAGGGGACAAAGGGGTGGGGATCTATGGGGCGGCTTAGCTGTTTTGGGGCGGGAAGCGGGGGAAGGGTTATACGCCGCCATGAACCGCTTTGGGGCGCATCGGCGTAACCGCTCTCGCTTCGGCGCGCCGTCTCAAGCCTTTGCAAATCAATCTCGGCCGTGACATAACGGCTCTCGAAGACAAAGCGCTCGGTTCGCGCCAGCAGTACACCGTTTTCAAAAATCATGGCGTCCCCGCCGAAAACCACGTCGGTGGTCGACTCCCCGGGGCCGCAGGAGGCGTACAGGTAGGCCGCCAGACAGCGGGCGCTCTGCTGGGCCACCAACGTCTGGCGGTACTCGCTTTTGCCTACCATTTCGTCACTGGCCGAGAGGTTAACCAGCACATTGGCCCCCGCCACAGCCTGGCGGGAGCTGGGGGGCAGGACGCTCCACAGATCTTCGCACACTTCCACCCCCATGCAAAGCGCCCCGTGCTCAAACAGCAAGTCAACCCCAAAAGGCGCCTCCTGCCCCGCCAGCCGAATACTGCGCCCCGTTACCTCCGCGCCGGAGACAAACCAGCGCTTCTCGTAATACTCCTTGTGCTCAGGCACGAAGGTTTTGGGCACCACCCCCAGCAAACGGCCGCCGCCGATCACCGCCGCGACGTTATAGAGCCTTCCGCCAAGCGGCAGGGGAAGCCCCACCACGGCCACGCCCCGCAACTGACCTGAAAGCGCGAGCAGGCTTTCAAGCCCCGCCTCCACCGCCTCATGCAAGGCGACCTGGAAAAAGAGATCCCCGCAACTGTAGCCGCTGAGCCCAAGTTCGGGAAAAAGCGTGATCGCCGCCCCCTTTTTGGAAGCCTCTTCCCACACTTTTGCCGTCTCTTTGACATTAAAGGCCACGTCACCCACCCGCACCTCGGGCACGGCCACGGCCACCCTGTAAAAACCGTATGCCTGTAATGTAGAGTTTTTCATAAGGCTATTATAGTCCATTTTGTTTCGCGCAATCCTCAAAGGTCAGGGTTTCACAGGCCCAACCGTTGCGACCGCTCTTTTTCACCCCGTACATCAGGGCATCACACCGTGAATAGATGCAGGCCGAATCCGCGACTTTTCCCGCAACAGGCTTGCAAAAGACCGCCCCCAGCGAAACCGTCACGCAACCGTACCCCTCATTCCCCTCATGCACAATCCCCATCTGGGCGACACGCTCAACAACCCGACGGGCCATCTGCTCGACCTGTTCTTCCTTGATGCCCTCCGACAGTATCCCAAACTCCTCGCCCCCAAGCCGAAAGAGCGCATCGGTCTCCCGTCGAAAGAGGCCGTTGATCGCCTTGACAACCTCTTTGAGCACCTCATCGCCCGCCATGTGGCCGTAGCGGTCGTTATACTCTTTAAAGTGGTCCACGTCAAAAACCATAAAAACAAAAGGTTTCAACTCTCTTGCGCCCCTGGCGATCCGCTCTTTGATCATCCGGTTAAACGCCCGGCGGTTCATCGCGCCGGTCATGGGATCATGCAAAACCATCTCTTCCAGTTTTTTATAGGGGGTCAAATCTTTGCGAATAACCAAAATCTCTTGCAGGTCACCACGGCTATTTACAATGGGTACAACGGTTTGGGAAACCCAATACCTCTCCCCGTTTTTGGCCACCCCTTCCATCAACGCGTCTTCGCAAACTTCCCCGCGTTTTAATGCGCGCCATATGCGCCGATCACCCAAAATACGTGAACGCTCTCCGATAAGCTCCTCTTTTTTATAACCGGTCAGCTCCTCCAGTGCCCGGCTGATATAGGTGATACGCCCCTCTTTGTCGGTTCGACACATCAAAACATAGCGGTTAATCACCGCCATATAGCGTTCAAGCTCTTTTGCCAAGCGCCTGCGAATACGAATCTGCCTGCGCATCAAAATAACGGCCGTAGCCAGCAGTATCACTACCGTCAAAAGAGCCGCCAGGGGTTGCCACATCCACTCGCGCTGTTTTACCCGCACCTCCACCGGTTGCCATCGGTTCCATATGATTTGACGCTGAGCGGAGTCGATACGGCTTAAACCTTTGTTAAAAATAGCCACCGCCTCGGCATAGTCATCGCGAAACATCGCCTTGAGCGCGAACATCTCTTGAAAAGGGGTCAAAATCTTAAGCTGAGGCAGATGTTTTTCGACAATGAAGTATTTGAGCGTGGGCAAAATATCGGCCACCGCTTCCACCTCACCCTTTTCCAGCAGTTTCAGCCCCTCCAGGGTGTTGGCCACCGGACGTATGCGTAACTGCGGATAACGCTTGAGAATCTTCTCCGCCGTATAATCGCGCCCCACGGCGACGGTCAGGGTATCGCCTTTTTTAAAGTCAAATCGTCGGGCGGTTCGCGGCCACATCACCAGACCGAAACGGTAGAGTCCGTAAGGTTGGCTAAAAAGCGCGAAACAGCGACGCTCAGGCGTCTCGCCGGTGGCCATGGCCATATCGAGCTGTTTTTCACGCAGGGCGTTTAGGACATCGGTCCAGCGGGCGTAGGGTTGATAGCGCATCAACAGACCCGTATGGTAAAAGACCTGTTTCAAATAGGCCTCTATCATCCCGTCCATCCCATCTTTGGAGGGAACGGTAAAGGGGGGCCAAAAGGTTTCGCTGTAGGTAATGACATGGCGGGCCATCCACTCTCGTTGGGCAGGCGTAATGAGTCCGTTATGCTCCAAAAAAAGAGGGTCCACCGCCTCTATCAGCGGTCGGTTGATAGCCATACGCGTATGGCTTAAAAAGCGCTGGAGCATCAACTCCAGCTTCTCTTTGCGCATCAGCCCCAATCGCTCATCCAAAGCTCCCGCATACCTGCGGCACGCCCTGCCCTCGCTGACCAATTCCTCCAGGCTCTCAGCCACGTGAAAACGCTCTTTTAAGATACGGGCGCTCTCTTGGGGATGTTCAAGCGCATAACGCCACCCTTGCATGGTGGCCAACACAAACCGACGGGCTTTAAGAGGGTGCTTTTGCCAAAATTGTCGGGAACTAAAAAGAATACCGTCATAAAAGTCGTAACCAAAACGGGCGGGATCTATAAGGTCATCAGCCGATATGCCGGCCGTACCGACCGTCACCATCACGGCGCTTTTAGATGGCGGGGAATCGGACCTACGCGTATTAACAGCCCGCGCTATCTTTCCGCCCCCCTCCTTAAACATAAGCGAAACGGCGGTGCGTTCAACGCTTTGAGGCGGCAAGAGCGGGATATATTGTGCGAATGAAAGCGCGTCGTTTGGGGCGGGTTGAAGATAAAGGTGAAACGGGGTATGCTCAAAGAGAGCCCCAAGCAAAACAACAGGCAAGCCTTCAGCCGCCTCTTTGACCACACCCGAATAGTCAACCCCGAAATCGGCACGCCCCTTTGCCACCAACTCGGCCGCACTGCGACACTCGCCGCCGCCCATGGGAAGAATGTCGACGCTCAGCCCCGCGTCACGGTAAAAGCCTTTCTCAAGCGCCACGTAAAAAGCGCCGGCTAACGCGAAGCGGGGTTTGTCACCCAGTTGAACTTTAACCGGGTAGAACGCCGCTCCCCATACAGACCATGCCAAAAGAGACCAGATGACAAACAGGCGCGCCATGGTCGGATACGCTTTAGGCCAAAACGTCAGGCACGTTCGGCAAAAATCTCGACGGTTTCGATCGTATCGTTTTGATCGATGCTATCAAGCACCAGCATGCTGTCGGCGTCATCCTCTTCGATCCCGCCAAAGACGGTATGCACGCCGTCAAGATGCGGGCACGGCACAAAACAGATAAAAAACTGGCTCCCACCCGTATCCTTGCCCGCGTGGGCCATGGAGATGGTGCCTTTGAGGTGTTTGTGGGTGTTTTTTTCCGTCTCGCAGGCAATCGCCCAACCGGGGCCGCCGGTGCCGGGCATACCCCCAGCGCCTTCGCGGCTGTTGGGACAGCCGCCCTGGGCCATGAACCCTTTGATGACCCGGTGGAATTTAAGCCCGTCATAAAAGCCCTCTTTGGCCAACGTGGCGAAGTTGGCCACGGTATTGGGCACCTCTTCGGGGTAGAGTTTAAGCCAGATATCGCCCTTGTTTGTTTTGATTTTGGCGTACTGAAACGATTTAAGCGTCGCTTCGTCGTAGTCGTAGGTTTTGAGTTTTTTTCCAAACATCGTGACCGCTCCTTTTTTGGTGGCGGATTATATCATGTTTGCGAAACGGCAAAAAGCCTGAATTTCAAGGTGTGCAAAAGAAGTGTGATCTTCTTTTTCCATTTAATGTAAAAGGGGTCTTGCGCCTCTTTCAGCCAACCGAAAAGCTCATTCAACTCATCTTTTTCACGCCGCGTCAGATTGCTCATACAGTGCCTTTATCTTTTTGACTACGCGCACAATCTCATCATCATCCAGCTCTCCAAGCATCTGCATCAGCGCCTTGGCCGCCAACGGCTGTGCTTTGCCCGTACGCCAGTCCTGATACGTCCGCATGGAGATCCCCAGGAACTCGGCCATCTGCTTTTGCGAGATCTTTCGACCCATGTTTTTGGCCTCCAGGGCATTGTGGACAATGTTGAAAATGTCGCTGACTACCATTCGCAGTATTTTACTTACCCAAGCTGTTATGCACATTAAAATGTGTTAAATTAGAATATAAATAGATATAAACACCATTATTCTTTCTAAAATATACGTTTTTTACTCTATTTTACAGTTATTTCTACTTTATCAAGTTGTTATTATATCAATAATACACATTTTTCCGTGTGTTTTTAATGAGAGCAACCTTGCAAAAATCGATTAACCCCTCCCGTCTTGAAAAACTAAGAGAAAAGTCGGCACAATAATCCCAACCGACTTTCAGCAAGGAGCGATCATGCCTGCAAACGAGATCTACTACCCCAACCGCGCCTTCGCCAAAGAGGCGCGCGTTAAAAATATGTGCGAATACAAAGAACTGATGGATTGGGCCAAGGAGGATTACGAAGGGTTCTGGGATTACTGGGCCAAGGAGAAGATCGATTGGTTTGCGCCCTACCATACGGTGCTAAACGAAAGCGACGCCCCTTTTTATAAATGGTTTGTCGGCGGCAAGCTCAACGTCTGCTACCAGTGCGTCGACCGCCATATCAAGGTGCGCAAAAACAAGGCGGCCATCATCTTTGAAGGGGACCGGGGTGACAAGCAGGTTATTACCTACCTGGAGCTTTACAAAAACGTCAACCGCTTCGCCAACCTGCTTAAAAACGAGTTTGGCGTCAAAAAAGGGGATCGGGTGGTGCTTTATATGCCCATGATCCCCGAAGCGGCCTACGCCATGCTGGCGTGCGCGCGCATCGGGGCGATCCATTCGGTGGTTTTCGGCGGCTTTAGCGCCGAGGCTCTGAGAGATCGCATCATCGACGCGTCAGCCAAAGTGGTCATCACCGCCGACGGGGCGTTTCGCAAAGGCAAACCTTACATGCTCAAACCCGTCGTCGATACGGCCCTGGAAGAGGGGTGCGAAAGCGTAGAAAAAGTGCTGGTGGTTCAGCGCAACATGGAAGATCTGGTCTGGGTAGAGGGACGCGACTACAGCTACAATGAGCTTATAGACCTCCAAAGCGACGTCTGCGAACCGGAGGCGATGGAAAGCGAAGATCCCCTCTTTTTGCTCTACACCTCCGGCTCCACCGGCAAGCCCAAGGGGGTTCAGCACGCCCAGGCGGGCTACATTTTATGGGCGCAGATGACGATGGAGTGGGTGTTTGACGTCAAAGAGAACGACACCTACTGGTGTACCGCCGACATCGGCTGGATTACGGGGCATACCTACATCGTCTACGGCCCGCTGGCGGCGGGCGCGACGACGGTGATGTTTGAGGGCGTGCCCACTTACCCCGACGCGGGACGGGCCTGGAAGATGGTGCAAGAGTACGGCATCAACCAGTTCTACACCGCCCCCACCGCCATCCGCGTCTTGCACAAAACGGGCGAGAACGAGCCCGAGAAGTACGACCTGAGTAGTCTCAAGGTGCTGGGCACCGTGGGCGAGCCCATCGACCCGCCGGCCTGGAAGTGGTACTATGAAAAAGTGGGCGGCGGCCGGTGCGCCATTGTCGATACCTGGTGGCAGACCGAGACCGGCGGGCACATGATAAGCCCCCTGCCGGGCGCCACCCCCATCAAACCCGCCTGCGCCACCTTCCCATTGCCCGGCATCATGGCCGAAGTGATCGAGCCGGACGGCACCCCCGTTAAGCCCGGCGAACAGGGACTGCTTTGCATCACCAAGCCCTGGCCCAGCATGATCCGCACCATCTGGGGCGACCCGGAGCGCTTTAAAAAGAGCTACTTCGGCGACGCCAAAAAGAACGGCAAACCGGTCTATTTCAGCGGCGACGGCGCCGTAATAGACGAAGAGGGCTACATCACCATCACCGGACGGGTGGACGACGTCATCAACGTCAGCGGCCACCGCATGGGCACCGCCGAGATCGAAGCGGCCATCAAAAAGCACTCCCACGTGGCCGAAGTGGCCGTGGTGGGCAAACCCGACGAGATCAAAGGCGAGAGTATTTTCGCCTACGTCGTGCTTAAAGACGTAAAAGACACTTTCGGCGAAGAGGCGGAGCTGGCCAGAGAGATCAACGAGGTCATCGCCCGCGAAATCGGCAACATCGCCAAGGCCGACACGATCAAAGTGGTCCCGGGCCTGCCCAAGACCCGCTCGGGCAAGATCATGCGCCGCATCCTGCGATCCATCGCCAAAGGCGAAGAGATCAAACAGGATATCTCCACCCTCGAAGACCCCTCTATCGTCGCCAAAATCCAAACCTACGTCATCGGCTAAGCCCCACCCCGCGGGGGCCAAGCCCCCCCAAAAACGCAAAATTCAAGCCCTGACCCCGTTATGGGGGGAGAATGGGCGTGGTATAATGCAATCAAAAAAGGCTTGGCATGGAACTTTGCGTAGCGCTCGATCTGCCGGATCGTATGCTCAACCTGGCGCTGGCCGAGAAGCTGGTAGAGCACGACATCTGGCTCAAAGTCGGTTTCCGCTCATATATCCGCGACGGCAAGGGGTTTATTGAGGAGCTCAAGCAACTCAACCCCAACTACAAGATCTTTCTGGATCTCAAACTCTACGACATTCCCAACACCATGGCCGACGCCGCCGAGGAGATCGCCGGGCTGGGCGTTGAGATGTTCAACGTCCACGCCAGCGCGGGCAAAAAGGCGATGCAGACGGTCATGGAGCGGTTAGAGACATTTGAAAACCGTCCGCTGGTGCTGGCGGTGACGGCGCTAACCTCGTTTGATCATAAGAGTTTTCACGAAATATACGGCGCCGATATTGAAGAGAAAGCCCCCTGGTTCGCCATGCAGGCCTACCAGGCGGGCTTGGACGGCGTGGTATGCAGTGCTTTTGAGAGCCGGGCCATCAAACGGGCCACTGATGAAAAGTTCCTGACCCTCACCCCCGGCATCCGCCCCTTTGGCGAAGCCAGCGACGACCAGAAGCGCGTGGCCGACATCGATACGGCTAAACGCGAAAGCGTCGACATCATCGTCGTCGGCCGCCCCGTCTACAAAGCCGACGACCCGGCCGCCGTGGTCAGGAAAATTTTACAAAACCTCTAAAGCCTACAGCCCCACCTGGGGTACGGCGTTTTCCATTCCCCAGATCATCCAGCCCACAAAGAGCGCAAAGAGTATCACAAAGACCAAAGGCGCGTATTTCTCGAACATCGTGTTCCTTCCATACTTTTTTCGCATTGTAACGCAATGTAACCAAAACCCAACCTTGCCCCTTTTAGGAACACTCTTTGCTTAAGTTTCGGCAACCCAACAAAGGAGGTTGTCATGAAAATTCTGGATAAGGTCGAAATGATCGCCAAACTCAAAGAGCGTATCGCCGAGGCGCAAAAAACCAACCAGGCCATGGCGGCGCAACTGCAAAAACTTCTGGAGAGCATCCTCCACTCCCAACCCAATAAAGCCATTTGATTAAGCCTTCTATCAACTATCGGGCGCTATAATTTCACCCACTTCTTGGGACAGGTGGGTGAGCTGGCTGAAACCACACCCCTGCTAAGGGTGCGTGCCTTTACGGGCACCGAGGGTTCGAATCCCTCCCTGTCCGCCACTTCAAACCCCTTAAAATCGGTATTTTGGATCAAGCAGATTGCATTTGTACGCGATTTGTACTTGGTATATCTATTGTAACCAAAAAAAGAAAGAAGATTGAGGATCACGCAATATAAAAGCCACCGCGCCCGGGGATGGTCAGCCCCCGGTTGGATCCTCAATATAGACGCACCGCGAAACAGCACGCTATAATGAGGAGCGCGATGACTAAACGGATAAACATAATCCTCCCTTCGTTAGACGCTCCCACCCCTTCCACCCATGCCTAATTACTGGCATAAAAAAAGGCAGAGCCGAAGCCCCGCCTTTTCGTCTAACTATCCGGTGACCAAACCGGATAAGAGGATTATGCTATCCGTCATTTATATTATATCAAAATCTGCGCCGGCTAATCGATAAAAGTTTCAATTTTTCTGTCCGCTACCTCAAATCTTTCTAATACCAATATATATTTCATTCTAAGCACTCATTACCCCCCTGCGAACCAAATCGTCGCACCGCCGTTTTATCATAACGGTATCACAAAAAAAGGAGGTACCTGCCATGCACCAACTGGGTAATGTCTGCTTTCGTCTGAGAAAAGTCATCCTCTATGCCGCCATGAAGGCTTTCACCGTCATCATTGAGACCCCAATCAAAAAGTAGGAGGGCGCATGTGCATGACGCGATCTGTCGCCGACACCGCCAAGACGCCTTCCATCTCCACCGATTCATTGCTGGCCCTGCTCATGGATGAGAGCGCCACCTATCTGCAAAAGACCGAAGCGATTCTTGACGCCCTGCTCAAAGCCATCTTCACCCCCCCGAAGGCCGTAGCCGTAGCCCAAGAGGTCGGCATTGCGTTTTATGACCTATACTATCTGCTCAATCTCACCCGCCAACCGGAAGCGTATGAGGGCGATCATATTCTTATTGCCGGTTTGCTGATGCAACTGCAAAACGACCTGCAAAACGGCGACGCCACCTATCTTCAGCGCACCGCCGCCATCGCCGACGCCGTCGCCAACGGCCTTCTTTCGCCCGAAGAAGCGGAAGAGCTTGGCACCATCGTCGGGCTGGATATCCAAGATCTTTACGGGCTCTATTTTGCCCGCTATGAAGAACTGCCCCAAAGCGAAGACCCCAAACCCACTCCCGTTGAGGGGGCGTCTAAGAGCATAGAGGCCTTTTTCGACGGCATCTATGCCGACAGATTCGGCGCAGTAACTTAAACGGGCATGTTATACTCAAACCGAAAGATCCCCCGCTTTTTAAGGAGATGTTTTGAACAAGAGCGAAAAGGCCCTCATCCGTCAAATGACCATCCTCAACCGTCTCAACACCGGCGCCACTCTCAATGTCAAAGAGTTGGCCGAGGAGTTTGGCGTAACGGAGCGCGCCATCCAGAAAGATTTCAACGAACGCTTCAAAAAGCTCTATCCCATCCAAAACCTCGGCGAAGGCTACTACCGCTTCGAGCCGAGCTTTCGCTTTCAGGGAACGAAAAACGAAATGGAACAGATCGCCGTATCGATGATGCTCACGCTCCAGCACGGCGCCGTCCCCCAACTCTCCAAAGAGATCGACGCCGCACTGCCCAGGATAAAGCGGTATGAGAAGATGTTTCACTTCGATATCCGCCTCGCCCCCATCCGCGATTTGGAGACTTTCAAAGTCCTTTTGCAAAACATCGCCTGGCGCAACGCGATCATCTTCGACTACGAAGACAAAGAGGGGCAGACGCGCAAAGACCTCACCGTCCAGCCTTACCGCATCGCCAACCTCAGAAAACGGTGGTATCTCATCGCTTACGATTTGGTAGACGAAAAGATCAAAACCTACCGCCTGGAGCGCATCCGCCGCCTGCGCATGACGGGGGATTGTTATGTGGAAGATCCCGGTTTGTACGAAGAGATCGAAGCCGTCTGCCGCTCGATCACGACCGCCTGGTATGACGGCAACCCCAAAGTCTGCCGCCTGCTTCTTACAGGCGACGCCAAAACCTACCTGGGTTCCAACCCGCCGCTGGATTGCGCCGTCGTTGAAGAGTCTGAAGAGAGCCTGATCATGGAGATGGTCTACTACCAAGACCTCCAGCCGCTGGCCCTGGCCAAAAAGTGGCTGCCCGATATCGAAATTTTGGACAAACGCCTCCAAACCAAGCTGGAAGAGACCCTAAAAGGCTATCTCGCGCGATAGGTGCGAACCAACATGTCGCACCGTCGTTTTACAATACCGTATACCAAACAAAAGGAGCCTACCATGCAACTTAGCGACGAACAAAAACAAAAAGCCCTCCAACACGCCGAATCGCTGGCGGTGGAGTTTGACGCCCAAAAGGCCGAGGAGTTTGCCGTCAAACACCAGGACGCCAACTGGTATGACGATTTTAGACTGCTCTATCGCATGATCACCGATGATACTTACGAAGTCGACACCAAGACCTACCTTATCATCGCCGGGGCGCTGGCCTATGTGATCTTGCCCATCGATGTGATTCCCGACTTCATCCCCATCGTAGGATGGCTGGATGATGCCTTTGTGCTGAGTTATGTCATCAACACCCTTTACGAAGAGATCGAACGCTACAAGGCCCACCTGGCCCAAAAGGGCCAAACGATATGATCACCCGCCTAAGCCGCGGCTTTCGCCGGGCCAAGGATTCGGCCCTCTCCGCTTCACTGCGGACGGCCATCACGCACTTTTTCAAGGAGTACGGCACCATGCTATCACTCGAGATCGACTCACACAACAAGCGCGTAGAGTTTCTCATCCACCCCAAAGGGGAGCTAGAGCCCATCAGGGTACGCATCGGACGCTACGAGATCGTAGAAAAGAGCGATGAGAGCCTTCTAATCATTCACGACATTACCGCCTCAAGGGAGTGGCTTACCATACTGGGGCAAAAAACACTGCTTGGCAAACCCCTGCCCCTGCCGGCGGAGTATGCCGCGCTCGTCAAGGCCGTACTATGAGAGAGCGCTACATCGTCGTTCCCATGGACGAAGGGGCCCAAGAAGCCCTGCGTATCGCCGAGCCGACGCGCTTTGAGAGCCTCACGCCCCAAGCCGCTTTCAAAGAACCCGGCTCTTTTTTGCTTCTTTGCACCCGCACCCCTACCGACTTTCCCCCGCTTCGCGACGGGGCCGAATGCCTCTTTGTCGTGACTGACCAGGCCGCGTTTCTGGCCCGCTGGGCCGAAAAGACGGCGGCTTGCTCAGCCGGCATACTCTACGCCCCGCCCGATCCGCTGCCCACGCTGGGCATTGCCAAGACGCTTCGCCGTCTTGAAACCGTCCTCTTTGCCAACGACGAGGAGAAGGAGATCTTTTTAGATAAAGAGGATTTTACGAGCGTCACCCTGCAAGGGAGGCAAAACAGCATGATATCCTTGCAAGGTACGGACCTTGAGGAGATGGTGGCCAAGGTATTGCGATCTTTAGCCACACAAAACGACCCGGCGGGCATCCACCTGCTCTTTGAGCTACCCGAAAGCTACCCTTTGCTGGAGATCTCTCGCATCATGGAGCGCGTCGAAGCCCGACTGCCCCAATCCGACATACTCTTTCAAACCCGCATCGTTGCCGAGGATGAACCTTTGGGACTTACCGCCATTTTTAGCCGCTACATTCCCATCAACGATACCCTGCAAGCGCAACTGCAAAATGCCGACACCTACCTCAAAAAGGCCCGCCTGCTGGCTCAGTACCTGCGCCAAAACGGCGACCCCGACATCGCCAGGGCGCTGGCCTTGCGTTATAAGCTTGCGTGGGAGGATGTGGTGGAGCTGGCTTCATGAAAGGTTGTTTTAGTGGCAATTTTGCGTGAAATTAGATAGATAATCCACTATTTATGGATTTATCTTTCATATTAAAATAGAGCTCATCTCAAAAATCAATCCAATTATAGGGATTTTTGAGAATGGGTTCTACTCAAGCAAATAACAACAATCAAGCATCCGGGCAATCTTTTCAGGCGAAGGCTCTACAGTAGTAACCGGCTGTTCTCCTACACTCTCAACCTCTAACCCTAAAGCAAAGATATGATCATGCAAACTTGCTTGCGGCAAAGAGTCAGAATTATTTAAAAGCGTATATTTTTGCCCACAATGTTTCAAAAGCGAAAGGATTTTTTCCAGGTGAAGGATTTTACGATTTACATACCAGTGCCTGCGCCTGGCACCGAAAAGTTTAAACATTGTTTCGGCAAACAAAGCATCATAAAATGCGGCTAGTTGTAAAATCTCAATTCGTTTGGAACGCGCACGATACTGTAACCGAGCACTAAATATCGGTTGAATGACCGGATGCGATATACTCAACTTCGTATCTAAATTGTATATCAATCCTTTGCTATGAGGACCGAAATAATCCATCAGCGCGTCAACTTTATAAACAGTCTCAAGAGGTTTTATCGCTTTTCTGCCAATCTTACACTCTACAAAACCCGGATGATTATCTTTAATGCAAACAATATCAAATTCATTGCTAACCGTATTTTCCGACTGATTTGACTTTGAATCATACTCGAAAGAGACGACTATATTATAAGCAATATCGTCAAAATCGAACCCTTCCATTTTCAAAAATAGAAACATCTCAAGCCACAATCCCCATATCCCCGACTGATATGACGATAAAATACGTCCCTTTCTCAAAACGCCCACAGCTTCCAAAGCAGGAAACACCCAATAGAAATCATATAATTTTTTATAATTTTTATGGTTTAGAGCCTGCATCAATTCATGAAGCCTTTTGCCTAATCCAAACAGGGTGTTTAATTGTTTTCTCAATTCTCTGGTATATCGCTTCTCCCCCATCTGTTCAATACGCTCCGCGTGAATCGTAAAAAAATCTTCGATACCCATATTTTGGTATACGGTACGGTTTTTCGGCAAAGTAGAACCATCCAGTAGGTTGTAAGTATTGTCTCTCGCATCATAAGCGGCCAAAAAACCGCCCGCTTTAAATACGGCATGAGCCAACATGACCGTCATGGTCATATCCGCTCCTGCCGCGTTGAGTATCGGGGTTTCGCTTTGCGCTATCGTCTCTGCGACCTTTTCAATGGCATCGGGGTTGTCTTCGTCGATATCAAAGCGGGCAATGGATTGTTTCAAACCGTATCGCAAGGCAATGTCGCGTAACCCTCTTTCCAACTCATCGGCAATCTTCTTATCGGCTCTGGCCGTATCGCACACAAGGATATGTTGGTGCACCTCCTCTTTGAGCGCAAAAATCAGCGGTGTCAACTGGGTGGTATCGTGATGCACAATCGTTACAAGCGTCATCATCTATCCTTAGGCAAAAATATATTCCGATTTTAAAATCTCATCAAACGGAAAAGCATCGGGATCTCCGATATAAGGCACTTGGTCAAAACGGTCGTAGCCAAACTTTTGCGAAAATTCCCCTCTCACGTTTTCAAGCAACGGCCGGCGATGAAGCGCGACAAAGGTTTCGCGCAATATTTTCGAGAGCTTCGATACATCCACGGCATGCACGGCAAACGAATCGTGCGCCGTGGCGATATGCACGATGCCATCTTCTTCCAGTCGATTAATCGTCATTACCAAGTGGGTAGCGTCCAAAGAGTGGATATAGTTAGGTGGAAGCCCTTGTTTATGCTCTTTAAAATCGATTTCGTCGGTATATACCCGAACCGTCACCTTTTTATCTCTCGCGACACTGAGTTTATACTCTTTTGTTTTCCACTCCGATTGGATCACTTTCAGTCCAAGCGGCGTCGTCCACTGCGGTACGCAAGCAATCTCGCATCGACGATCATACCCTTTATCTTTTTCATCTTTTGACGGTGAACTTTGTTGTTTGACACAATGCGTTTTTTGATCGCAAATCGCCTCTTCCCCTTCGCGAAAAGGTACTTTAGCGGTGACAAATTTCTTAATCCAATCATTATAGGTCGAAGCCGACGGGCTAATTTCATCCAATGACTCTTCTACCAAACGGGCAAGCTCTTCGGAAACCTCTTTGCGCTCTTTCCAATCCAATTGATGCAATAGACCTTTTTTCTCCAGAGTTTCCGCAATACTATTGGCTTTTCCTTTGGTTCCGGAGCCGTACGATTCGGTCATGACTGGTTTTTTGACAAAAGAGCGATTGATCAATCCCTTTTCTAACAACAAACGGAAAAAAGATTCGATAACCAGTTTTTTTTCTTCCTTTTTCTCATAAATCACATTCCCTTGTATCTCAAACTCACCTTTTTGTACTTTTCTTTGTGCCCGTCTTCCTTCGGAGGAGAGTCTGTCTATTAACAAATAGCGAATCTCCTCCGAATCTTCTTCTTCTTTTCTTATCTCGTTTTCTATCTTTTTTACCCACACTTCAAGGGCTTCTTTGGTTTTTTTGTCAAGTTTCAAGGAGAGCTCTTTTTGCATCAACCTGTAAATTTTTCGACCCGTCTCAAGTTTTTGGGACGGTATCGCTTCGATCGCTTCGCACAGCTCCTTGGCATAAGTAGCCGGCACAAACCGCAAAATCTCTTCTTTTTTATAATAAACCGTTCCCATTGGCTCAAATGCTTGCGAATCGGTCTGAAGCTCTTGCTCAAACATCTCTGCCGCCGATTGCAACTTTTGTTTGAAGCGCCCGGCCACGTCGGCATAAATGTCTGAAACAATCATCTTGCCGTTTTCGTCATATTTTGGCAATACATTGACCCGTCTAGCGCCGTCCACATCTCTTAACAGCGTAGCCACATGCTGAAAACCGTTATTCGAACCGTCGATAGCAATCGGCAAGCTCGACTCAAACGTTTCGGGATTCCGTTTCCACTCGGCAAACTCAAAACAAAAAGCCAAAAACTTAAACGGATCGTCCGCCTCTTTCCAAAAAGAGGCTTTCTCGGGATCTTCGGCACTTTGCAAAATCTGCGCTTCATGCGCGTCCACCCACGCGATACGCTCGTCAAAGGGGCGTTTGTCGACTTCGCCGTAGACATTGGCGCCGTGCACTTTTAGCCAAAACACCCCCCGCTCATCAAGCGCCTTGCCGTCGGCAAATAGCAGCAACGACTTGGCAATATCACCCCCTTGGGGGTGCAAAAGCGTCTGCTTGGGATAGACCCTACCGCGAAAATCCATCTGCCAAACAAAATAGAAACGCTCATACTCCTTCATCTCCTCGGCTATCGCCATCATCGTGTCAAAGCCGTTGCCGTACTTGGCAATGTCGTAAAAAAGCTGGTTTTCAAGCGCAAAAATCTCAAACCGCTCTTTCTCTTGCGCCTTTTTAATATCTTCAAGCGCTTTGTCCACCCTTTTTTTCGCCTCTTTGGTAATTACCCCTTTTCGCCGATAACGCTTCTCGCTCTTGCTAACAATTTCATAGATCTCCGACAAAGCCCTCTCATAGAGTTTTTCATTAAGTATACGCTGCAAAATAAGATAGTAATCAAAATCTACCCGGTTTTTTTTGCGAATATACTTGAGCTTGTCATAGTAGCGCCGCAATACCTCCAATATGCGCCGATTGATACGATAGGGCACCTTTTGCAGTCGATTGACCGCTTGAAGTACGGGCTTTGGAATCTCTTTGCCTTTTAATACCTCCTCATCTTTTCGGTTGGAAGCTTTAATAAGCATCAAATCAAAACGCCGATCGATTCCCTCACCCTGCAAAAAACCGCCGCCACGCAACCCTGGCCAATCAACAGGTGGCACCACCATAGGCTTATAGACCAACGAAAACTGCGCCAGCGCCCGCTTATCAACCTTTTTGAGCTTTTCTAGAAACTCTTTTTGCAACCGTACCCGAGTGGTTTCGCGTTTTTCTCCTTCGTTTTGAGAGATTTTGATAACTTCAAGCCCCAATTTTTTTAAGTTGTCATCGACCAAATCCAGCATCTCATGCCCGACGGCATGGATAAGCCTTAGCTCCCATATGCCGGAGTATCGCCACTCTTCAAGCCCTTTGTATAACTCCTCTTTCTCTTTTTTTTCCAGTTTTGTCAGTACCTGCCAGCCAAGCCGTCCGTAAAGCCACTCGCCAATCTCCTTGGCCACATCCTGCCGATCGGTCTCCGTCGCCTCCTCATCGGCGCGACTTTTGTAAAGCAAAGAGAGGATTTGCGTCAATACCGCCGAAGCGATCTCTCCATCCTCCAGCGGCAAAAGCGCAACGGCGATTCGCTCCGCATCGTTAGCAAAAACCGTATCTTCATCCTTCGGTAATGCAAGGGCTTCATAACATCCACCGTCAAAGGCCAGACGATCCTTAAAAAATTCAAACGCCTCATCCAGCCGCTCCTCAAGTGCCGACTCACTCATCTCGGCAAACTCTTTTTTGGCTTCCTGTAGCATTGAAACAGCCCTCAGAGGCATATGCTTTTTGCTTTCCCAATAGATATGCTCCCGATTAAACAGTACCGTCTGCGTCAGCGGCCCACCCAGCGGATCGTCGAGATTTTTATAAGAAACGCCGAAAATCTCTTGAAAAAGCGCTTCGTTTTGCCGTATCAAACGGCGTACGATTCCTTTGATTTGCTCTTCTTTCAATAAACCGATCTCTTTCTTTAGCGCCGTATGGTAAGGCACGAGAGCTTTGGCAATGGCAAAGCTTCCTTTTTGACTATGCAAACCTACTTTGGAGCCTTTTTGAACCGTTTCGATTTTCTCCAAAAGCTCGGAAGCCGCCTCTTTTTGCATCTCAAGCTGTTTGGCTCGCAACGCTTCCATCACTCTATCCTTATTTCACGCTTTTACACAATTGTATCCGATTTTTCTCTAAAAAACGCCTTTTTTTTCCGCCACGGTGACTACAGGAAAGAGATTTCCGAAGGCCAAATCCGATACCCATCGGCCCTAAAGCCTTCATATCACCGCAAAGGAGTCTGAATGTTTCTGGCCATAGCCATCTGGCTTATCCAAAACACGTCTACCCATCCGACAGTTTACCGTTAAGCGTTTTCCGCCACGGTGACTACAGGATAAAAGGCCTGTGACGGCCGGCCCCGAGGAAACCAACGACGGGCAAATATCCTAAACAGGAGGTGTTCTATGACAACACACTATCCGGTAGATACCATCTTCTTACCGCCTATCAACGAACCGGTTTAAGAAGAGCGGTTTCCGCCACGGCGACTATAGAGACAAGGTGCCTGAGACGGCCAGCCCTTAGGAATTGAACGACGGGCAAAGCATCATCATACACGAAAGGATCGACCATGATTCCCATTCCCACGTGCGCCCAGATCATCGTAGCTGTCGCTACGGCAATGATCGGTAAGGAAGTCCTCTCCGAGTGAGCGGACTTTCCACCACGGCGACTATAGAGAAAAGGTGCCTGAGACGGCCAGCCCCGAAGAAGTCAATAACGGGCAAACTTTCCAAAAACTTATTGGAGGCAAAACATGAATAGAGAGCTTGCCACTACAGTTGTGTTGGTTGCGGAGATCATCCGCATCATTCTTAAAGACCGCACAAAGTGTAAGTGAGCTTAAGTCGTCCGACTCACAACCGGACTGCGCCGGCGGGCGTATCACCAGTACGCGCTTACCGTTTTCCATGACGGCGACTATAGAGACAAGGTGCCTGAGACGGCCGGCCCCGAGGAAACCAACGACGGGCAAAGCATCATCATACACGAAAGGAGAACCTTGCGCATCACCTACCATGCCGCAGAACGATTCCTCCAAAGGGTTTTCCAACTCAAAGACTACACAAAAGATCATATCCTTCGCGCCAAGAAGCTGATCGAAAAGGATGTAGCCAATCTGCAACTTCGCAATTTCAAGCGATTCCCTCTGCCGTCTTTTCCTCAGTTTTATGGCGTCGTAGTCAACGGATCCCTCGTAACCATCGTACCCAAACGCTAAACGGTGCCTGAGACGGCCGGCCCCGAGGAAATGAACGACGGGCAAATCTACTCAATCCAATAGGAGAAACGCATGAAAATATGCATCGATATTGATTGGCTCTCGGACGACGATTGATTCGTCCGGAGCTTTTTTGTTTGCTCAAACATTTCACCAAATCTCTCAATTTTCCGCCACGGTGACTATAGAGAAAAGGTGCCTGAGACGGCCGGCCCCGAGGAAATGAACAACGGGCAAAATCTCAATCAAACCAAAGGAAATTCCATGATTCTACCTCACACGACCCCGTTTCCCTGGTGGTTTCCCATCATCTTCTAAATGCCACCGGTCGAAACCGCGCCGGCGGGCGCGTAACAAATCACGCTTTTTTTTGTTTGATTCTTTGTTTTTTTTCTATATAATGGATTAAGAATCACACATAAGAGAAAAACAAAAATGGCAAAAAAGAGACTTTTTCTCCTGGGTGGCCACGATCTGGAGATGGAGGAGATCAAAACGCTCCTTTTCCTACACGGCGCCCAACCGTATCCAAACGACGATGCCCGAGAGGGCATCTTTTTTTGCGACAAAGCGCTCGGTTGGGGTGCGAAACTGAGCGATTACGGTGAGTGTCTTGATTTTGACGGCGAGATTTACGGTATTGAGCTGATCGAAGATATTACGCCGCCTCCCAATTACCGCGCCATCGACCATCACGGCAAATTTTGGTGCCGCCCAAGCGCTTTGGAACAAGTGGCCGAATTGCTGGATATTGAACTCAACCGTTGGCAACGGCTCGTCGCCGCCAACGACAAAGGCCACATCGCCGCGCTAAAAGCCATGAGCGCCACCCCCGAAGAGATCGAAAAGATTCGCGAAGCCGACATGAAAGCCCAAGGCGTTACAGATGAGGAGAAAGCGCAAGCCTGCCGCGAAGCCCAAAGCGTCGAAAAACGAGGCAATGTTTACTATGTCGAAACGACGCTTGCGCACACTTCTCCTCTGGTCGATCTGCTGATCCAAGCGGGCAAAACCCCGCTGATCGTTGTCAATAAAGAGCGAAAAAATCTCACCTATTACGGCGACGGCGTTTTAAAACTGGCCGGCAAATTCCAAGCAGAGATCGACGGCAACAAAGCCTACTACGGCGGCAACCCGCCGGGCTATTTCGGTTTTGCGCCGAAGTATTTCGACCACAGTACCTATGATGAAGCCGTCGAATCGATCGCGCAAACCTTACAAGAAGCGACCATGCATAGCTACCACATCTTCATGCTCCCTTTTTCCGTAAAAAAACAGAAAGGCCAAAAAAACGAGCGATTCGAAGTTTCTGCTCCCTGGGTCGAAAAGCTCTTCGATCTTTCGGGGGAAGAGGCCGCAAGAAACTACAGCGAATATACCTACTTTTACGACTACGTCAGAGAAGTTCTTTATAACACCGAAGCGCATAAAGAAAATCTTATTTCTCGATATTTCGAACATACTGAAGGAGAAAACGGGTATTACGACATCTGTACCTCGAAAAAGTGCTACCGCCTCAAACTCGACGGTATTGCGCTTAGACATTTCCAAAACGGGATCGGTATTCTTTCGTTGCACCTCATTAACGACACGTACGCATCACTCGACGACATTTTAAAAATAAACGATTTCGGACGTCGTATCTATCCTCAATATCTCGGCGATAAACTGGTGGAAACCACCAAAGAAAATCTTTTGGCTTGCGAACTTGTTCTTAGCCTCGGCGACACAACCATGCGTGAAGATTTCGGCAAATACGCCAAACAAACATCCCTGGCTAACAACCCCATTCACCAGCTTCCCGTCTTCATTACCTCCCTGTTAAAAG
>Ga0256843_1000461_pt1 | contig 34900 bp, 30 predicted proteins | sample AlvinellametaG_FD_191572 | JGI IMG/M metagenome (GOLD analysis project Ga0256843, IMG submission 191572) | Pompeii worm associated microbial communities from hydrothermal vent at the East Pacific Rise, Pacific Ocean - Alvinella | ecosystem: Host-associated > Annelida > Integument > Unclassified ...
AATATCACAAATTTCTGGGTAGAAGCGTAAGACTCGACCAAGATTGCCATACATTATTGGATATTAGCTATCGCAATGAACGCTATGTCTATCAGTTTAAAAATGCCCGAGCCGTTACCACAGGCAACCCAGAAGCCCTCTTTAAGAGATTTGAATATATAGAAACCGATAGCTATCTACCCCCTATCGCCTCTAAAATAAAAGATAGCGTAAAGGGCATGATACAGAGGTTTTAAGAAGCCTCTTTCTGCTATTATCGCAGACGTTTAGGTTGATTTTGCTGGGTAATAAACGGTTTAGAAGTGTCCATATTTTTTGTTTTTACTGTAGATTTAAAGACCAAACCAACATTTTTAAGATTTTTCTCTTTAATTACCCGTTCTAACTTTTCAACCAACGGTTTACTGCTTACATTTTCACGTAAGACAATGAGACTCTTATCGACATATTGAATTAAATCCAGTACTTCTGGGACTTCTTCAAAAGAGGGTGTATCTATAAAAATATAATCATAACGCTCTTTTAATACCTCAAATAACTCTTCTATACGGGAAGAGCTGATTAACTCTGAAGGGTTAGGAGGGATTGGACCTGCTGTAATAATATCCAGATTAGAGTAGTGTGTTGTAAAGATGATATTTCCAAGATTATCCCGTCTACTTAAATAGGTACTCATTCCTGAATAGGGTAAATCCATACCAAAATAATGATGTAAAGAGGGTTCAATTAAATTTAAATCGATTAGAATAGAACGATATTTTGTCTCTCTAAAAATACCTGTTAAATTTGCCAATGTCGTTGTTTTCCCCTCTCCTTTAATAGAAGAAGTAACGAGAACAATATTTCCCTCATGCTCTTTTTTTGAAAACTGTAAATTGATTGCCAACTTTCGATACGCCTCCTCAATGGTTCGTGTAATTCCTATTCTCTCTTTAAATAGAGGAATATGTCCATAAAGAGGCAACTTGGTTAACTCTTCTAACTCTTCTCGTTTTTGAATCTTCTTTTTAGAGAGTGAACGAATAAGTGCTAAAATAATTCCAAATCCTAAGCCAATAACTCCTGCAATAATTAAGAGTATGGTTCGTTTTGGTTTTACAGGTGTCATTGACGTATAGGCTTTATCTACGGCTTCATAATCAGAAACTGTTGCCACTTGTACCAACTCATTTTCAGACTTTTTCTCTAAAAGATAGGTATATATCTTTGAATTTACTTCATAATTTCTTTTAAAATTTAGATAATTCTTCTCTTTTTTTGGTAATGCTGTTAATGTTTTTTCATATTTTGCCTTCTGTTTCAAGAGATTTTTTCGTTTTAACTTTAGTGTTGATTGAAGATTTTTAATATTTAAAGAGATTTGTCTCTTAATTGTACGTATTCGTTTACGCAATTTCATTAAAGGGGGATATTTGTCTGTAAACTCTACAGATAAATCATCCTCTTTTATCTGAAGTGATTGAATATCTCCTATCAATTTGAGTGTTGATTGAGCGTTAAACTCCAATAGGGTAGGAGCAATTGAATCAAGATTACGATTTCTCTTTATAAAATAAAGTAAATTTTTTATTAATTGTTCTTTAAGTTGAATCTCTGAAAGTTGTAACTCAATATCACTTAATTTCATATAGGCATCTTTGGAATTTAAAGAAGGGTCAATACTCTTATTGGCAGATTGATACTGCTCTAATGCACTCTCTGCAATATCAAGTTTCTCTTTTGTAATTGCCAATCGTTCATCTAGAAAGTCTAAAATTTTACTATTCATGCTATTTTTTTTAGTAACACTTCTATCAATATAGACTTCGATTAATGCATCAACATAGGCGTTTGCTCTTTTTGGAATTGTATCTTGAAACGATACTTTAATCAGGTTTGTTTCGAGCTTTAACTGTTTTACAGACAAAGAATTTTTAATAATATGCTCATAGATATAACGACTATCACCTTGCAGTTTAATATCAATTGGCATAATAAACTCTCTGGTTCGAGAGACAATTCCATTAAAAAATGGCGTTGAGATATTGGTATCATAAGCGTATGTTCGATTCCCATCTTTCAACGTTTCACTCTCTAAACGAAAACCTTTCTCTGCTGGAATTACACTAATTGGCTGATTAATATAGTTGCTGTCTATTTTTGTAATATCATGTACTAAGATAGGAACATCTTCGTAAATCTCTATCTTTCTGTAGTTATCTTTAATAAAATATTTTACCTGAAAATTCACTTTTTTAAGTGCCTTCTCATTGGTCTGATAAGTTTGTAATATTGCCATCTCTTGATTTATCCCAACGGTATTGGTTCGAAAGAGGCTGTCTCTTAAAATATCCTTACTCTCGACACTATTCTCATTGACCTTTACTTTAATAATGGCATAAGACTCATAGACAGAGGGAGTAAAATAGAGTTTGACTTTCATTAAAGCCATAAAAAGTAGCATAATAAATAATATAGACCATTTATAGGGAAGAACCCGTTTAAAGAGTTCAATAATATAATTTTCTTGAGAAGAGCTGTTCATTAATATAACTTTCATTAAAATGTAATTCAATTTTGAATAAATTATACTAATATTCTCTTTAATTTTCACTATTACGACTAATTCTTAGTTTATAATTTAATAATTAAAAAAAAGGAAAATTAAATGAAAACAGTTTCAACAGTAACCATATTTATCTTACTACAATCTTCTTCACCTCTTATGAACAATTTTCGTAGAAAGTTACAGAAACGACTTATTCAATATTTTTAATATATAAAATAAAATATTTAATTAATTTATTAAGAAATAAATCTATATTTCATTGTAAAATCCTACTTTTTTCTGTAAAATGAACAAAAAAATCACTTTTTTCACACTTACTACCTCTTTTAGAGATACTATTCTGTTGAAAAACTTGAATATATATACTTAAAAGGACTCTAGTGTCAGCAGATGAGACTCAACTACCTATTTTTAAACATATAGATACCTCTATTGGATTAAAATATCTAAATAACAATTATGATTTGTACTTAAAGGTTTTAGATAATTTTCTAGAAAGATACAGAAGGGTTCAACTTAGTACTTTGGAGAATGGTGCTTTGCATGATGTAATCCATGCGATAAAAGGTCTCTCTTCTACATTGGGCATGTATACTTTAGAGAAAATTACAACACAGATACATCAACAGTTACATCCAAGTAGAGAGATAATTCAAGAGTGTTCTAATGCACTTCAAAATGTTCTGGATGAACTTAAACAACAGTTGAGAATAACACAAACAGAGAGCATCTCTAGCATTTTAATTATCAATAATAATCCCGATGAGATTGATGAATTAATTGAGATTTTAGATGATGATTTTGATATTTTATTGGCACTAAACAAGTATGAAGCGTTAGAGATATTTGATGAAGAGCAGATAGATTTGGTTATTTTACATACAGAGCTTCATGACCTTTGTGGTATTGATATTTTCAATTTTTTAAAAAAACATACCAACATAGAGAAGATTCCCCTTATCTTTATTACAAAAAAAGAGAATGAACAGAAGATAAAAGAGATATATCCATTACAGAATATTGCGTTTATCTATAAACCTTTTCAAAAGGCAAAAATCAAAGAACAGATAATCATATTTAACAACCTTTAGAGTTTAAAAGGAGACTTTTTTATAGAAAACATCTTTGTTTTTATTTTAAATAGTTATACTAGTTATAAGTTTTAAGTTTTATATTAAGCTAACCCTATATACTTCATGCATCACTAAAATAAGGTACTTGTATGAAAGCAATCATTCTATTATTATCATTTAGTTCGTTAATTTTTGCAAATATTAATATGACTATTTCACAAAACAGTAGCATCTCTTCGTTAACAAAAAGAGAGATTTCAGATATATATCTGGGTAAAAGAACAACCATTAGAGGGGTTAAAATTATCCCTCTTGATGATGACAAATACTATACAGAGTTTTATCAAACTATTGTCAAAAAAAGTCCAAGAGAGCTTCGTGCTTACTGGATTAGAGAGATGGGAAAAAGTAATAGAAAACCTCCCCAGAAGTTTACACCATCAGATATAGAGTTGATGATTCAAAAAAATTATGTTTTTATAAGTTACTCTTCTGCTCTGCTTAAAAATGGAAAGAGATTAAAAATTAAATAAAATAATAGTACAAATACTGCTATAATAACTCCCTTCATTCTATTATTCAGGATTTTATAGCAGTTATGTTTAACCTAACCATTCTTCAAAAAATACGTATTATCTTTCTCTTTACTTTTATTACCTTTGTTGTCTATCTTTTTAGTATCTATACTTTTACAAAAAATAATTCAGATAATGCTGTAAATATAGAGATAAAACTCTCACAAATCCTATTTATTGAGAATGAGAACTTAAGACTCTTTGATGAATTGGTTGAATCCTTTAAAAATATCATGATAGAGATGGAGTTTACACGATTAAAAAAAACTGAACAGCTCAAAGATAAGATAGTTGATAACTTAATAAAAATAGAGAATTTACAGAAAAATAGTAAGGAGAGAAGACATGTAGAGGCAAGAAAACAACTCTTTGAAGAGTTCTATTTACTCTATTCTCAAAAGATTCGAGAGATTCAACAAATTCAGAACACTAGACATCTAACTGCCTCGGAACTCTATACCTATTTTACCCCTTTTCATCATAAATCAGACAGAATCAAAAAAGCCTTTAAAGAGGCACAACTATTGAGTAAAAATAACTTTTCTAATACTCTACGAGAGATTTCTATCAACAGTACAAATTTTCTTCACTTTACACTCTTTCTCTCAATTGCAACCATACTTATCCTCTTTTTAGTTCTGCTCTATATGTATCTTCCCATTAAACGTCGATTTCAAAAAGTAAACTTAGCATTAGATAATTTACGTACAGAGAAACCCGATTTTAATAAAACTATGGTTGTTGAGAAAGATGATGAGATAGGTAAACTTGTTGATGGATTTAATCATCTTCAAGAGAAGTTTAAACATCACAACAACAAACTCTATGCCATGAAGAAAAAAGCAGAGAAAACATCTAAATTGAAATCAGAATTTTTAGCCAATATGAGCCATGAGATTCGAACACCCATGAATGGTATTATTGGTATGTGCTATTTAACGTTACAGACCAATTTAAACAACAAACAACGAGGCTATATTGAGAAGATAAACAATTCGGCTAAAATGCTTTTGGCGATTATTAATGATATTCTTGATGTATCCAAGATGGAATCGGGAAAACTAACCATTGATAAACATAATTTTAATATCTATAAAATGGTTAGAAGCTCCATAGACTTGGTACGTTTTTCAGCTAAAAAAAAGGGCTTAAAACTTAATATTGAATACTCATCAGATATGCCAAAGCGTCTTTATGGAGACAGTTTAAGGGTCTCTCAAGTACTTAATAATCTACTCAGTAATGCTGTTAAATTTACAGAAAAGGGTGAAATCTCTCTCTCTATTAAAAAAATTAAACACAATCTCTTTCGTTTTGAAGTCAAAGATACAGGCATCGGTTTGACACCAGAGGAGCAGAATCGACTCTTTAAACCCTTTTCTCAAGCTGATGGTAGTACTACACGAAACTATGGAGGCACAGGATTGGGACTGACCATTTCCAAGCAGTTGGTAGAGCTTATGCAGGGAAAACTGTGGGTAGAGAGTAGCCCCAATAGAGGAAGCTCTTTTATTTTTGAGATAGAGTTAAAAGAGATAAAAGAGAGTAAAGAGCATATTGAAGATTATAACCACAGTCGTTATCAAGAGATACCACTACAAAAAGATATTAATCTACTTAAAAAGATGCAGATACTTTTGGTTGAAGATAATCCTATTAACCAAGAGATAATAACGGGTCTTTTAGAGAACTCCAATATAGAGCTTGACATCGCATCAAATGGAAAAGAGGGGATAGAGCGTTTTGAACATAAGCGTTATGCACTTATTTTAATGGACATCCAGATGCCTGTTATGGATGGTTATGAAGCGAGTAGAATTATTCGTAAAAAAGATAAAGAGATTCCCATTATTGCACTCTCTGCGAATGCGATGAAAGAGGATATGGAAAAGAGTAAATCACATGGAATGAATACCCATTTAAATAAACCAATTGATGTTGAAAAACTCTATAAGACACTCTTGAAATATATTCCTCAAGAGTTTATTAAAGAGACAAGTTTTATTAATGAAGGGTTAAAAGAACAGCTCTTTTTAAAATTAGAAATGGCACTAAAAAGAAAACGTCCTAAGGTCTGTAGAGAGGTTATTCAAGCATTAGAAAATGAGCATCTCAATCCAGAAGACAGTATTATGTTTCATAAACTTAAAGCATTAATTAAAAGCTATAAATTTAATATTGCTCTGGAGGTACTCAACTCCTCTAAAGCTACATATTAATGTAAAGGGTTAAACCGATACCCCTCTCCATAAACATTTAAAATGGCATTTTTGGGAATCTTTTTACGTATTAATTTGACCAAAGCACGAATCTGATTGGCATCAAACTCTTTATAAAAATCATCATGAGAGAGTGCATCAAAAATTTCAAAAAAAGTATAAACTCTATTTTTATTTTGGGACAATAAACTAAGCAGTCGTCTCTCATTTTTAGTTAATTTTATCTCTTCATTATCTCGAGTGAGCTTCTCATCTGTTGCATTCCAAATTTGCGACTCGTCTAAAAGAAATACTCTCTTCTCCTCTTTTTTTACTTTTAAAAAAATCTCCTCTTTTGCTCTATTTATCGTCTCTTCTAATATTTTTGGTTCAATGGGTTTTAAAATATATTTTACCAGTGATAACTCAATTGCTGCCAACAGTTTGTCTTGGTCAGCATAAGAGGTTGTAATAATTATTTTTACCTCTTTGTCAATCTCTCTAATTTTTTTTGCTAAAGAGATGCCATCTAATTTTGGCATGTTAATATCAAGAAGAATAATCTCTGGCTTATGTAGTAAATAGAGTTCATATCCCTCTTGACCATCTCCTGCATAGATAATTTTATCTACCAAGTTTTCTAACTGTAGAGCATATATGCTCTGTATATCTCTATCATCTTCAATATAGAGCAGTGTCAATGGATTCAAACTCAATATCTCCTATCACTTTTTATTTTTACATAGAATCATATTCCAAAATAGTGAATATCCCATCTTCTACTCTTTTTATTACTTGCAAAGAGATGTTATTGTAACTTATTGAAACATATATAGAATATATAATTTTTTTATATACTTTATTGAAATAGTTTCAGGAAATGTAAATTTTATATTTAATAATCAAATTAAGCCTTTATCTATAATAAAAGTATATAATTTTTTATAATTTATATTTAAGGAATAAAAATGTTAAAGAGACTAATCGTGCTTATTGCCATTCTTTTTAGCTCTACCTATGCAGAGAGCAACAGCACCCAAAGAAAAAAAACTCTTTCAGAAAAAAATCTGGTTATTTTTGTAAATAGTGGAAATTTACAACAGGCAGGAATGGGCTTTGGTATAGCATTGAGTGGTACAAAACAGGGGGCAAATGTAACCATTGTAATTGGTGCAGATGCAATTAAATATGCCCTAAAAGAGAACAATCAAAATGTCTATTTTGCAAAAAATAGAACACCAAGAGCTTTAATAACCCAAGCGATTAAAAGTGGAGCAACGGTTCAACTCTGTTCAGCCAATACAGAAGAGATGGGATTAGATGAAGATGATTTTATAGAAGGTACAACAATTGTTATCTCTACAGAAATATTTGCCAAAGTATTTGAAGAGGGTACACGCGTTATAAGTTTTTAACGCCTCTTTTTATCAGTTAATAGGGGTTTTGCCTCTATTAACTGTAGCATATTAAATTAGATTGCTAAACAGCTCTAAATTATCCAACTGCTCCCAAGGGTAGTCGCTCTGTCCAACTTGACCTCTTCCTGCCACATCGGCATACAAGAATGTATCTTCTGAAGGTCTGTCAAGATTAAATTTTTTGGTAATCCAGTTTGGTGTCAATGGGAAGTTTTCCATAACAAAGGTTGACAACTTATCATCATCTAACCCCTCAATAACCGTACCATAAGTGTCAACAGCCACAGAGGTTGGTCTGGCTACTCCAATGGCATAAGAGATTTGAACAACACATTTTTTTGCTAATCCACTTGCTACAATATGTTTGGCAATGTATCTACTGGCATAAAGTCCTGAACGGTCAACTTTTGTATAATCTTTTGAACTTTGCGCACCACCACCGATTGGTGCATATCCTCCAAAACTGTCAACAATAAGTTTACGACCTGTCAATCCAGAGTCGTGTAGTGGAGAGTGAGAGACATATTTTCCTGTAGGGTTAATATGGACAATACAATCCTCTCTGTTATAGAGTTCTACTGGAAGTCCTGCTTCATCAATCAAACCCTGAATCAATGCTCTAACCTCATCAATATTCATGGTTGCCACACAAGGAGCAGAGACAACAATAGTATGAATCTTTTGTGGTTGACATGATTCAAAATTATCTTTAACCCCATAATCCATAGTTACTTGTGTCTTAATATCAACACCCAACTCATGAGGATTGGCTTTTGCATAAGTGTAAACTTTCTCCATTAACATTCGTGCATAGGTAATGGCACTTGGCATATAGTTTGTGGTTTCACAATCAGCATAACCAAACATAATCCCTTGGTCTCCTGCTCCTGTCTCTCCATCCTCTTGGTCTACTCCTTGGTTGATGTCAGGAGATTGCTCATTTAAAAGAACTTGAACCTCTATATCTTCAGGTTTAAGACACTCTGCATTTGTAAAATATGCATTCTCTCCATAACCAATTTTAATTAAAGCATCTCTAACCAGTTGGTTATAATCCTCTTTGGACATTTTAGTATTGGAAGTTACTTCTCCACCAATTACCACATGTTTTCCTGCTACAAAAACCTCTGAGGCTACTCTTGATTTAGAATCTCCAATAATTAACTTATCAACAATACTGTCTGCAATAATATCTGCACACTTATCAGGATGTCCTGGACTGACTACTTCACTTGTAAAAAGATACATATCTGTTCTATTCCTTCTATTTTTTAATTTTATTAACTTTGTTCTCAAACTCCTCTCGTTCCCATGCAAAGCGTGAGAACGAGTTAAATAAGTTTAAATACTGTAGGTTCGATTTTATCGAACGAGAATTAAAGCCATAAAAGAATCTGTTCGATGAAATCGAACCTACAAATTTTAAGCATTAATTCCTTAATTCAATGGCATTACAGTTTACCGACTATTAATATAGATATTTTATAACCCTGGTGCTTTCCACATAGAGTGGGTTAATCCTCTATCTACCAAATCCAATTGAGCTTCATAAATATCTGACCACTTTTTTGCTATAGCATTATACTTATCAAAGTTTAAGCGATTAGGAATATACTCTTTTTCCCATACAACCAACTTAGAAGAGGCATCAACTATAGAATCATATACTCCTGCACCCACACCTGCACTCATTGCTGTTCCCAAGGCTGTTGCCTCGGTAACCTTTGGAATTTTAATTCGACAACCCGTTACATCAGCTAAAATTTGAGACCATAAAACTCCCTTACTTGCTCCACCTGCAAAAACAATTTCCTCTATTTTTACCTCTGCAAAGGCTTGAATCTTTTTTAGATTAATGGCTGAAACAATAGATGCATTCTCTTGCAAACTTCTAAACATAGAGGCACGATTACAGCGTGTCGCATCAATTGAGAGATTTATAAAACTAGGACTTGCGTGATACCACTTTCCATACTTCATAGAGTCAGAAAAGATAGGCATAATACCGTATGAACCAACAGGGACTTTTGATGCTTTCTCTTCTAGTACAGTGTAAGTATCTACGCCTCTCTCTTTGGCTTCAAGCTTCTCCATATCACAAAAGGCATCTCGAAACCAACGCATAACTAAACCACTAAAAAAGGTTATCCCCTCAGCTTGAGAAATCCCTTTAATAACATGAGGATTAACACGAATACCCATATCATGAGGAGGCTCTACAGTAGACTTTATATTGACCACCTGTTGCCAAAAAGAGCCACCTAAGATAGCCACTTGTCCCTCTTTAACTACTCCTAAACCTGCTGAACCGAGCTGGACATCTCCTCCACCCATTACCACTTTGGTTTGAGTTGATAAGCCAGTTTCCATAGAAGCCTCTTTTGTAACCTCTCCTATAACTGTTCCAACTTCTAAAACAGGAGGAAAAATATCATCTTTTAAATCCACTTCTCTTGCCATATCAGCTACCCATGAACGCTCTTTAAGTGAGAAAATACCTGTTGTTCCACCATTACTTGGGTCGGTTGCAATAAAACCACTTAGCTTGGCTAAAATCCAATCGCCTATCATAGAGATAGAGGCAACATTACGATAGATTTCAGGTCGATTATTTTTTAACCATAAAATTCGGGGCAATGCACCCAAAGCAAAAGTTTGACCCGAATGTTTATAAAATGCCTCTTCTACTCCATTAAACTTCTCTTTTAGAAAGGTAACCTCATCAGAAGCCCTTGCATCTACATTGGCTACTGCCCAAAGCTCTTTTCCATCCTTGTCATAAAGTACAATGCCCTCTCGCATAGAAGAGGCAGAGAGAGCCAAAATATCGTCTGCGTTAATATTGGCTTTTTGAATAGACTCCCTAATACATTTTTTAGTTATATCCCAATTTTTAGAGGTATCAAAGGTCATACTATTTGGTATGCCATTCTCTTCTATATGCATCCACTCTTGTTGTGCAACTGATATTTGATTTCCATCTATATCAAATATGACTGCACGAACCGAGCCTGTCCCTGCGTCTATTGCCATTAGGTATTTCATGGTTTAAATCCTTCATGGTGCGTTGAAAACAGCACCCTACGCAAATTTTTATTTTTTCAATTTTGCCTGTTCTAGTTCCCAGTACTCCATCTCAAAGCTATCTTTTAAGCTTAAAGATTCAAATCCACCAAGCTTGTCGGCTCTAAGCACTGCCATCATTGTATGCTCTACAATATCATTAATAACCGTTAACTCTTTTTCATCTTTTCCAAAAATGACAACACCAAAATCTTTAATAACAGCATAGTTGGGTGCAGGGTTTAACATTATCTCATTTTTTGCAAATTTTTTAAAATAAGATTTATACTCTCTAATATACTCTTTTAGTCCCTTTTTAATATTCTCATCTTCCAAGATTAAAGGAACTCTTTTCGTACGTAAAATATGCTCTGGTGTCAAGACACCTCTTGATGCGAAATGAGAGAGATTCTCTTGTGATGCATAGTGTAGAGCTAAAGGGGTCTGATTCACTTTTATATCAATATTATGCCCCTTCTCTTTTGCAACCAACTCTTTTAATTTATTAATATCAAAATCCGTAGGTTCGATTTCATCGAACACAATATCAGCATTTTCACTTAAAAACTCTTCTGCTCTACTAACAGCCTCAATCATCTTATCATAAGATTTTTTAGCATCATTATCGAAGGTAAAAATTCCATGGTTATGTAAAATAATACCTTCACACAATTCCCAATCAATATCACGGGTCATCTCATTAATTTTTTTAGCCAAAATAAATCCAGGCATAATATAAGGAATAATCAAAAAATTTGGATATAACTGAACAATAGCATTATCCCCATCTTTGGAGTTTGAGATGGTGACAACTGCATCAGAATGAGTATGGTCAACCACTTTAAAAGGAATAAGTGCATGAAGAATCGCTTCAACCGAAGGGTTAGGAGCAGATTTATCTATCATCGCCTCTTTTTGACCTGAAACCATATCACTATCACTTAAGTAAGATTTTTCAGACATCTCTAAAAGAGTAAGCATCTTAACAGGAGAAAAGCCTTCGGCTTTTATTGAGACCAAATCCCAACCACTCCCTTTGACATAAAGAATTCCCTCTCCATCTTTAACACACTTCACCGACGTGTTGCCACCACCGTGAAGTACAAGTTCATCACTCTGTCCTAAAAGGTTAGAAGAGTAAACACGCAAATCCAAATCTGTTATACAGGCTTCTGCCTCTTTATCACACCATAAATTTTTCAAAACTTAGCCTAAAATCTCTAACTCATCAGAATATTTTTTTTCGCAAAATGGCTCATAACTTGATTTATAAATGGCATAGTGTTCTGATGCTTTATGCCCATCAAGTGCCTTCTCATCTCTCCAACTCTCTACAGCCATAAATTTACGAGGATTCTTCTCATATTGAAAAATATCATAAAAGATACATCCATCCTCCAATTTACTTGGTGCTACCATTGCTGTTAATAACGCTTTCATCTTCTCTTCGTTGCCCTCTTTGGCGATAAATGTTACTCTTTTAGTAATTGTCATAAGATTTTCCTAACTATATTATTTTTTGTGAATTATAGCAAAGTTCGATAAAATCGAACCTAGGAGAGGTTAAATTATTTTAAACTTCTAACTCTTAAAAAGACTGGATATTTGGGTTTTCCATATTTAGTAAACCCTGTATACTTAAATGTTATCTCAGTTCCTATTGTTGGTGGCTTTTTTCGCTCTTCTAAACTCAACCCTGAACCAATCTTTAAACTTCGTTCATGCCATTGACAAATTAACGCACCAACGAGACCCTTGAATTTTCCACGCCCATCTGTATAACCTGTAATTATACACTCATCATCTGTAAACTGTTTAACTTTTAAAGCAGAGGAGGTTCTTCTATCAATATAAGGGGCTTGAGGGTCACGTAGAACCAATCCTTCTCCTCCCTTATTGACCACACTGGCTAAACTTTTTTTTAAATCTTCTGAGCCTCTACAGTTTTTTTGGGGAATAATTTTAAGATAAGGATTGGGATATCTCTGTAACCATCTTTTTAGAATATTTAACCGTTCTAATAAGCCCCCTTTATGATGGGGAACTTCAAAAATATTATAACTTATCTTATGCCAACCATCATGAGCCACACTTCGATTCACAATAGAGACAATCTCTTCAAAATCTCCTCTTTTTGTCCAGAGTTCTCCATCTATCTCAAATGGTGGAAAATCTGCTGTAAACCATTTTGGAGAAGCAATAACTCTTCCACTACGAGAAAGCAGTTGCGAACCACTCCAATAGGCTCGAATCCCATCAAGTTTTTCACTCATTAACCATCCCGAGACATTCATCTCATCCTTATAACTTTTTAAAAGTAATAGATTGGGCTTTTGAGCAAAAGAGAACGTAATAAAAGTGGTTAAAAGAAATAAAAATTTAAACATGAAACTAGCTTAGTTTAAGAGTAACTGTTCAGAGTTTTCTAATAACTTTTTCACATCTTTTACATAGATATTTTTACGTTGATTCTCTATAATCTGCTCTTTTTCCAACTCCTTTAAATGACGCTCTACCACATGACGGACAGTACCTAAAAGCTTGGCTATCTCTGTTTTTGAGAGATTTTGTAAAAGTTGATAGTAGTGTGCATCATTAGGATTCATATTTTGTAACAGCAGTTTAGAGAGTCGCTCCGAGGTGGAATAGAGTGATATATCACTTGCCAACTCTTCGGTATGTCGCATCTGTGAAGCGATATAGGGGAAAAAGTGTCGATTAAACTGCTCATTTGTTTTTAACCACTCTCTTACCTTGGCAATGGGAAGCTCTAGAACATCGGTTTTTTCTAGAACTTCATAAAGTACATCATGGGGTTTTCCATCTAGAAGAATAAGAGTATCAAACATATCCCCACCACGATAGACAAAAAGTGTCTGCTCTTTGGATGTTTCAAAGTTGAGCTGATAACTCTTTATTTTTCCTTTTAAGACGATGTAAAAATATCTAAAGAGTTCATCATCTAAAAAAGGTGTCTCTTTTTTTTTAAATGAGAGAATCTTCCCATATTTTAAGAACTGCTCTTCAAAGCTCTGGTCCAACTCTTTAAAAATCTCTATACCATAATGTTGCATAACTATTGTGTCCTTTATTCTATTGATGGATTATAACATAGGCAATTTGACCTAAGTTTAATCTATTTCCATTAGAATGAGAAAAAATAGAGATAAGGTAGCAATATGAAAGTATACTATTACGCATTTACAAGCCATAAATATGGTCTAGATAGAATGAGACGGGCAACAGTTATTGTTAAAAAATTACAAGAGAAAGGGATTGATACCATGTTATTGGTTAGTGATTTCAGAGCTGGATTGGTAGCACGTGATTTTGGTGTTTCTGAGTCTATTACGATTGAAGGAATTCAAGATATTGATGCCATTGCTCAGATAGGTGATTCTGTAATTATTGACTCTCCTGAAGATGACCATGGTCGATTGGTGAAATACTGTTCAGACTTTAAATCGGTGTTTAGATTTGCAGAGAGCAGTGATGATAAGAGTATTCATGGTGAGACCATCTTAAAAATAGAGTGTCAAGATGAGGGGTGTATCTCTTCTTTAATTGTCGATGACATCTACTTTGAATCACATCAAAAAGAGAAGAGAAGACTCTTTTTTCTAGGAGATTCCGATGCAGATAAATTAATCCTTAGTCATGCTGATTTTTTTAAAAATTTAGATATGGAACTTCTTTTAGGTAACTATTTTTATGTGAAATATGAGAATGATTTAGAGAAAATTTTTACAACACTACATGAAGCCGATGAGTATATTGATTTAATCTGCTCTTCTTCAGAAGTTATTACAGCTTCATTTCAAACAGCCATTGAAGCTATAACAACAGGAGCAAAAGTTATATTTATCGAAACCAATTCCCTTAGGGAAGAAGAGAGACTATTATTACTATCGCTTAATATTATATTAATCAAAGGTTTTAACAAGGATGCTATTAAACATGCTCTATTAAAAAACGTTTCAATTCCATCAAAGAGTATAGAAAAAAATGAAACAATTGTTACCAAAATCATAAATAGGTTGTAATTTATTAATAGACTTAAACTCTTTTCCTTTATAATGAGTTAAATTTATTGAAAAGGATGAGTATGAGTGATAGACGTGATTTCATGGGTATGGCTTTGGGTGGTTTTACTGCTCTTGGTGGTATCGGTGCGTTAATGGCGATGAAAAAAACTTGGGACCCACTTCCAAGCGTCAAATCAGCTGGTTTTACGACCATTGATTTAAAAGACTATGAAGAGAACAAACTGGTTACAGAAAAATGGAGAGGGAAACCTATCTTTGTTTTAAAACAATCCAAAGAGTTGATGGCAAAAACAACACCAGAGACAAAAAAAAGGTTAATAGAGGTAAATGGAGACCATTATATGGTTTGTGTTGGTCTCTGTACACACCTTGGTTGTATTCCTGGTTATGATAATGCAAATGAGAGCTTCTTATGTGCATGTCATGGGGGAATGTATGATGCAACAGCAATGGTAACAAAAGCTCCACCACCACGAGGTCTTGATATTCCTCCATTTAAAATCGAAGGTACAAAACTTGTACTTGGTGAAACTGGTCCTGAATATGAGAAGATGTTGGCTGATGGCACAACATTGAAAGTCTAGGGGGATTAGATGGCAAATTTTGAAAAAGCAAACAGCATAGAAGAGTGGTTAGACCAACGTATTGGTATAAGAACACTTAAAAAAGTGATGCAGTCAGAGTATTGGATTCCAAAAAACATAAACTTCTTATGGGCAATGGGTATGGTTCTTGCTGCTACATTTGGTATTCTTCTTGTTTCAGGTATCTTCCTTTTAATGTACTACAACCCAAGCGTTGATTTGGCATTTGATTCAGTAAACTATACCATTATGACAGAAGTTGGTTATGGTTGGTTGTGGAGACATATTCATGGTGTTGGTGCATCTTTGGTCTTCTTAATCATCTATATTCACATGTTTACAGGTATCTATTACGGTTCATACAAAAAGGGTAGAGAACTTATCTGGATTTCAGGTATGTTACTATTTGTACTCTTCTCTGCTGAAGCGTTCTCTGGATATATGTTACCTTGGGGACAGATGAGTTACTGGGCTGGTATGGTTATTACCAACTTATTCTCAGGTGGTTCTTTACATGCAGATGGTTTTGTTGAATGGATTAGAGGGGATTATGTTCCTGCTCAAGCATTCTTAAGTCGATTCTTTATGCTACATGTTCTTCTTTTACCTTTAGCAATTATTGGTGCTATTGTATTCCACTTTGGGACACTTAGATTACCACACGTAAATAATCAAGATGGTGATGAGGTTGACTTTGAAGAGTCTGCACGTCTATGGAAAGAGGGTACTGTTGAATCAAGAAGAGAGTCACAAGTTATTCCATTCTCTCCTGTATTCTTAAGTAAAGATGTATTTGTAATGGGTGTCTACTTTATCCTATTCTTCTACTTGGTATTCTACCACTTTGAGTTTGCAATGGACCCAGTTAACTTTGACCCAGCAGATGGTCTGAAGACTCCTGCACACATCTATCCTGAGTGGTACTTCTTATGGAGTTATGAAATTTTACGTCCATTCTCAACCGACCTTGGTCTGATTGCATTTGCAATTGCACAGGTTATTTTCTTTACGCTTCCATTCTTGGACAGAAGTCCAAATGTTGCTCCTGCTTCTAGAAGAGGTGCATTCCACATTTGGTTCTGGTTGATGTTAATTGATATGCTTGTATTAACATTTATGGGTAAATTGCCACCAGAAGGAATCTGGAGTACAATTGGTCTTGTTTCTGCGATTACATTCTTTGTACTCTGGTTAGCATTACCAATCATCACAAAATTAGAAAAAAAGCTGTAAGGAGGATAGGATGAATAAAGAGTTAAAAATACTTGGTATCGTAGCAGCTTTTACACTAATTCTATATTGGGGAGTTGAGCCATTTGCTCACTCTCAAATGCACAAACATGTCGAAGGACATGGATTAGTATATGATGGAAAAGCTGATATAGAAGAGGCTTCTAAAGATAAAAAAGAGGCTAAAAAGAAATTTTGGGCTGAAGTAGCTGAGATTGCAAAACTTAAAGGTGATGCAAAAGCTGGTGAAGCTACATTTGCAATGTGTGCTGGTTGTCACATGGATGGTGCTGGAAATATGGGTGGTGTTACGCCTCCTAGCCTTGACCATGCAGGTACAATCTATGACAAGAACTTCTTGATTGCACTTATTAAAGACCCAGCAATGGCAACAAATGTTGACCATAAATACCCTAATGGAACCATGGCTCACCCAATGGGAAGTATCAGTTCTATGGTATCAAACCCTCAAGATATTGCAAATGTTGTTGCATATTTAAAAGAGAAAAAATCGGGTCATGTAACACCTAAAGAGGCATTTACTGAAGCGTGTGGACGATGTCACGCAAACCGTTATGCTAAATTGACTCAACTTGGAGAGATTCCAAAAACAAAGTCAAATATTAAAACAGGTCAAGATATTGATAAAATGAAGTATGACCAAAAAGTAGCTGAAGAGCAAAATGCTTTGGCTGATTACCTTGGTAAACTTCCACCAGATTTATCGATTATTTCACGAGCAAGAAATGAGCATTTCCTACATACATTTATAGAAAATCCTCAATCTCAGCTTAGTGGTACAGCAATGCCTAGAACAGGTCTTAACCATGAAGGTATGGAGAAAGTAATGGAGTTCCTTGAAGAGACAGGAGATCCATCTGCACCTGCAAGAGCAATGGCTGGACCATGGGTTCTTGGATTCTTTGTAATCTTTACAATCTTAGCGTATCTCTGGAAACAATCTCAGTGGAGAGATTTACACTAATCAACCTTATGAAGATAGAGAAATTCTCTATCTTCATACCTCTAATTCCTATTTCTTAATAAATATAAATAAATAATAATAATTTAAGTTAAAAAAATTCTTTTATATAATATATTTTATATAAAATTAATCTCTTTTTACTAAAAATCTTCAATTAGACATAAAAAGGACATATTTTTTATTTATACTTATTTTAACAAAGAAATTGAAGGAAAAGATATGAAAAGTTTAAGTTTAGCAACCATTGTAGGATTAGCAACACTCTCAAGTAGTTTAGTTGCCGTAGAGGCAACACCTGTATCACTAGATACACTTATTATCTACAGTCAAGGGGCAGAGACTGCTTATGAAGGTGATGTAGAGACACGTATTAACTATTTAGTAGAATCAACCAATAAAATCTATGCAGATAGTGGTTTAAATGTAAAGTTAAATCCTGTAAAGATTCAAAAATATACGATGGATGACAGTACAGATTCAGGAACTGTTCTTTCAGCCATTCGTGAAGATGAAGAGATTCAACGTATTAGAAATGAAGTAGGTGCAGATAATGTGGTTATCTATCGACCATATGCAGGAGATGGAATGTGTGGCTTGGCTTATCAAAATAACTATCTTAATGACCCTGAAGCAACATGGGTTGAACAATACGCCTATGCACATGTCTCAATTGATTGTGGTGGATATGTAACTGCACATGAAGTGGGACACAATACAGGATTGGGACACTCTGCAGCACAAGATTCAACAGGAGCTTATACCTATGCAAGAGGTCATGGTGTTCAGAATAATTTTACAACAGTTATGGCATATGAGGCATCATATAATGGTCCTAAAATCAATAAATACTCTAGCCCAGCTTTAGATTGTAATGGTCTTCCATGTGGTATTGAAGAGGGTGAAGAGAATGAAGCAGATGCTGTAAAAGCACTACTACAGACCCTTCCATTGGTTGAGAACTTTAGAGAGCATATTGTTATTGATGATGGAAATACAACTGATGACAATAATACTGAAAATAAAATTACTGACCCTATTGATAATGGTGAAGATGATAATGCCACAGATGATAATAATGAAGATGACAATGTCACTGATGGTGGAGATGATGGTGATGAAGACAACGCTACAGATGATGGCAACAACGATGACAGCGACAACAACACTACTATTGATGATGGCGATGATGACAATAACAATGGGACTGTAGATGATGATGCTCAAAGATTGGCCGATGCACTAAAAGCTTATAACGACCAGTTAGCAAAAGTTGATGCAGACAAAGTGGAATTGACCAAACTTAAAGCAGTTATTCAAGAGAAAAAAGATGCTATAACAGCAACACGGGAAACTTATAAAGAGAAAAGAGCACTCTATACAGATATAAAAAAAGAGTATAGAGCGTTAATTAAAGCGTACCGTACAGTTAAAACAGAATACAGAAAAGCAGAAAGAGATTTCAAGAGAAATAGAATTACTCAAGATGAGTTGGATGCAGTAAAAACAAAACTAGATACAGCTAAAACAACTTATGAGACCTACTACAATGATGTTGTATTACCAGCCTCTACAGAGCTAAAAGAGTTTAAAGCAACAACCATTCAACCAGCAATTGATGCCTATAAAGAGGCTGTTTCTGACTATAGAACATTCTATAAAGATGTATATAGAGTCGATGTAACAACACTAAGAACATTAAAAAAAGAGTACTTAACACTTAAAAGAGAGATAGGTTAAGATAGAGGAGGAGAGCAGTTACTCTCCTCTTATCTCTGGATTTTTTGTAAAGTTCACTTATTAATGAATTTTTCAAAACCTCCAAACATAATAAAAAGGGATTTTATGAAAAAAGTGATAATTGTCACAGCCTTACTCTCAACTGCTGTACTCACCTATCAACTCCTCTCTGACTCTATAAGAGAAACCTCTATAATTGAACAAGAGAAAATTTTAGAAGCACCAAAACTCCAAGAGGAGACATTAATATTTGATGATAAAGAGCTTGATCAGTTGGATAAGTTAGAGGAGGATTTAGAAGCCGATTTTAAACCACTTCCTATAGAAAAGAGAAAAGAACCTGTGACTCTTGAAAAAGAAGAGGCTGAAAAAGAGGTAAAAGATATTATGGTTGAGGCTGATATAGAAGAGGTTAAAGAGCATTTCCCTACGAAAAGAGGTATCAAACCACTTATTGCAATTACTCTACCTCAAAAAACAATCAGTCACTTAGATATTGGGGATAAAGTCTCTCTACCCTATATGGGAGCAGGAGAATATGAAGCAACCATTACAACAAAAACCACGCATAAAAATGGTAGTGTAACAGTATCGGGAAATATAGATGATTTAGGAAAAGGGTATTCTGTTCTTTTAACAGAAGGGAAAAGTATGAGTTTTGGAACGGTTACAACCCCCGATGGAACATTTGAAATAGAGAGTAAAAATGGTGAAGGTTATATCTACTCTACAAAAGATATCGATAAGAGATGGATTGATTATAGTAAAAGTGATACCCTTAAACCACATCCTCATTAATCTATATTTTTAACACTTTTATAGTAAGATACCCTATTAATATAATAAGGTAAAAATTATGAAAACAATATTTAGAGAATATGATATACGAGGAATTTTTGAGAAAGAGCTAAATGAAACAACTGTAAAACTTATAGGTTACTTTTTGGGAAAAAGAGTATCGGGTGAAAAAGTTGTAGCCATTGGCTATGATGCCCGTTCTCACTCTCCTGTTTTAAGAGACTATTTAACCTCAGGACTTAATAAAGCAGGATGTAAAGTTTTAGATATGGGCATGGTAGCAACACCTGTAAACTATTTTTCAAACTATATTACCCATAATGGCATTGAAACTGATGCATCCATAATGATTACAGGTTCACACAACCCAAGTGAGTATAATGGATTCAAAATAACTCTGGACAAAGCCCCTTTCTTTGGAGAGGAAATCTACAGCTTAGGTGATGAGATTATCGCCAATAAATCTATTGAAATTCCTGACGATACAACAACCATAACTATTGATGTTAAAACTCCCTATATCAACTATATGATAGAGAATTTTGCACACCTAAAGAAAATGCCAACCAAGATAGTTGTTGATGCAGGAAATGGTGTTGCTGATACTGTTTTATCTGATATTTTTAACGCTTTAGAATTGGACTACAAAGGTTTATATATGAAACCTGATGGAACATTTCCCAATCATCATCCTGACCCATCGGTAGAGAAGAATTTGGCTGATGTTAAAAGAGCATTAGAAAAAGAAGGAGATATAGCCTTTGCCTATGATGGTGATGCTGATAGAATAGCTGTTTTAACCCACAAATATAATATCAAAGGCGACCAGATGGCACTGCTCTATGCTATGAAGATGGAGAGTCCCATCGTTATTGGCGAAGTAAAGTGTTCTCAAGTGATGTATGATGAGTTGGAAAAACGGGGTGCTACGACCATTATGTATAAGACAGGTCACTCTAATCTAAAAGTGAAAATGAGAGAGACCAATGCCGATTTGGCATGTGAAGTGAGTGGACACATCTTCTTTAAACATCGTTATTTTGGATATGATGATGCCATCTATGCTACGTTGAGAATGTTGGAGCTTATTTATGATGGTATTGACTTAGATAAAGAGATTGAATCACTACCACAAGTCTTCTCTACAGAAGAGATAAAAGTTGAGACTACTGAACATGAAAAGTTTAAAATTATAGAGAATGTCAAAACTCTACTTCAAAATCCATCCAAAGATTTTCCTAAAATTTTGAATATTATTGATGTTGATGGTGTACGAATAAACTTTGAACAGGGATGGGGCTTGGTTCGAGCAAGTAACACCACTCCTGTTTTGGTAACCCGTTTTGAATCAACCGATAAAGATTTGGCAAAAAGTTATGAAAAGGCAGTCAATAAGCTTATTGTAGAAGCTCAAAATTTACTAAAAAAGGATTAATTATGGACAATAGGCTCTTTTTCAATCGTCCCAATCAATTAAATGAAGATAAAAAAAGATTAATCTCCAAAATAGATATAGAGAGAGAGCATGTCGGTTATTATAATCTTCCTAAACAGAATATCGAGTCTATTCTAAACTATACAAAAGGGTTTGATAATAGAATAGAGACCGTTGTTGTTTTAGGCATAGGTGGCAGTTCACTTGGTGCAAAGGCTATCTATGAGTTTCTAAAACCAACAAAAAAACTAAAACGAGAACTGATATTTTTTGAGAGTACAGACCCCTTAAATATCGCCAATAAATTAAAACTTATTGATATGAAAAAGACACACTTTCTGATTATTTCAAAATCAGGAGGAACGGTAGAAACCATCTCTATTTTTAAATATATTTTTGCACAAAATAGCGATAGAAATCTCTATACATTTATTACAGATAGAGGTTCAAATCTGGAGAAATTTGCTCTGGATTTGGGTTCTACAATACTCTACCTTCCCAACAATGTTGGAGGAAGATTCTCTGTACTCTCTGTTGTAGGTCTCTTACCTTTGGCACTTTGTGGTATTGATATAAAAGAGCTATTAACAGGAGCAGATGAGGTTTGTGAATCTTTTTTTGATGATGGAAAATTTAAAGATTTACTTTTAGATAAGGCTCTTTTTTATGCTAAAAATCATACCCGTTACAATATCAACTGCATCTTTGCTTACTCTGAAACACTTAAATATTTTACAGAGTGGTATGTGCAACTTTGGGGTGAAAGTTTGGGTAAAAGACAGCGTCACTCTCTCTTTAATGTAGGTTTAACACCCATTGGATTAATTGGTCCAAAAGACCAGCACTCTTTTTTACAACTCATTATGGAGGGAACACGTGATAAGTCGGTTACTTTTATAAAGCTTCAAGAGTTTAAACAAGAACTCTATGTTCCAAATATTCAATTAAAACATCTAGAGAGTCTTGATGTTCTGAATGGAATAGCCTTTCATGACCTGATTACAATGCAATGTGATTCAGTTATAGAGGCTCTAAAAAATGAAAAAGATGTCCCTTTAGATGAGATTATACTTCCCTTTGTTGATGCTAGAAGTATTGGTGGATTAATCTACTATTATGAACTGCTCACCTCCCTTGTAGGAGAGCTACTTGATGTCAATACCTATGACCAACCAGGAGTTGAGGCAGGAAAGATTATTTTAAAAGAAAAGCTAAAAAATCGATAACACATCATCTAACTTTTATTAACATTTAGATAATCTAAATAAAATTTACAACTTGGGAAAAATATGTTAATAGATGGACACGGTCGAACCGTTAATTACCTTAGGGTATCAGTAACAGAACGATGTAACTTTAGATGCCAATATTGTATGCCAGAGAAGCCCTTCTCTTGGGTTCCAAAAGAGAATCTTCTCTCATTCGAAGAGCTATTCCTATTTATGAAAGTGGCAATAGATGAGGGGGTAAATAAAATTCGAATTACAGGTGGAGAACCCCTTCTTCGTGAAGATTTAGATAAATTTATTAAAATGATTCATGACTATAAACCCGATATAGATTTGGCACTTACTACCAACGCTTATCTTCTTCCAAAAGTAGCCCAACAGCTAAAAGATTCTGGATTAAAACGACTTAACATTTCACTTGACTCATTAAAACCAGAAGTGGCTCATAAAATTGCTCAAAAAGATGTACTTACCCAAGTACTTAAAGGGATAGATAAGGCATTAGAGGTTGGTCTGGGTGTCAAAATAAATATGGTTCCACTAAAAGGGATTAATGATAATGAGATTATAGATATAATGGAGTATTGTCAAGCACGAAATATCAAAGTACGTTTTATTGAATATATGGAAAATCGTCACGCTTCAGAGTCGTTAAAAGGGATGCATGGACGAGAGATTTTAGAAAAAGTTAAAGAGCGATATACTATTAAAGCATTGGGGCGAGAGGGTACAAGTCCATCATTTAACTATCTTATTCAAGAGAAAAATTACGAATTTGGACTTATCGACCCACACAAACACGACTTTTGTGAAAACTGTAACCGTATTCGTTTAACAGCCGAAGGAAATTTAATTCCTTGTCTCTATTTTGATGAAGCATTAAGTATTGCAAAAGCTGTTAAAGCAGGTGATGTAGCAGGTGCAAGTGAAGTTCTAGCAACTGTATTACGTGATAAGCCCAAAGAGAATCGATGGAGTGAAGAGAATCCAAATGAAGAGAAAGAAGTCTCTACACGAGCATTCTATGAGACTGGTGGTTAATTAGATAACTCCAATGAATCAATCATCTCTCTCCACCCTTTTTGGAGTGGATGTGCTTGATTTGGTAGTAACCAATCTTGGTCTTGACAGTAGTATATAACATATCCATCACTATAATAGAGCGCTTTTTTTAGAGTTTTTTCTATATCTTTTAAGGTCGCTTTTTTCTGGGTATTAAACTCTTGATAGTTACTTTTTTGCCCCTTATTAAAAACCATAAATCCTATATTTACATCTGATGACCATGAGGGCTGTTCTAATTTGGGAATACTCCATTGATAAGCTGAATCTACCCGATTTGATGAGGCTCTAGCTATATCAAACTTTCTCCACTCATAGGCACGTTTAAAGTGTTGATTGGTTCGGTATCGATAACTCTCTCCCATATCATAAAGTGTTGCATTCTCCTCTAGACCCTCTTTAAAACCTAAAAAGATTGCTCCTTTATACTCATGTTCTCGTGCTAAGCCCACATCCGTTACAATAATATCTTTTCTATTAGAATTAACATGAGCAAAAGAGGGTCCATTATAGACCAAAAGAGTAAGCTCTGGATAAACCTTGAGCATCTTCTGCATAATCTCTTTAAACCTTAGAGTAACTTTCGCCATATGCTCTTCGAAATCATAGCTTGGGTTTCTATAGGCTCTTTTATCTACCCACTCCTTCTCACTCCCTTTAATCTCCCATCTTTTAGAGGTGGCACGAATTTCACTTCGTGCTGGAAACTTAAAATTACTCATCTTTTCTGCTCTTTTACTATAAGGTTCATCATCAAAAACAATACCTTTAAAGTTTAACTCCTTGGCAACCTTTGCCACCACTTCAAAGTTATGATAGACACAACTCCACCCCTTATCATCCCAAAAATCAGCAGGAAAATCAATATTTATCTGTAGAAAAATCTCTTTATCTCGATAGAGTCCCTTTAACCCTTTTAATTCACTCCAGACTTTTTTATATTCCAACTCTACTTCCCCATGCATCACCTCTTTGGTAAAGCTCTCACCAACCATAACAAAACCTGAAAAGGGGAGCTTATTAATCATTTTATAATGTTTAATCAAATTAGGTGCTAAGAGTGGTTTCCAAAGATTACCTTCGGCTAAAATAAGCTTTTTATTAGCCCAAAGGCTCAAAGTTATAAGCAATAGAATAGCAATCAAACGTTGAGATTTTTTTATCATAATTATACTTTTTAATAGCAAGAGATAAGAGAAAGCTTATCTCTGGTTTCTCTAGTGAGAAGAGAGTTTAATATTGTCTAAATCACCACCTGTTGCAAAAAAAGCTGTCACAGAGAGTACCTTGTTATCGGGTTCAAGAATGCGTAAATATTTATCCAAATTTACTCGAAAGTGTTTTCTATCATAAGCTGTATTTCTCTGAAGCTCCACATAAGTTGGGAAAGAGAGGACACTTCCTTGTCTGTTTGCTTTAACGCGATAGTGGTTTAAGTATGAATCCCACAACATTCTTCTTTTCCCATTAAGGGTTTCAACCAATACACCAATATTAAAGTGTGGTGTCCATCTTCCCATGCCTCCAACATCTAACTCTAAAACTTTGTCATGTTGATTTGGTGTATCAAAAGGTAATGTATACTCCGAAGTATTTGTTGTACTCGAAATCCATCTTGCTCTTAATCTAACAACACCATTGTAATAGACAGGAGGATAACGTCCCGAGACATGAATCCAATTAGGAGAGATTGAACCCTCTGCACGTTCATAAACAGTGGAATTGACCTCTTGTTGTACAACCTTAAATGGTACTACTTTTACCTTAGAGAGTGAGTTATTAAAAAAAGCTCGAATCTCATAATTACCAGGAGATAAACCAGGCATTGTCATTGAACCACTCAACTCCTTCTGTCCTGAAAAACCACCCAATGAGAGTTCTCCTTTTATCTTTCCTTTGGTATATTTCCAATCAATAACATTCTCAAACTCATAACTTGCTCCTGCTGGATAGATTCCTATCCAGTCAGTCTCATTGCCCTGCATATAGTCATAATTAATATAGACCAATTCATTTTGGGCATAGATAGATTTATCTAAAACCAGTACCACATCATGTAATGAAGGGTCGGCTGTTACACGAATGGTGATTGATGCTTTTTTTGATAACTTATTATTAAAAAAAGCTCGAATATCATAATCCCCAACAGGCAATTTTTTAAAATCTACACTGCCATTAATCTCTCCATCTGTCTGCTTATATGCCACTACATTTTCAAACTCATAGCTCGCTCCTGCTGGATAAACCCCTATCCAATCAGTTGGATTTCCTTGCATATATCTAAAGTTTACCTGAACCGTTTCACTATTTAAATAGGCTGTTTTATCGGTTGACAACTCAACATTGTGGTGGTTTGGGTCAGTAATAACAGTAATTGGAGTAGATGCTTTTTGTGACAATTTATTATTAAAAAAAGCCCGAATATCATAATCACCTATGGGAAGATTTTTAAAATCTACACTGCCATTAATCTCTCCATCTGTCTGTTTATATGCCACTACATTTTCAAACTCATAACTTGCTCCTGCTGGATAGACCCCTATCCAATCGGTCTCATTTCCCTGCATATGTTGAAAAGTAACCTTAATGGTTTGGGTATTTAAATAGCTTCTTCTATCGGTTGTCAAATTAACATCGGGAATAACAGGTGCTTGACCAATAATAGAGAATCGCTCTTCAGCTTTTTTGGTTAAAGAGTTGTTAAAAAAAGCACGTACATCATACGCTCCAGCAGGTAAAAGCTTAAAGTTTAACTCCCCATCGATAACACCCCCTGTCCACTTCCATGCCACAACATTGTTAAACTCATAGCTTGCCCCTGCTGGATAGATACCTATCCAATCTTTTTCACTCCCCTCCATCCCTTCAAAGGTAACATGAATAGTACTCTCTCCACTGTTATAATCATACTCTTGCTTATCGGTATGAACGGTTGTAGCATTTAACAATGAGAAAAGTAGAGAAACTAAAAAAATCACTTTTGCTTTCATCTGAAAACTCCTTACAGTTTGGATTAAGTAGAATAAGAATTGTAAACTTTAAATATTGATTAACAGGTTTTTTACTGTTAATGTTTTTTTATATTATAATATTTTATATATTAAGTATAGATTAAATAAAAAATTAGATATAATAAATTATATTTTATTAAAAATATACCATATATCTTTTTATTATATGATTTTGTTATAATTTTTATTCAACTTAAAAGGGTTTATTATGGAACAGTCGGGCGATAAAATCGAAGCAAAAAATGCAAATTGGAAGTTTAATGGCTCGATGGTAGAGCATTTTGAAGAGCATGTAAAAAAATCTGTTCCCCTCTATCTGGAGGGGCATCAACTGATTACAAAATTAAGTGATTATTTTGTAAAAGATGACTCTATCTGTTATGAATTGGGTTCTTCAGCAGGAACCTTAACCCATAAACTGGCACAACATCACGCTTTTCGAGGTGCAAAATTTATCGGTATTGAGATAGAAGAGGATATGGTAGAGAAAGCTAAAGAACTCTACTCTGCACCCAACCTCTCTTTTATCTGCGATGATATGAATACAGTAGAGTTACAAAAGGCAGATTTAATTGTCTCTTATTACACCATTCAATTTATCCATCCAAAACTTCGACAACAGCTGATTGATAAAATCTATAATACACTCAATTGGGGTGGAGCTTTTATTATGTATGAAAAGGTAAGAGCGAATGATGCCCGTTTTCAAGACATTATCTCTAATCTTTATATGGAGTATAAACTTGACCAAGGGTATACACCCAAAGAGATTATTGCCAAAGCAAAAAGCTTAAAAGGGGTACTGGAACCATTCTCAACAGAAGGAAATATAGATATGCTTAAACGGGCTGGTTTTATAGACATATTAAGTGTGCAGAAATATATGAATTTTGAAGGTTTTTTGGTTATAAAATAGATGATAAAAGAGCAAGGGTACACCGTTTGGTTATGGGCATTTCTCTATGCCACTGTTTATGTTTTTATGATTCCTTGGGTAGATATTTTAGGAAAAGAGTTTGCCGATACAGCCAATTATATTTTTCGTATCACCTATCTAAAAGAGGGGGGAACAGAAGCCCAACTTACAGGAGTTAAATGGCTACTTGATGAACCTGTGTGGAGATTGATTATTATTTTACTAGGAGAAGTGTTCGAAGATTATCGTCTGGCACTCTATTTTGTATCATTTTTTTCGATGCTCTTATATGGTATTTTTTTCTTTAAAAGGGTAGAATTTTATGTAGTGATGCTACTCCTTCTAAATCCCATGTCGGTTAATCTATTTATTGAACAGGTTCGAATTGCTCTGGCATTTGGTCTGCTTCTTTTTGCTTATGATTTACACTCCAAGTATCTAAAGTCCTTGGTTGGACTTGTTGCTTTTTTTATCCACGCCTCTATGCCCATCTTTATTGCCCTCTATTTTATTCTTGAGTATACCAATAGAAAGGTAGAACCACGAAAATTTTATCTTATTGCTTTGGGTATTGCTTTGGGAATGGCACTCTTTATGAAATTTGGAATGGATGCCATTTTGAGTTCAGTAGGTGACCGTCATGCAGGATATGGAGAGATTTCAGCAGGTAGCTCTTTGGCATACTCGATGATTTGGTTTATTATTGCTATGATAATCAGTATCTTTGCTACATTCAATGAGGAGGCAGAGCGTGTTACAGCAGGATATGCCATTGTATTTATGAGCTTCTTCTTTTTTGGTTCAATCTTAGGGGTCTTTGCACAACGCTATGTGGCTGTAATTATGCCCATTATAATTATCGCTATAGGTTATCTTCCTCGACATTTAAAACAGGGAACCTACCTCTTTCTTTTTGCCTATAATCTATTAATGTTTAAATATTGGCTAGAGTTAACCCTGATATGAGAAAGAAAGAGAGTAAACAATTAAAACAACTGAGTGATAACTTTATCGCTTTGCTTCTTCTTCAACTTCTTAATTATCTACTTCCTCTATTACTTATTCCCTATCTTATTCGGGTCTTAGGTGTAGAGGGTTTTGGGGTCTATAGCTTTATTCTGGCGATTACTCTCTATGGTGTTCAGATGAGTGATTATGGATTTGAACTCTCTGCCACCTATCACATATCATTGAATCGAGACAATCCTAAAAAAATTGATGAAATATTCTCTTCAGTTTTAACCATTAAATTAATTATCGCCTCTCTCTATCTTATTTTCATTATCCTATTGATACCTCTTTTTGATAAATTTATGCTCTATCACCAGCTTATTATCCTCTCTTTTGGAATCTTATTGGGTCAAGTACTCTTTCCTGTTTGGTTTTTTCAAGGCATAGAGAAGATGCGTTATATCCTCTATCTTAATGGATTTTTGAAGCTTATATTTATACTCTCTATTTTTCTTATGGTCAAAGAGAAATCCGACCTCCATCTCTTACTTATACTTAATAGCATTATCACCCTCTCTGTTGGTATAACAGCTCTCTATATTGCCATTAAAAAGTTCAAAGTTCAACTTACCGTACAGCCTCTAAGCAGACTCTATTACTATCTAAAAGAGGGTTGGTATCTCTTTATCTCTAAATTTGCTGTTGAGTTCTATACCACCATTAATATTATCATCTTAGGACTCTTTGCTTCACCTTTGATTGTCGGTTACTATGCCATATCAGTCAAAATTATTCAAGCGTTAGGGAGTCTACTTGACCCCATAACACGTACACTCTACCCCTATCTAATCCGAGTATATCAAAACTCTAATGAAGATTTTATCTCTAAAAATAGAAAATTATCAATCGTTATTTTTCTAATTATGATGCCTCTCTCAGTATTGGTCTACTCCTCTTCAGCGTTTATCTTAGAGACCATTACAGGAGTAGAAGCGATGCCCCTAAATATCCATATACTGCAAATCTTCTCTTTTACCCTTATTGTCTATCTCTATGGAAGCCAATTTACCAACATGCTTGTAACCATAAAAAAGACAAAGTTTCTTAATCAAATTCTCTTCTTAACAGCAGGATTAAATACCCTTTTAGCCCCTCCTCTGCTCTATTTTTATGGAGTAATAGGCATGGTTTGGCTAAGTCTATTCTTGGCTTTTTTTCTTACATCAATAAAAGGCTACTACATTTTTTTCTATCATCAAAACAAAGGACAAAGGATAATCTATGCATAATCTAAACCATTTTATACGTTGGATGGGTAAACGACTATTTTTTATAAGAAGAGCTTACTATATTTTAATAGATACCCTTCTCTATACCAAACCATCAAGAATTTTTTATAAGAGTATACCAGTTGTTCATAATGAAATTGAGCATATTCGCTACTATAACTTTTTAGGTAGAATACTCTTTGCTACCAGAGAGATAGTTGCTCTATTGAGTCAAGAGAAGATTTTTAAAAAGAGTATTTTTTTAGAGGGATACGATAAGGTCGAAATAAACACACTCTATCAGCAGGGTAACCACACAATTCTCTGGCCAAAATCTCCCTTTATAGAGCTGGATAAGAGAGAGGTTGATGATGACTTTTTCCAAAAAATTGCAACCTCATATAGACTCTCATCTCAAGACAATCCTTTAAATATTGGCAAAGCTTATGTTTGGGAAGAGCATACCAGTGAGTTTAAAAATTTCTATTTCACCAAAACAAATGAGTTAATCAAAGAGAAGATAAGCACATTTAGAGCCACTAAAGGCTCAACAGCACACATTCTTATAGACCAGTTCGAAGTACTTGATAAACAATTGGGCTATTTTAAATCTTATCTCAATGCCATTGACTTGGTTTTAGAGTATCACCGTTTCTCTAATTTTATCAATCCTGCCATTTTAGGAAGTATTAGTGAAAGCTATGCTGGAGAGATTAGAACTCCTATCTATCGTGGACAACGACTTACCCATCGTCTTATCTATCTTGCCTCTGTAATGAGTGAGATTCAAAAACATATACATTTTCAAGAAGAAAATCGAAAAGTTATTGTAGATATTGGTGGAGGATTTGGACATATGGGACGATTTACCTCTAACTACATTCCAAACAGCTGTTATATTCTGGTTGAACTCGAAGAGATGGCATCCTTTGGTGCCTACTTTTTACACTATACCTTTCCCAACAAAAAGGTAGCAACTTATGTTGACATAGTAGAACGTCTTAATAATTTCCCTCAATTGGTAGAGGAGTATGATTTTATTATTATTCCCACATGGATTATTAAAAAAATACCCAACCTTTTCGTAGATTTATACATTGCCACAGGCTCTATTGCTGAAATGCCAAAAGCCTATGCACAGATGTATCTTGATGAGATTGACAGAACCCTTAAATATAATGGATTCTTCTACAGCAACTCCCGTGTCAAGGTTGAATCCCATAAACCCTATCTTTATATTCTCTATAAATGGCGATTAAAGAGTAAATTTTTAACACTCTCTTACGCTTATCATCCCGTTAATCTTATCTTAGAGACCTCTCCACAATGGATAGGAAAAAAGATAAAATGAGTAGATTTCGCTACAGGCAACCCAAAGGGTTTAGGGATACTCTTGATGTGATTAGAAATATTCTACTCCAAGAGGGTTTTACTTCGACTATACAAAAGATAAAAAAACATATCTATTATAAACTCAAAGGGATAGATTTCGATTTTCAATCGCTTGATAATTTGACCATTAAAGGTAAAAATCACACACATGCTACACTCTGTGGCTCATCGAATGAAACAACCGTTAAAGATATTTTTGATAATTTAGTAGAACTCGACTCCACTATTTTAGAGGGAACATTTGTCGATATTGGCAGTGGAAAAGGAAAGTTAATTATCTACGCAAAAGAGTACGGTTTTCATCAAACTGTAGGGGTAGAGTTTGCCAAAGAGCTGTATCAGATAACACGCAATAACATCAAAGCACTCAAGGTGCAAAATGTCCATGTACTGCATCAAGATGCCACAGAGTATATCCTGCCATCCAATACACGTGTTATCTACTTTTTAAACCCTTTTGATGAGGTGATATTTCATACTATTCTGCCCAAATTTATTGAGCAGATGCAAAGATTCAATCACCCCATTTATCTGGTCTATCGTGTTCCCATCTATCAAGAGGTTTTTAAAGCCTATAGAGCCTTAAAAAAGATAAAAAGCCTCAACTTCAGAGGAGATTTAAGCCAAATCTATCTTTTTGACAATCACCAATCTGCTGATTAGTGGCATATATATATAAAATATTTTTTAAAAACTCTCTCTATTGAGGAATAATACTCACACGCAACGATTTAAATCGTGCTGTCATAATCAACTCATCTGCTTCATCTCCAAAGATAGCATTAATCTTTGAACGGGCATGGTGGAAGGTGGTAAAGAGCGTTCTTGGTTTGACTTTATTACTGTACTTTACACTCAATACTGAAGTCTCTCCATACTCCGTCTTAAGAATCACCTTATCTCCAAATTTACCCTCATCTTCTGTCGAAGCCAATAGGGTATCTTCATTATGATTGTTTAGAAGTTTTGGTGTTCTTCTGGTCTGTGCTGAGTTGTTGTAGTGTGCCAACGTTCGCCCTGTTGTTAAATAGAAACCATCCAGACCCTCTGCAAAAAACTCCTTATCAAGAATCTCTTGAATCATTCCTCGTGGTTCATACTGTTTATAGACATACTTTCCAAGTCCATCATCGGTTCTAAAATCTAAAAGGTGTAAAATTGGGGTATCTTCGAGATAGACAGGCCACTGCATTCCCCGTTTTCGGTGTCGTTCCAATCGATAGTATTGTGCTCCAGAGAAACGTTTTGGTGCAACTCTAGTCACCTCATCCCACACCTCTTCGCTTGTCTCATGTTCAAAATCACCACCCAACTTATTGGTCAATGCTTTTAACACTTCCCAGTCGTCAGGTAAATCAGTTTGGACAAGTGGTTGAGAGAGGTGGAGCCGTCGCATCGCATTTACATAAACACCTGTCTTCTCATAAGCAGACTTCACACCAATAACAATATCAGCTCTCTTTGCAATATCGGTCATAAATAGCTCTTGTACCATAATAAACTCAAGATTCTCAATCGCTCGGTCTATCTTGTTAAGGTTTGGATGAATATGGGTAATATCTTCGCCCATATTCAATAACCCTTTAATCTTTCCATCAATCATCGCATCTATCAATTGAGGTGTCATTAAGCCTTCTACTTTTGGTTGCTCGTAATCGGGTGCAAAATATGGCAGACAACCCATATCACATGCTCCTTGCACATTGTTTTGACCACGAAGAGGCATCAATCCAACTCCTCTGCTTCCAACGTTTCCTGTCATTAGTGCCAAATGAGTAATTGCCATAACAGCGTGAGAGCCATCTAAATGTTCGGTTACACCCAGTCCCCAAAAAATCATAGACTTTTTAACAGCATACTCACGGGCAATATTTGGAATCATTTTTGCCAAATACTCATAACCCTCTATCTGTTCAAAAAATTTAGGATTGGCATACGGGTCATTTAAAATTTTCTCTTTAAAATCCTCAAATCCTTTGGTACGACTCTCAATAAAATCTTTATCATAAATCTCCTCATCGATAATCACATACGCCATCATATTTAGCACCAACAGATTCGCTTCATATGGAATCACACAGTTGTGCTTCGCATATTTCACCATCTTTGTTTCACGTACGTCAATAATCGCCAAGTTGTTATGTTTCTTTGCCATATCCACAATACGGTTAGAAACAATTGGGTGTGCCTCCATGGTATTAGAGCCAATTACCACCATAAACTCACAATCATAAATATCATCATAAGGGTTAGTAGCAGCCCCCTCACCAATAGTGGCTCTCATCCCTTTTAAACTTGGAGAGTGACAGACCCTTGCACAGTTATCAACATGTGGAGACTCCATCGTCTCTCGACAAAATTTTTGAAAGCTATATGAGCTTTCACAGTTGGTTCTTGCTCCACCAATAGCACAGAAGCTCTCTCCACCAAAAGTATCTTTTATCTCTTGAAGCTTCATAGAAGCGATAGAGGTAGCAGTATCTAAATCACATGTCCAAAATGTATCATCAAACACTTTTAGTTTCTCTTCAAATTGAGCCTTTAGTTTTGGATTCTTATCCATAAAACTTTTACGTATCCTAGGCTCTCGTACACGCTCATCGGAGTCAACAAAATCAAACCCAAACTTTCCCTTAATACAGAGCTTTCCTTGCGAAACCACTCCATCTTTTTGGGCATATATTTTAGTAATCTTATTATTCTCTACCACACCCGTAATATCACAACCCACACCACAATAGGTACAGACACTCTCTATCTCTTTTAAGTCAAATTTCTTTGTCATTTCGTTGCCTTTGATGAAAAAATTGTGGCTATTCTACTTAAACTTTAACGAAGTTCTCCTTATATTTTTTAAATAAGATAAAAATAGTCTGATTTTTATATTCAAAGAAAAAAGAGACTTCTCAAGTTGAATAAATTCAATTTTATCACATTAAAACGAAAAGCTACCTCCTAGAGGAGGCAGAGTTGTTAATCCAACTGTTGCAAGACCAACTCATTAACCACCTTTGGGTTCCCTTTTCCTTTAGTAGCTTTTAAAACTTGCCCGACAAAGAATCCAAATAACTTTTTATTACCATTTTTAAACTTCTCTACATTCTCAGGATTTCTAGCGATAATCTCTTCGATAATAGGTAAAATTACAGTAGGGTCGCTTATCTGTACTAGCCCTTTAGATTCAACTATTTGTGTTGGATTTTCTCCACTTTTTACCATCTCTTCAAATACCTGTTTTGCAATCTTGGTGGAGATGGTTTCATCCTCTACCATTTTGATGAGTTCAGCTATCTGTACAGGTGTAAACTTAAGTGCATTTATCTCTTTTGTTTTTAGCTCTCTGGCTACTTCATTACTAACAATATTTGCAATACCTACAGG
>Ga0256843_1000462_pt1 | contig 34867 bp, 40 predicted proteins | sample AlvinellametaG_FD_191572 | JGI IMG/M metagenome (GOLD analysis project Ga0256843, IMG submission 191572) | Pompeii worm associated microbial communities from hydrothermal vent at the East Pacific Rise, Pacific Ocean - Alvinella | ecosystem: Host-associated > Annelida > Integument > Unclassified ...
GTAGTAAGGGTGAAACGGTGGTGTAAGAGACCACCAGTCTCTATGGCAACATAGAGAGCTTGTAAACCCAACATGGCAGCAAGAAGCAGATGGTTAGCCTCTTACAATGCTATTGCTTCGCTAGAGGTATATTGTAAAATATACAGTAGATTAATGCTATCAGAACAAAACTCGGCTTATCCTATACCTTTGTTAAATATTATTTACTATTATATGAGGGTCGATATATGAAATATATACTGTTAATAATAGTCATTATGCTATTTTTAAATAACTGTACAAGCCCTAAAATACAACAACACAATAATAAACTCTCAATTCACTATAACGATCATATCCTCATTGAAGAAGAGGGTGAAGTTGTTGATAAAAATACTTTTTCATTATCTCATATTAATATATATCAAACTGTATATAATATCAAAAACAACTATATCACCTATGAGTATATAAAAGCTACAGATGGATATAGATTTACAAAGGGAATCAAACGAAGTGTAGGTATTATTTTTAATACAAATGCTTATGATTTGGAGTATAGTAAAGGAAATCTCTATTTTTTCACGCTAAAACAAAATCAAGAAGATATCTATCTAATTGTAGAGAATATTAACTCATCAGCTTTAAAATTGATTTACGGGTTAAACAAAGAACTTTACGTAAAGATAAAAGAAGCAATCCAGAATGATAGATCTATAGATGAAAAGATCATTTATAAAAAGAATACTATTCATAGCAACAGTGTTTCGTTACAACAACAGATTAAAAGCAAATGGAGTCCAAAACTAATTATTATGGATCAACTAGTATCTAAAGCAATTGGAAGAGCGGCGCATGGAAGAAGGTAAAATTTTCAAGAGAATTTACATTATGTTAACCAATGTAAATATTTACACTTAGGAGTTCAAGATTATGGAAAGAAAACAAAAGCTGATTAAAGATATTCAAGATCTTTTAAATAGTTATAATGGTATACACCCTACTTCAATAAATCCTGCTTTGTTAGAGTTTATGGATGAAGAAACCTTGCTAAGTATTATAGGTTCTTTACTTGATCAAAAAGAAGAGAATGCTAAAATAGATAAAGAGTGGTTAGAAAAATTTAAAACAAGTTGATTTGTTGTTTCATTTTGTTATCGTTATTTACTATTACTATGTATAATTTCACAAATTAAAATAATAGGATGATATAATGAGTACTAATGTAGATTTAATCCAACTTACAGAACAAACAAAAAAACTTACAGCTATGGTTGTAGAAGATGAAAAAGTAACAAACGAGCTTTTAAGCTCTACTTTTAAGAACTTTTTTGCAGAGGTAGATTCTTGCTTTGATGGTGAAAGTGCACTTAAAATATATGAAGAGAAAAAACCAGATGTTGTTTTTGTAGATATTATAATGAGTGGTATGGATGGTATTGAGTTAGCACGTAAAATTCGTCAAATAAATCCAAATCAGATTATTATTGTAATTTCTGCAAGTAATGATATGGAAAAAATTTCAGAATCTATTGAAGTTGGTGTAAATAGTTTTATTCAAAAACCTATTGATACTAAGAAAATTATTGAACTTTTAAATAATGTTGTATCAATGATAGCTAAAAAGAAAAAAGTTGAAACTAAAACTTTTTCTATTTCTCTTCCTTTAGATCTGTATGAAACAGTAAATGACAATGCAAAGGCTGAAAGTATCTCTAAAAATGCTGTAATTATTAGAGCTCTTCGTAGTTTTTACGAATAAAATTTTTTCTTATAGATTTTATCTTTTTTTAAGGGTAAAATCTATATAATTTCGGCTCAACAACAAAGTTGATCTTCAAATAAAAAGTGGCCCCTTCGTCTAGCGGTTAGGATCCATGGTTTTCATCCATGTTACAGGAGTTCGAGTCTCCTAGGGGTCACCACTTTTTTATGTTATTGCCCACTCAACAATTTTATAGCAAAATATTATTATTGATTATAGAGAAGGTTTTATGTAGCGCCCTATTCTTTTGTAATATCCCTATAATACACATAAGATGATTTTCCTGTTTTTTTCGCTTTATACATTGCTATATCTGCTGTTTTTAATAGAGTATTTTCTGAAGTAGCATCTTGAGGAAAACAACTGATTCCAATACTACAACTCATTTGTATATTTTTCTTTTCGAGATAAATATCTTCTTTTAAGGCTTCAATTATTTTATCTGCAATAAGATCTATATTACAGTTATCATGTGTTATTTCCATAATGAGAGCAAATTCATCACCACTTATACGTGCAAAAGTATCATCTACACGTATTATTTTTTTGATACTTTGTACTACTTTTTTTAGGACACTATCCCCTACTGCATGACCATAAGTATCATTAATTTCTTTAAAATCATCCAAATCAATGAAAAATAAAATAATTTCAAAATTCATCTTTTTAGCTCGAGAGATAGTTCTCTTAAGATTCTCTTCAAAAAGAAATCTATTTTGAATACCTGTAAGAGTATCATAATGTGCAAGACGGTATAAATGTTCCATCTCTTTTTGTTTTAGGATTTCTATTTCATGTAAATTAGAAAGATTTTGCAAAATTTCTTCTACTTTTTCATTTAATACATTTAGATTAATAGGTTTTGGTACAAAATAGTTAATACCAATATTAATAGCTTCCAATAAAATTTCTTTATTATCAAATGCAGAGATGGCAATTATAGGTTGATTTTTATTTAATTGTTTAATTTTTTTTGCCATTGTTAAACCATCCAATAAAGGAAGACTAATATCTGTTAATATAATATCTGGTTTAAATTTTTTAAAAAGTAGATATCCTTCTTCCCCATTATAAGCTTGGTATATAACTTTAAAATTGTGTTGAAATAAATCTTGTACCCACTCTTGAATATTTGGATCATCTTCAACATAAAGAAGTGTAAAATCTTTATTTTGCATTTATTTCTCCTTTTTCAGGAAGAGTAACTGTAAACTGGGCACCTTGTTTACTGTTTTTGACATTTAGTTTTCCCTTACAATGTTCTTCAATAATTACTTTACTCATGTATAATCCTAAACCTGTTCCATTTTTGTCTTTTGTGGAAAAATAGGGATCAAAAATTCTTTCTAAATTTTGTTCTACTATGCCTCCTGCATTATCTTCTATCAAGAGTTGATTAGCGTTAACTATAATTTTGATTCTAGGTTTTTCAATCTTTCTTTGTGTTAAAACATCTTCTGCATTTTTTATAAGATTTAAAACAACTTGAATAAGTTCATTTTCATAGCTTATAAAATCCGTAACTGTTTTTTTATGTAAATCTATTTGGATGTTTTTATGATATAAACTACTCTCAATAAGTGTATATGTTTTAGAAAAAATAACTTCAAAATTTGTAACTCTCATCTCTTTTTGTGGTTTAAAAAAATCACGAAAATCATCAATAGTACAACTTAAATGATGTATATATTTTTCAATTTTTGAAGTAATATTTTTAGACATTTCATAGTTAAATTCCCCATTTTTAACTTTAAAATCTATTACACTTATAGCTGCATTTATTGCATGAAGAGGTTGCCTCCACTGATGTGCTATCATGGCTATCATTTCACCCATTTGTGCTTGTCTTGATTGTGCAAACATTAGTTTGTCTTTAATTCTATTTTTTTCAACTTCTTGTTGAACAAGATTTTCGAGATTTTCATTCATAAATTGAAGTTTTTGTGTTTTTTCTGCAAGTTCTTTCTCTTTTTTAAAGTAATCTATCCATAAATCAACTTTAAGTATAAACTCTTCAAAAACAAAAGGTTTTTTTAAAAAATCATTTGCTCCATTCTTTAATATATTGCGAATTATTTCTGGTGTTGATGTTCCAGATAAAACAATAATAGGAAGATGTATAAATCTTTTATCTCTTCGTATAAATTCTAAAACTTCAACTCCATGAAGATCAGGTAACTCCATATCAAGTATAACAAGTTTAAAATTCTCTTTATGTAGTTTTTTCAGACCTGTTTTTGCATCATAAGCAGTACTTACATGATAGTTTCTTGGTTCTAAAATAGTTTTAACTTGTTTACATATAAATTTTGAATCATCAATGATTAGAATTTTTTCTTTTGTTTTATCAGATATTGTTGTTATAACTTTTACTATTTCAGTAATTGAGTAAAGTAGATTTTTATCTTTGACTATATAATCAATAATACCATATTGAAAAAGCTCCTCACGTAAGTCAGTGTCTTGTGAAGATGTTAATACCATTACTTTTGTTTTTGTCAGCGATTGAATATTAGCTATAAGTTCAGAACCTTCTCCATCTGGAAGGTGTAAGTCTAAGATTATAAGCTCAAAAGATTTTTTCTCAAGTTCTTCTCTTGCTTCTTTAAGTGTAAAAGCTTGAGAAATATTGAATTGTAGTAACTTACTCAACTCTTTTTTTATTATATTGTTTATAATTTTCGAATCTTCTATAATTAAAATATTTTTCATACTATTCAAGTGGCCCTGGTTTACCAAAGTAATATCCTTGTGAATAATCGACTCCAAGATCTCTAACAATATTAAATATTGATTCATTCTCGATAAATTCAGCTATTGTTTGTAAATTTTGTTCTTTAGCAAATGTTACAATACTCTTTACAACAGATAATGAATAGCTACTTGTCTCAATATCACGAATCAAGCAACCATCAATTTTTAAAATATCAGGTTGATATTGTAAAAGCCTTTCATAGTTTGAGTACCCTGCCCCAAAATCATCAATAGCAATTTTAACACCATATTTTTTTACTTCTACAATAAAGTCTTTAATAAGTTCAAAATCACTAATTGCTTCATCTTCTAAAAGTTCAAATACAATACGATGGGCATACTCTTGATGTTCATTTAATAGAGCAAATATTTTTTTTCGCATACTTTTTTGTTCAATATCAAGTGCTGATAGATTGATTGAGATATCACTTTTACAATTTTGTAAAATTTTAAAAGAGTGTTCTAAAACTATATTTGTTATTTTTAAATAGTAGTTACCCTTTTTTGCAACATCAAGAAAAACAAAAGGAGAAAGAATTTTATTATTTTCATCTATAAGGCGTACTAGTGATTCATATTTTACAACTTCTTGAGTTTTATTATCTATGATAGGTTGAAAATAAGAAATTATTTTAGAACTGTTAATAGCATTTTTAATAGTTGCGATCATTTGCATATTTTTCTTTGCTTTTTGTTGTTCAATTGTTGCTAAATTATTAGCAATTAGAAAATCTTTTTTTGTTTGTAATATTTTTTTAATGCCAAGTTTTGCAGATTCTAAAATTTTCTCTTTTTCATAGACTAAGCTAATTATTACAGAAATATCATATTCAATATTTTTGAAGCTAATACTGTCTTCTTTAATAGTTTTTTGCATATTTTTTATTTTCTTAATCAAATCTATATCATTATAATACTTTTCATAATCAATTAATAATGCAAACTCACCATTTCCCAATTGATATATTTTTTCAAATTCAAAAAGTTCTGAAAAACGTTTATATAAGTGTAGAGTAACATGATCTTCAATAGCTTGAACTGTATCATTATCATAAAAGTCTTCAAGCATATCATATTTTTCAAGTTTCATATAAATCAAGATGGGTTTTGTAAAATTTTTAATTGCATTTAAAAGTTGTTTTGAAGGATGCATAATTTCAGTGATATCATGTCGTAATGAAATATACTCTAGTATATTGCCCTGAAGATCTATTATAGGCATAACTAAACTATCAACATAGTAACTTTTACCATTTTTAGCTCTATTTCGGACAACACCTTTCCATATTTTTTTTTTATCCTTGATTGTATGCCACATATTTTCAAAGATACTTTTTGGATTATCTGGATGTCTAACAATATTATGATTTTTTCCTATAAGTTCTTCTCTGCTATATCCAGATATTTTGCAAAATTCATCATTTATGTAGGTAATAATACCTTTTTGATCTGTTTTAGAAACAATAGAACTTTGATTGGCTGCTTCTTTGTACTCTTCTAAAAGATGAAGGTTCTCTTTTGCTTCTTGAGCATTTTTATAATTATTGATTACTCTACTGAGAAGATTTGTTAATTGATTTATATCTATAGGCTTTAAAATATATCCATTGATTCCTATATGTATACTTTGTATAAAAAAATTATCTTCATTATGTGCTGAGAGTATAATTAATGGAATATCATTATTAATAGCACGAATTTTTTTACACATTTCAATACCATTCATTTTTGGCATATTAATATCTGTAATTACAAGATCAATATGATTTTCTTGAAATTTTTGAAAACCATCTTCTCCGTCTTCTCCAAAGATTATTGTGTCAAAAAAATCTTCTAGTATCATAGAAGTCATCTCTTTGGCATCTTGATTGTCTTCAACATATAGCAGCGTTAAATCTTTTGAATACTTTATAGTCTCTTCGATATCAATCATTATTATCTCCTAAAATCATCTCAAACTTGACACCATTAGGTATATTTTTAACTTTTAGTATGCCTTCACAATGATCTTCAACAATAACTTTACTCATATAGAGACCTAAACCTGTCCCATCTTTTTTTGTTTTTGTTGAAAAATAGGGGTCAAATATTTTTGGCAATATTTCTACATCAATTCCTCCTGCATTATCCTGAATAGTTAAATGTTTTCCATCTATATAAATAGTTATTTTTTTCTCTGATATATCTTTCTCTTTTAAAGCATCTTCACTATTTTTTATAAGATTAAGAAGTACCTGTTTTAACTCATTTTCATATGTAGTAAATTCATTTATATTCTTATAATTGCATTCTATTTCAATACAATTACGTTTAAGAGAATTTTCAATTATAGATAAAACACTAGTATAAATTTTTTTAAAATCTGTTTTTTGTTTTTGTTTATTGGATTTGAAAAAATTTCTAAAATCATCAATAGTTATACTAAGATGTTTTGAAAAATCTTGAATCTTTTGTGATAATTCTATTGCTTTTTTGGAATCTAAATTATTTCTAGAAGCTTTTATCATAATAGCTCCTGATGCTGCTGTTATAGCACTAAGCGGTTGTCTCCATTGATGTGCTATCATAGCTATCATTTCACCCATTTGTGCTAATCGGTGTTGTTGCTGCATTAACTCCTTTTGCAGTTTATTACGTTCCTCTTCTTCTTTTATTTTTTGATTTAACAATTCATTTTCTGTTATATCCATTCGTACAGATATATAAGACTCAATCTCATCATTTGGATTGTATAAAGGTTCTATATTGGCATATACCCAGTAGGAACTACCATCTTTTCTAATGTTTTTTACTTTTCCAGACCAAGATTTGCCATTTCTAAGTTGTTGCCATAAATTTGCAAAAACATCTTTTGGCATATCGGGATGTCTAACAATATTATGATTTTTTCCAATTAATTCTTCTTTTGAATATCCTGAAATTTCACAAAATGCTTGACTTACATCAATAATAACTCCTTTAAGATTAGTAATAGAACTAATAACATATTTATCCATTACCAATCGTAAACGTTGTTCATTTTTAATGAGCTTTAAGAGGTGTAACATTATATATATAAAGATTATCCAGCTCATCATTAGAAGTAAAATGATAATTATAAAAAATATTTTGGATTTTTGTAAATCTTTTTGGACTTTATCTTGAGTTGTGTTTTCTATATGTTGACTGATATCATCAAGAGTATTCAGTTTTTGTGTCATTAAATTATACCACTCTTTTGCATGAATAGAAAACTTTTTTTTATTATGAAGAATATCTGATTCAATTTTTTTAATATCTGAAAAAGCTTTTGTTTTTGTATGTTTTAAATAATAATCTTGTAAAGTATTCGAAGCATATTTTAAAAACATAATTTCATTTTGCTTTCCAATTGCCATTAAGTTAATAAATCTTATAAAACTTTCATCATTAAACTTCTTGTTAGATAAAAGAATAACTCCCTGTGCTCGTTCTAATCCAAGGTACTCTTTATAATAAAGTAAATAGCTATATGCCAAAATACTTTGTGTAATGGAGGGGATATGAGATGTTTTTGCTATATTAATAATCATATCTAAGAGTAAAGAGTTGATATTTGAATATTTTTCAATAGTTTGTGTTGATGTATAGTGATGCTTATCTATCTCTTTACGTATTGATGCAAAAGAGTTTAATGTTTTTTTTATTTTAACTATATTATGTTTTAAGTCATTACACTGTAATGAATTGAAATTATCGATCAGATTATGCACTAAAATATCAGTTGTTTTTCGTTGTTTTAACATATCTTGTGTAAATTTTCCATTATAATCAACAACATAACCACTAGAGAGTCCACGTTCTTTTTGTAATGAATGGATTAAATTTGAGATATTTTTACTAAGTGTAATCTTTTCATTTAAAATAATGAGTGAATTGATTTTAGAGTAGTAAGATTGAATAATAACAACAGCTAAAAATATCAATATAAACACGAGAATAAACATCGGTATCAGAAGTTTAGTTTTTGATTGAGATTGTTGTTTCATTTATTCCTAATCCAAATGTATAAATATCAAAATTTTATAATATAATTCTAAGTAAAATCAAAGTAGATTCTGTAGAATCTGTAGATGATATCTATTATCTATTTTATTAATCAAAAATTGGATAAAATCATAAAAAAAATTTAGGAATTTTTATGCTGAGATTTGCATCAACTCCTGGGGATATGCGTATTGATGAGTTGCGTATTGCCCTGTTTAATTATCTTATTGCAAAACAAAGAGATGAAGACTTTATTGTACGTATAGAAGATATAGATAAAAAGAAAAATATTGAAGGAAAAGATCAAGAAATTGTAGATATTCTTGGACTTTTTGATATTGAATATACACAGATAATTCATCAAAGTCAAAACCTTAAGTTTCATGCAGCTATGGCACTACAATTATTACATGAAAAGAAAGCATTTTCTTGTTTTTGTTCTGATGAATGGCTTGAAAACAAACAAAAAGAAGCTGAAGCAGCAAATAAAATATATAGTTATGATGATGCTTGTCGTAATTTACCAGCTGAGTTAGTTATTGATAATACAGCTCCATTTACAGTTAGAATTATTCGTCCTGATGGACCAGTTGTAGTTCATGATAAAATCAAAGATGAGCTGTGTTTTGATCCAGATATAATTGATAGTTTTGTAATCATGAACCAAGATAAAACATCAACATATAATTTTGCTACTGCTGTTGATGATATGTTGAATGATATTTCTTTTGTAGTCTGTAGTGAAAATGATATAATAAATACTCCAAAACAGATACATGTTAGAAATCAACTTGCTTATGAAAAAAAGATCGAATATGCACATATCCCATCCTTTGAAATTAATGGTGATGTACCTACTGTTACAGAGCTTTTAAAAGAGGGTTATTTGCCAGAAGCTATTTCAAATTATTTAATATTAACTGGTAATAAAACTCCTCAAGAGATTTTCACTCTACAAGAAGCACAAGAGTGGTTTAACTTTGAGACTATGTCTAAAAGTCCTATATCTTTTGATAGAGAAATGTTGCAACATATCAATAGAGAACATCTAAAAATCATGGATCCAATAGAACTTTCACGTTATGTCGGTTTTGCAGATGCGGATATTGGAGAATTAGCTCGTGTCTATTTAAACGATGTTTATACTACACGTGAGTTGAAAGAAAAAATTGCTCCAATATTTGAAAATCGAGAAAATATACCGGAAACTTTTAGAGAATCTGTTACTACTATTAAAGAGGTGATTATTACAGCACCCTACTTTGATGAATATGATGCATTTAAAAAGTATCTTTTCAAAGAGACTGGTATTGCAGATGAAAATATTGAAATAGCACTTCGAATTCTATTGACAAATAGAGAAGATGGTCCAGATATCAAAGATATCTATAAATATTTAAAAAATTATATTGGGGAGATTGTAAAATGATTACAGATATTATTTTAGGTATAGGAGGAATTGTTATTTCTCTTATCAATGTTTACATTTGGGTTATTATTATTGCGGCACTTTTAAGTTTTGTAAATCCGGATCCATTTAATCCAATAGTTCAGTTTCTATATAGAGTAACAAATCCTGCATATGCACTTATTAGAAAATATATTCCAACAAATATGGGTGGTCTTGATTTCGCACCACTTATCATTATTATTGGACTTCAGGTTTTAATAGTTATTATCTCTTCTGTACTGAGAAGTTTATAGAGATTATTTGTCTTTTATAAATGTTAAAGTGGCATTTGCCGCTTTAGCTGTTTTTAGTTTTAATTTTAAAACATTTCCCTCTTTTGGAAACTCCAAAAGATAGTAATGACTCCATGGTGCATTAAATGATGTTAAATATGTAAACTCATTGTCTGGTTGGAGTTCTTTGCTTGTAAGTACTGGTTTTGTATTTAATGTAAAATCAACTGATGCATTTTTATCTTTTATATAATAATTTACATAAAAAAACTCATTTCCTCTATATTTTTGAGGAAACACTTTGTTAAGATAAATTACACTGACAATACCATCAACTTTTCCATCTCTTTTGACTTTGAAGGTCTGAATACTATCTTCACTTAGCTCTTTTGTTTTACTAATATTAAATTCTTTAAAGGCATTATGCTCTGAACAGGCACTAAAAAGTAGTATTGAGAGAGTTATAGGTAAAAAAGCTTTCATTTTTTTCTTTTCTTTAAATTATTTTTTTTGAAATTATATCTTATTAAACACTTCTTTTGTATAATTACTTCAAATTTAAATTTAAAGTTTTAAAATTGAACAAAAGACTAGCAGTTGCATTTACAGGCCCATCGAACAATGGGAAAACAACACTTATTTTAAAAGTGGCACGAAAACTTATTCATGAACATAAGTTGGAAGTTGCAATTATTAAACATGATCCAAAAGACAAAGCTCGCTTTGATGTTGAAGGAAAAGATAGTTATAAATTCAGTGATACAGGTGCAGAAGTTATTGTTACCTCTCCTAATCGTACAACTTATTTTTCACACAGACGCTCAGAGCTTGATGATATGATAAGACTTTTTAATAAGTTTGATATTTTACTTGTAGAGGGGCTAAAGAACCTCCCTCTACCACGAATTAGTGTTTTTAGAGACTCGATAGATAAAGATTATTTTCCATATATGAATGCTTTAGCAGTTGATGAAAGTATAGAATTATCCAAGTATGAAATACCTTCAGGTGTGGATATTTTAGATCTTAATGATGCTAATAAAGTTATTTCATGGATATTAAAAAATGCAAAAGAAGTTTAAAAAGGATAAAAATTGAGAGATATATTTGATGCAATTCAAAAAAGTGCAAAAAGAATCAAAGTTGCCATAGATACAAAAGATATTGGGTATTCACAACAAGAGAACTCTTCTGGAGAGACACAGCTTGAGCTTGATATTCAGTGTGATATGATCATTGAAGAGGAGTTTTCACATGTGCCTTCTGTTCATACAGTAGCTAGTGAAGAAAAAGAGCATGAAGAGCTTTTACATGAAGATGGAAAGTACTTTATCGCCTATGATCCACTTGATGGTTCATCTTTGGTTGATGTAAATTTAAGTGTCGGCTCTATCTTTGGCATCTATGAAGGTGGTTTTAGCTCAGATAAGATGGTAGCGGCATGTTATGTTGTTTATGGTCCTCGTGTTGAGATGGTATTTGCTGAGAATAAAGTAAAACTCTATCTGCTTCAAGCTGAAGATTTTGAGTTTGTAAAAGAGATTCGTTTAAATGAAAAAGGCAAGTTAATGGCTCCGGGTGGAACACAACAAAACTGGCCAAAATACCATAAAGCGATGATAGACGGTTTCTTTGCTGAAGGTTACAGACTCCGTTATTCAGGTGGAATGGTTCCAGACCTGCATCAGATTCTTCTTAAAGGTGGAGGTCTTTTTAGTTACCCTGCTACAAGTGATAAGCCAGAAGGTAAATTGCGTCGTCTTTTTGAGGTTTTTCCTTTCGCTTTTGTATATGAAAAGGCCGGTGGAGAGGCTATTGACGGTAAAGAGAGAGTCCTTGATCTGTGTTGTGCCCATATTCATGATACATCTCCGTGTTTCTTTGGTTCAAAAGATGAAGTAGCACGTGTTAAAGAGGTTTATGCGGCAAATGCATAATGAAACAAGAGAAAAAGACAGATTTGAACTCTATCTTGATGAGATGATCAAGAAGATTCAAGATTGTCAACAAAGCAGAGCTCATCAAAGTTGCTCTGTTTGTGAGCTCTATTTAGAGTGTGAGCTTAGAGACGAATATGTCAAAGCTGTCTATAACAGTATGTCAAAAGGCGATACCGGAGGTTTCGAATTTTAATATACTGCTTCTACTCCTTCTTTTTTTTAGATATTTTCACTTAATTTATTGGCAAGATAAGAGTATTTGGATAAAATATCAACTATAAATATTTCACAGGAAAATAAATTGAGCAAATATATTACAACACCTATCTATTATGTAAACGGAGAGGCTCATATTGGGCACGCATATACAACATTCATCGCTGATACTATGGCTCGTTATGAGAGACTAAAAGGTGAAGATACTTTCTTTTTGACTGGAACAGATGAACATGGCCAAAAGATTGAAGAGTCAGCTGCCAAAGCAGGTAAACCTACACAGGAATTTGCTGATGAGATAAGTGCTACATTTAAAAATCTTTGGGATGAATTTGGTATAAGTTATGATAAATTTATCCGTACAACAGATGAAGAGCATATGAAAGGTGTACAAAAAGCCTTTGAAGTGATGTATGCTAAAGGTGATATCTACAAAGATTTCTATGAAGGTCACTACTGCGTGAGCTGTGAAACATTTTTCCCTGAAACACAACTTGTAGATGGAGAATTTTGTCCTGACTGTGGTCGTAGTACAAATGTTGTAAAAGAGGAGAGCTACTTCTTTAAACTTTCAAAATATGAAGATAAACTTTTAGAACATTATGAGCAAAATCCTGAGTTCATTATGCCAAAGTCACGTGCAAATGAAGTTATTAACTTCGTTAAGGGCGGATTACGTGATCTTTCTGTGACACGTACCTCTTTTAGCTGGGGTGTAAAAATGCCAAAGAGCATCGGAGATGATAAACACGTTATGTATGTTTGGCTTGATGCTCTCCTTAACTATGTAACGGCTCTTGGATATGGTGGTAATGAAGCTAAAATGAACTACTGGCCTGCTGATGTTCATTTTGTAGGAAAAGATATTTTACGTTTTCATGCTATCTACTGGCCGGCATTTTTAATGAGTCTTGATCTGCCACTTCCAAAGCACATTGGTGCACACGGCTGGTGGACACGTGATGGTGAAAAGATGAGTAAATCAAAAGGAAATGTAGTCTCTCCAAAAGAGGTTGCAGATGCTTATGGTGTTGAAAATCTTCGCTACTTTATGTTGCGTGAGGTACCTTTTGGACAAGATGGTGATTTTTCTCAACGTGCATTTATTGACCGTATTAACTCTGAACTCTCTAATGATTTAGGAAACTTGCTTAATCGTATCATTGGGATGAGTGGAAAATATAGCGATTTTGTCATTGATAGTAAAGATGTAGAGAAGTATCATGCAAAAGAGCTTACAAAGATGAATGAGGTTCTTGATTCATTAGATGTGTTGATGGAAAACTTTCAAACACATAGATACCTTGAAGAGTTATGGAAGCTTTTTGCTATAGGAAATGGTGTTATTCAAGAGTATGAACCATGGGTTAAGATGAAAAACAACCAAGAAGATGAAGCACTTGCAACAGTTGCACTTGTAGCTAATATTTTGGCACGTGCTGCTGTAATGCTGCACCCTGTTATGCCTGAGACAACAAAAATCATTGCAGATGGTCTCTCATTTGAGATAAATACAGAGAGTTACAAAGAGCTTGTTTTAGAGAAAAAATTATTGAAATTATTTAATATCAAAAAAGTTCCGCCACTCTTTCCACGTGTAGAAGAGCCTTTAATGGCTGAAGCTCCAAAAGCTGAGCCAAATCCTCCAAAAGAGGAGAAAAAATCCAAAGAGACTCCAAAAGAGGATGATAACCTTATTGAGATTGGTCAATTTTTTGAGACATCACTCAAAGTTGGAACAGTTGTTGAAGCTGAGGAGGTACCAAAAAGTAAAAAACTTCTCAAACTTCAGGTAGATTTAGGAGAAGAGAAGCCTCGTCAAGTCATTGCAGGTATTAAAGAGTTCTACTCTGCAGAGTCGCTCATAGATACACAGGTGTGTGTTGTAGCCAACCTTAAACCTGCCAAATTGATGGGAATGATAAGTGAAGGAATGCTTCTTGCTGCTAAAGATGAAGATGGTCTTTGTTTGATAAGACCAGAAAAATCTAAAAAAGTAGGCACACCTATTGGATGAGACTTGAAAATATCTTAGCACTTACGCACGGAGAGCTTATAAATTCCCCTTTTGTAAATAGTTTTGAAAATATTGTTTTTGAAGCGAAAGCTGTAAAGAGAGGTGATCTTTTTATAGCTTATGATGAAACAATGATAGAAGATGCCCTTTTTAACGGTGCATATGGAATTCTTTTTGATAAACCTACACAGATAAGAGATAATGAAACTGCATGGATTAAAGTCGCTTCCCTAGATGAAGCATTGAAACGTATTTTACGTTTTATGCTTATAGATAAAGAGATAGAAGTTTATGAGTGTAATGAGATAATTTTAAAACTTGCATTGCAGGTTATGAGTGAACCAAACTTCATTGCTCTTGAAGGTAATGTACAAAAGCTTTATAAAACACTACATGATTTACCACAAGGTTCTACAGTTCTTTTTTCCCCTACCCTTACATCACCAGAACTTTTTACTAATAGTAAGAAAATTCCTGAAAACTCAAGTGAATCAATCAATATAATAGAACAGACTCTTTTTGAGACCTCTTTTATTTATGATAATATTTTTTATGAGAGACAACTTCTTTCACCTTTTTTTATGCCTTACCTAGAACAACTTTTACATTTTTTTAAACTTTTAAATATAAATTTTCGTTTGAAGAAATTTACACCAATTGATCATTTTGAAGCTGTTTTTACAAATAAAAAATTTGAGATCAAAGAGTTTGGAACAAGTGACAAGGTTCTTATCTTTGAAAAAAGCACATCATTAATACAAAAAGAGATCGAATTTTTACAACAACAAGCAACATGGGCATATACTCTTTATCTTATCCCATATAAAGCACTTGAGGGTCTAAGTAAAGATTTACAGGCAACTACAAATATAGTGACATATAAAAGTGAAAATGAAATAAAAAATCTTTTAAAAGAGCATAACTTTCATTTTGCTCTTATTGTTGGTAGTAGTAAATCTATATTAACTAAACCATTAGTCAAACAAAATGAGTTATCATTATTTGATTTTCCAAATTAATTTAAAGGCTAAATATGAATCGTAGAGATTTTTTAACAACAGCTACAACTGCATCTGCAGCGATTGCACTTGGAGGTTGTAATGAGAATAATCGTCAAGCAATTGATTATTCAAAACATCCAAAACATAATTTGGAAGAAAAACGTGTATATGTAAATAGAAATAAAAAAAGAGTTATTAAATTAGCAACATCATGGCCAGCTCATTTTCCTATTATGGGAACAGGGGTAGAGAAATTTGCTAAACGGATTAAAGAAATCAGTGGTGATTCTCTAGAAATCAAAATCTATGCTAAAAATGTGCTTGTACCTGCACTTGCTGTTTTTGATGCATGTTCAAGTGGACAGATTGATGCTTTTCATTCCGGTCCCTATTATTGGAAAGGGAAAAATTCTGCTTTTTCACTCTATAGTGGTATTCCTTTTGGTTTTACGGCAGAAGAGGTAAACTCATGGATGCTCTTTGGTGGTGGTTTAGAGTTATGGCGTGAGCAGTATGCAACATATAATCTCTACCCTCTTCTTGGAGGAAATACAAATATACAGATGGGGGGATGGTTTAGAAAACCAATTAAATCTTTAGCAGATATGCAAGGGCTTAAAATGCGTATTCCAGGTCTTGGCGGAGAAGTATTTGCTAAGATGGGAGTTAATCCCATACTTTTACCAGCTGGAGAAATTTATACTTCATTAGAGCGTGGTGTAATCGATGCTACTGAATGGGTAGGTCCTGCACTTGATATTAAAATGGGATTTTATAAAGTTGCACCTTATTATTACTCCGGATGGCATGAACCAGGATCTGTTTTAGAACTGACTTTTAATAAACACTCTTGGAGTAAACTGGCTGATGAACATAAAGCAATGATAGAGGTTGCAAGTAGTGAAATGAATTCAAATATGACCTATGAGTTTCATGCTAAAAATATCATAGCCTTACAAAAACTCAAATCTCTTAATGTTAAATTAGCACAATTTCCTGATGATGTAACACAGGCAGGGAAAAAAGCACTGAAAGAAGTTGTAGCAGAGCTCAGCAGTAAAAATAGAGACTTTGAAAAAGTTTATGCATCTATTGAAAAACATCTCAATCTTTCAAAAGCTTGGAGTGATGTAAGTTTAGGTTATTTTTTAAATATTAGATAGGAGATATTTGTAAAAAAAGTGTATGATTCGCCTAAATTTTAGAGGGTAAGTACATGAAAATATTTTTTTTAATTCTTTTTATATTGCAAGAGTCTCTTTTTGCTTCGTTTCAAGGAGTTTTACTTGATGCAAAAACTTCTAAGCTAATTGATAATGCTATTATTAGTGACTCTTTACATGATGTAAGAAGCGATAAAAATGGCTCTTTTGCTATCCAATCAAAGGAGAAAATATACCATGTTAAAGCCTATGGTTATCGTCCTTTTCAATTTCATGCAGATAGTAACAGTTCAACACTATACCTTCAGCCTATAAAAGTAAAGGCACTATATCTCACATTTTGGGGAGCTAGTAATAACTCTCAAACACTTAAAAACATATTAAAACTTATTGAGACAACAGAAGCCAATGCAGTGGTTGTTGATGTAAAGAATGAATATGGTTCAACACAATTTTGGACAGGATTTAAGCAAGCAAATAGCTATGGAGCCCACAAAAATAGAACAAACCGTAATATAAAAAAATTTATGAAAATGCTTAAAGATCGTAATATTTATACAATAGCCCGAATAGTGACATTTAAAGATGAACTACAAGCTTCTAACAACCCTAACTATGCTATTAAAAAAGATAATAAAAAACAAGCTATCTGGCGAAATCATGATAATATGGCCTGGGTAGATCCTTTTGATAAACGTTCACATAATTATGCTATTTCTATTGCAGAAGAAGCAGCAAAAGTAGGCTATGATGAGATTAATTTTGATTATATTCGCTTTCCAGCTAAAAAAGATCTACTATTCTCTAAAAAAAGTACTCAAAAGAATCGTATTCAAGCTATAGAGAATTTTTTGGATAGAGCAAAACAGAGACTTCGCAAATATGGCGTTTTTATCTCAGTTGATACATATGGAAACATCTGTTGGGCAAAAGATGATAACGGGATTGGACAGACAGTAAGTTCTTTAGCAGCTCACGCAGATTATCTTGCTCCTATGCTCTATCCATCTGGTTTTTCAAGTGGATCATTTAATTTTAAATACCCTTCAAAACATCCTTATGAGGTTGTCTATAGAAGTATTAAGCATATTCAAAATATCATACCTAGTAGTCGTGTAAGACCATGGTTACAATACTTTAGAGATTACACTCGTCCTAAAAAAATTTATGGTCGTCCAGAGATTCAAGCACAGATTAAAGCAACGGAAGATGTAGGAACAAATGGTTGGATGATGTGGTCACCTTCTAGCAAATATAGTTTTGTTTATCTAGCTAAGGACCCTACTCGTTTTTAACTGTTTACGAATCTCTTTTGCATCAGGAAGATAAGATGTAACAAGAGCATGAAATTTTTTTGAGTGATTCATATGTACAAGATGAGCCAACTCGTGGATAAGCACATACTCAATATACTCTTTTTTTAGTTTCATGAGTTGTGTGTTGAGAGTTATAACACCAGTAGAACTGCAACTACCCCATCGTCTTCTCATTTTACGGAATTTCAATTCTGTAAAATGAAGGTTCATTCTAAGTGCATGTTTTTTAAGCTCTTGTGAGAGATAATTTTTGGCTCTCTCTTTATAAAAATCGTCATATGCTTTTTGAATCTTTATTTTATCTTTAGATTGCAGGCGATATAACTTGTTTCGTAAAAGTGTTGCTTCATCACTATCAATACTATATATCTTACCAAAAAGTAGAACTTCATCTTCTAGATTGATATGAACAATATCCCTTTGATTATTTTTGTTTATCTGTTTGAAAATCCAAAGCTTTTTTTCATTTAAAAGCGAAAGAACAAAACTTTTTGATCTATGTGGTGTTTTTACACTGATGTTGTTATGGATATCAACACGAATATAACTATGTTTGAGACGAGGATTATATAGTACCTCTACTTCAAAATCATCAAACATTACTCGGTTAGATATATGCAATTGGGTCTTTTTTACCAGCAATTTTAAAACCATTGAGTCGAAGTCTACAACTATCACAGACGCCGCATGCTTTATCTTCGTTTTTGTAGCAGCTCCATGTTAACTCAAGAGGAACATTTCGTTTAAGAGCTTCTGTAACAATTTGAGATTTTTTAAGATGAACTAAGGGCATTTTAATTTCAATAGTAGTTTCATCTTTTGTACCTAAATTAATAGCGTTTTGCATTGCAGAGATATATGCTTCTCTACAATCTGGGTATCCGCTACTATCTTCTTCCACAACACCTATCGCAATAATTTCAGCACCCTCTTTTTCAGCAATAGCCGCAGCCATAGAGAGAAATATACCATTTCTAAATGGTACATATGTCACAGGAACACCCTCCTCTATACCACCAGTAGGAACTTCTATACTTTTATCTGTTAAAGCTGAAGCACCAAGTTGTTTAAAAAAATCCAAATCAAGTACATACTCTTGCAATACATCAAGTTTTTGCGTGATTGCATGAAAACATGCTAGTTCTTTGTTTTGTGTTCTTTGATCATAATTAAAGTGCACAGCGACTATCTCATAACCATCTTGTTTCATCATATAAGCAGCGAGTGTTGAGTCCATTCCACCGCTCATGATACATACTGCTTTTTTTCTATTTTTATTCATAATTAGGATTTTACCATATTTAGATTGTTTTTTTAATCTTTTTTAAATAGGAAAAGTACTATAATATAATTATTATTAAGTACAAAAGGATATTCTATGCAAGTTTCATCAAGCAATAGTAGTACACAGAATGTAAATGATTCACAAACAACATCAACTGGTGTTATGAAAAAAGCAATGCAAGTGCAAGAACAGCAAATGCAACAAATTTTAGATAGTGCACAAAAACAGTCACAACAGATGACAGCACAAAAAACAGGAATGGGTGGCAGTCTTAATATTACTGCATAAACTTTCATTCTTTCTGTAGTAGATTTTTTTCTGCTGCTACAGAAAACCTAAGCCCTTCTTTGCTATACTTCCACTTATGATTGACATAGATAACCAGACAGATTATAACGTTAATGAAACGTTTTTAATGACTATTTTAGAATACTTAACGCCCAAAGAGATTGAACTTGTCATTACATCAAATGAGACAATTCAACAGATTAATTTTGAGTATAGAGGTGTTGACAAAGCAACAGATGTACTTAGTTTTCCATATGAAGAGATGCCAATGGTTCCACTTGGCAGTATTGTTATTTCTATGGATTATGTAGTTAAAAAAGCAAGTGAACTTGGACATTCTATTGATGATGAATTTTCATTGCTTTTTATTCATGGTTTACTCCATCTTCTAGGATATGACCATGAAGTAGATAATGGTGAAATGAGAAAAAAAGAAGAAGAACTTATTATGAAGTTTAATTTACCAAAAAGTTTAATTGTAAGGACAACAGAGTAAAATGGATTATATTGTATTTTTAGTAGCAATGGCAGCGCTTATTTATGGAGCAGACTTTATTATTAAAGAGAGTGAAAGAATTGCTCTTCACTTTAATATTTCACATTTTGTAATTGGTGCGACACTGATTGCTTTTGGAACAAGTTTACCAGAGATGGCTGCTTCAATGGTTGCTTCATATCATGGAAAAAGTGATATGGCGGTTGCTAATGTGGTTGGAAGTGTTGTTTTTAATATTACTCTTGTACTAGGTATCGTTTTTATGATTGCAAAGTCTATGAATCCAGAGCGGGATCTTTTCTCAAAAGATAGTGCTTGGGTAATAGTTCCTGTAGTTATCTTTTATATTATGATTCAAGATGGTGAAATTAGTAGATTTGACGGTCTTTTGTTTTTGTTAATGATGGTTTCTTATCTTATGTTTCTCTTTACAAGCTCTAAAGATGATATTGAAGGTGAGATTGATGAAGAGCTACAACAAGAGAAATTTCAGTGGGGAAGAACAATTCTCTTTTTAGCTATAGGTTTTCTATTGACTATAGGTGGAGCTAATTTTGTTGTAGAGAGTGGTACACATATTGCACGAAGTCTTAATGTTAGTGAATGGATTATAGGGCTCTTTTTAATCTCTCTTGGAACATCTTTACCAGAACTTGTTGTATCCTTAGTAGCTGTTAAAAAAGGGAATGCTGAGATGAGTATAGGTAATATTATCGGATCAAATGTTGCAAACTTTTCAATGGTTTTAGGTGGTGCATCACTTATCAATCCGTTAAGTATTGACTTAAGTAGTACAAGTTATGATATCTTAATTATGGCATCCGCATCGATTGCCCTACTCTTTATACTCGCTAATAAAATTTATAATAAAGCGGGTGGTATTTTTCTTCTGACTATTTTAGCTCTTTTTATAGCACACTCCTTCTAAGCTATTTTTTTGTAATATAACCAAGCTCTAAGAGCTTGTTATATATTTTTGATACTATAGAACCTGCTGCATGACCACCATGACCGCCATGTTCAATCATTACTGTTACAATATATTGAGGATTTTTAGCTGGACCATAAGTTGTAAACCATGCATGAGAACGATTATAGTATGAAAGTTCATGCTCTAATTTTCTCTTTTTAATATCTTGTTTAATTCCAATAACTTGCGCTGTTCCAGTTTTTCCAGCTATTTTTATCTTTGAGTGAACATAGTGTGTTGCTGTTCCATGTGGAGCATTACAGACTTCATACATAGCTTTCCGTATAATTGGGAGTTTTTTCTTCTCTTTTTCATTTAAAACATCTTTATATTCTATCTTATATGCTTTATCTCCAATAAATTTTGCAAAGTGAGGTGTAATTAACTTACCTGTTGCAATAAGGGCTGTTTCTCTAGCAATTTGTAATGGAGTAACGAGAAAATCACCTTGACCTATAGACATATTTGCCGTTTCTCCAATATTCCAAGAGCGATGGTATTTTTGGAGCTTCCATGTACGTGAGGGGACAACACCAATAAATTCATTTGGTAAATCTACTCCTGTTTTTTTTCCAAAACCGTAACGTTTGAGTCCTTTACTCATCGCTTCATTTCCTAAAATAAGACTACCTTTATAAAAATAGTCATCACAACTCTCACGTATAGCTTTTACTATACTAGTATGATGATGCCCTCTTTTTTTCCAACATCTAAAAGTTCGATTAGATATTTTTAAATTTGAACGACAATCAACACTCCACTTTTCATCAAGTTTTGTAGTTATATATAAAAGTCCTAGAAGAGGTTTGATTGAAGAGCCAGGAGGATAGAGTCCATGCGTAAGTTTATTTGTAAAAGGATGATCTAAACTTGATGCTAAGGTATTATACATTTGATAACTCATCCCTGTCACAAAAATATTAAGATCATAATTTGGAAAACTTCCGGCTGCTACTATAGAACCATCCGTTTTCATAACAACAAATGCACCTACTTTACCTACAAAGAGTGAAGATATGTATTTTTGTAATTCCATATCAAGATTAAGTATTAATTTTTTATCCTCTTTAGGAGCTGTGTATGAGAGCTCTTGTATCTCTTGATTATTAGCATTAACTTGAATCTCTCTCTCACCGGGAATACCTTGTAGATAAGAGTTGTAAAAATTTTCAAGTCCTGTTTTACCTGTATATCCAATAAGCTCAAGTGTCGGGTCCTGCTCTATATCTTTTTTGTTAGCACGTGATACATACCCTATCATATGTGCTGCAATATTTTTATAAGGGTAGTATCTTTTTGGTGCAGGAACTATTTTGATATTTTGTTGTAAATTTAAAATAGAATATACTGGCATCATCTCTTTATAGGGGATAAATTGAACAACATCAATAAAATTATGATTATAAAAAGAGTCTTTTTTCTTATAATTTTTGATGATTTTTTCTCTCTCTAAAGATGGTAGCAGTTTTGTAAGAAGATCTATACTTTTTTGAAAATCTTCTTTATGCTTTTTTGTCCGTAAATGTGGTGCTAATTGTATTTTAAACCCAAGCTTATTGATGGCAATTGGTCTATTTTTGATATCAACAATTTCACCCCGTACTGGAGCAATTTTTTCATGCTTTATGGTATTTTGTAAAGAGAGTTTAGAGTAATAACTATGAGACTCAATAGCAAGAAAAAAGACACGTACTATAAGTGCTAACCATACAGAAACAAAAAGAAAGATAATAAATTTTACTTTCATAAAATACTCACTATAAAAAACTCAATTACTATATAATATACTATATAGTAATTTATCTCAGGTGTCTCTAATAAAAAGATATTTGCAACCAAGGTTAAAAACAGGAAATACCCAAGATAGGTAAATAAAACATATGAAATTTTAATACAAAAACTACAAGAGAAATTTTGTACTATTTTTGGCATAATAAATTTATATTGTATATAAAAGTAGATGATAGAGCTAAAAAGCAGATATCCATAATTTGCTTCAAAAATAAGAAGACAAAATGAGATTAAAAGAACAGCTACTGTATCATTTCTATCTAATGCTTTTGAAAACAGTACAAATAGTACTGATAGAAGTGGTGGTAAAAAAGGGTAAATACTTCCTAGTGAACTGTAAATAATATAAAATACAATATAAAAAAAAGGTACTATAGGTTTTTGATTAGAGATACTTCGTTGCATATCGGAAAGTGTTTACATTTAATACAATCAGCCCAGATTTTATGTTCAGGGAGGGACTCTTTTGGGATCTCTACAAAACCTAATCTTTCAAAAAAGGATTGTTTATATGTTAAGGCAAGGACTCTTTGAAGTCCAAGAGATTTAGCCTCATCTAAAACTTTGTTAATAAGTTGTTCCCCTATCTTTTGGCCTCTATATCCATCTTTAACAATTAAAGAACGGATCTCTGCAAGATAAGCTGTATGAATATGAAGTGCTGTAAAACCAACAAGTTCTCCATTTAAAAAAGCTAAAGTATATGAGCGTATATTTGTTGCCACTTCATCATCACTTCTCTCAAGGATGATACCACTTTCAACTTCAGGTTGAATAAGTCTCTGCATTGCAGGTATATCTGATAGTGTTGCTTTTATGAACTCAAGCTTCATCTATCTCTTCTTCACTCTCTTTTAAGATATCATATATCTCTTGTATAATTTTTTTTGTACCACGTTTTTTTGCACTTGAAACCATTAATGCATTTGGAAATTCTCGTCTAAGTGCACTCTGCTCTTTTTGATTGAGTTTATCTATTTTAGTGAAAATTTGGATGATATATTGATCTTCACGTGCATGTGCGAATAAAAACTCACTTACCTGTGTATCGATCTCTAAGTGAGGATGACGACAATCTATAAGATGAATGAAAATTTTAATCTGTTCTCGGTTCGCAATATAGTCAGTAAGATTTTTTTCCCAGTCATGTTTTTGTGCTTTAGAGACTTTTGCATATCCAAAACCAGGTAAATCCACAAACTTTGCTATAAGTTTTGCACCACTATCTCTATCCATAAAAGTCACATCAAAATAATTAATAAGTTTCGTTTTACCTGGTGTTGAAGATACTTTTGCCAATCCCTTATGGTCTGTTAAAGCATTTAAAAGTGAACTTTTACCAACATTTGAACGTGCCATAAAAACAACTTCATTATGTTCATCAGATTCTGGTGCAGCTTTATAGTTAGGTGCTGATGTGATAAACTTTGCATCTACAATATCAATCATTTTATTTTTTATCCTCTTCAATATTAAAAATCATTATAACAGGCTCTTTGTTAAGACCTTTTGCGTATGCTTTTCCATCAGTAGTTTTCAGTACTACTTCATCACCTAAAATCTCTTTTTTCGCATTGAGTTGTTTTAGATGAACATTATCATAAAAATAGTACTCTTTTTTATTCGGAAAGTAGACAGCTCTTCCAGCTACACCATTATAAACAGAACCTTCTTTTGTTTTAATGGAAAATGAGACATCCCCAACTGCTATAAACTTTGTAGGTTTTTTATCTTTATCAACATACACAGTTACCTTAGAAGCATTGAGCTCATCATTTCTTTTTTTAATAATGACATTACCTTTAAAGACAGAAATACCTGTATTTTGATCAGAAAAAAAAGATTTTGCTTTTATTTTTAGCTCTTCTGCTGAAATTAATGTTGAAAATGCTGCCATAAGAAAAAATATTTTTGTGTTTTTCATCTATCTACTCTCTTCTTGTAATTGAATTTTTGCTTGAACATTTTTAGAAAAAATTCTATTTTTTTCATTATTGTATTGAATAAATGATCCTTCAATAATACTATCATTCATATAAGCAACATACCCAACAGTACTTCTGACTATTGAACTTTTTTTATCATATATTGCTTTTTGTGTTTTAAATGTTAAACCATCATCTCGAACATATTCAACATTACCAGTTAATGTTACAATATCTCTTCTGTAAATACCATGCTGTGCTTTCATATTGGCGATGTAGTCTTTTTCATTGTCTGTATAGTCCATATTTTCGATTGTATATCTATTTTTGTAACGTGTTGCAGTATTTCCTATCATAATCGTTTTTAGTCCTTGCTCATCAAGTTCATACATAGTAAAATCTTTTAGTTCAAAAAGAGGAACATCAACAAAAGCCTGCTGTTTAATATCCAGAGGCTTAAAGAAGAGATATATACTGATCAATACGCCTAATATCATTGCAAAGAAGATAGAGATTTTGATAGCTTACTCCTTAATCCAAAGAGATAGAAACTCTTTTTTTTGATCATTCTCTTCTATGATAATATCGATCATCTCACGTACAGCTCCATCTCCACCATTTTTACTTAAAACTGTATTGACAAGCTCTTGTATCTCTTTAACACCATTGTTTGGTGTAAAACTTCTACCTACTAAAGAGAGCATACTGTAATCATTAAGATCATCACCAATAGCAGCAACTTCATAAAAAGAGAGACCTAATGAATCAACAATCTCACCTAAAACTCTATCTTTATCTTTGATACCTTGATAAAGATGCTGTATGCCAAGTTCATCAGCACGTCTTTTAACTATATAAGAGTTTCTACCTGTAATTATAGCAACATGATTACCCATTCGTATCCAACTTGCAATGGCTAAACCATCTTTTACATTAAACTCTTTAACTTCACTTGAGTTGCTTGTATAGATGATTTTACCATCTGTAAGACAACCATCAACATCTAAAACAAGTAATTTAATCATAAAACATCTTTTGTACTTGGAATACCAACACGTGAATTTGGTGTCGTTGCACGACGAATAGCTACAGCTACAGCTTTAAATGCCGCTTCTATAATATGGTGCTTGTTCTTTCCACGTAGTTCTATAATGTGCATGCTAATACGTGCATTGAGAGCAAAAGCACGGAAAAATTCTTCAACAAGCTCTGTATCAAACTGTCCTACTTTTCCATGAACATCCAGTTCATAGACTAAAAAAGGACGATTACTGAGATCTAGGTCACAGCTTACACAAGCCTCATCCATAACAATATTTGCACTGCCAAAACGCTCCATTTTCTGTACAGGATAAATAGCTTCTGCCAAAAGTACACCAAGAACAATGCCAACATCTTCAACACTGTGGTGATCATCTATATGTGTGTCACCCTTGCATCGTATATCTAAATCGATTAAAGAGTGTTTTGAGAAACTCTCAAGCATATGGTCTAAAAAACCAACACCAGTATCTATATTGCTTTTCCCATCTCCATTAATGTTTAATGATATAGTAATATCTGTCTCTTTTGTAGTTCGTGTTTTTGTTATCATTTTCTAATCCTCTCTTACGATAAATGCATTTTTAAACTGACTATGTGATTTATAATCTCTTGCTTCTTGTTCACCTTTAAAACCTGTTAACCATACTTTAAACATTCTACCTTGATCAGTCTGCATATCTTTTATAAGTGTTTTATATCCATCTGTATTATCATACTTCTCTTGTGTTGCGATAGCACCTTCTATTCTAGAGAAAGAAGCAATTTGGATAGCATATTTTCCAGCTAAAGACATTTTTTGTGGTAATTTTTTCAACTCTTTTTTTGTTGGTATATTATGTTTTCCTTTACCTTCAAAACCTAGTATCTCTAAAGTGACAGGAGCAGTACCTGTACCTATCATATCTATTTTTGAGGCTGCTGCTTTTGAGAGATCAATAATCCGGGTTGAAACAAAAGGCCCTCTATCGTTAATACGAACAACAGTACTTTTACCGTTACGTCTATTGGTTACTTTTACAATCGTATTCATTGGTAATGTTTTATGTGCTGCTGTCATAGCCCACATATTATACTTTTCACCATTAGATGTTAATTTTCCATGAAAGTTTGGTCCATACCAAGATGCATTTCCTCTAAAAGTATCACCAACACTTACAACTTCTGGATAGTACTTTTTCCCATGAACTACATAAGGACGCATTGTTGCGTGAGAATATCTTTTCTCTGAAGGAGTAGAACGATAAGCACTTTTATCATCAGTGTATGTTTTTGATGGTGAATAATTATAGTCTCTATAAGCACCTGGTCCTCTAGTACTACAGGCATTAAAAAAGATGGAGATAGTGATCAGAAAGAAAAAAACAGTTCTATTCATAAAGTTTTAACCTTTCACCAACTTTGATCAAAGATCCATGCAGATGATTTTGTGAACGAATATTTTGAACACTAATTCTATGTGCTTTTGCTATGGACTCTAGAGAGTCTCCTCTTTTTACTAAATAGTAGTTTTTTGAAACTATTTTATTATGAGCACTGTATTTTGGAATAGGAATAATAAGTTTTTGTTTAAGTTTTAAACTATTTGTTCGTAAATGGTTAAAATCTTTGATAACTTTATACGAAACACCATATTTCTTTCCAAGATAATAAAGATTATCTCCTCTTTTTACAATATGTACCTTATAGATTTTTTTAATAGGTTCTCGTTTATATTTCTGTTTAAATTCTGCAAGTTTAATATATGGAATGTAAACATCATAACCTTTTGAATATGGAGGAACAAAATCATATTTCAAATGTCTATTAAGTTTTTTAAGATCTTTAAGTGGAATATGAATTAGTTTGGATATACGTGCTAATGATTCTCCACTTGAAATTTTAACTGTTGAGATAGAATAAGCATTTGCGCGATTTAAAAGGTACTCATATTCACTATGAAGTAGATACTGTTCGTCACTTCCGATAAGAGTCAGCGCTATAATTTTTCTTATATAATTACGACTCTCACGTGGAATATACTTTTTTTCAGAATCAATTAAAACAGAAAGCTCATCTGTTCCAGCTTTTTTAATAGCTCTACTTAATCTTCCGCCACCACAGTTATAGGCAATGGCAGCCAGATACCATTTTCCAAATCGTTGATGTAAAGAGGAGAGGTACTTAGCTGCGGCCTCCGTTGATTTTATAAGATCGCGTCTTTCATCAACGTATTCATCAATTTTTAATCCATAGAGCTTTGCTGTTTTTGGCATAAACTGCCAAAGTCCTGCTGCACGCTTATTAGAATAGGCTTTTGTATGAAAATTTGATTCTGCCATAGCAAGATAGAGAAACTCTTGTGGTACATCATATTTTGAAAGTGTACTTTTTATAGCCGGTATGAAAAGATACGCATCTTCCATAGCTCTAAAAAAATGTTTATCTTTGGAAAGTGTTTTATTTTTCATCTGATTCATTACTGGGTCATAAAGAAACGATGGCTCAATGTCAAATGAACTTAGAAGTTCAAGCTCTTTGTCAGTATTTCTATCGTACGTCAAATTTGCAAAAAGAACGATAGGAAAAAATAAGATAATTATATATTTAATCATGGACAACTTTTTTATAAATTTTTGAAGATTTTATCTAAAAATTCATTAAAAAAAGTTGTAAATGAGTTGATATTAAGAAATATGAAAGAGTTTTAGGGCATTCTCAGTCGTTAATTTTTTTATATCTTCTCTTGACATTTCTAAGATTTCTGCCATTTTTTGAGCAACAAATGTCGTATAAAAAGGTTCATTTCTCTCCCCTCTATGCGGTGTTGGCGTGAGATAAGGGCCATCTGTCTCAATGATAAGCTTCTCTTTTGGTATACGAGGAAGTATATTTACCAATTTTTTTGCATTTTTAAAGGTCACAACACCACCGATTCCAAAGTAAAAGTTCTCATCTGCAAGGCTTAAAAGTTCATCATCAGCATTAAAACAGTGCAGTACTCCACCCACTTCAGAAGCATTGTTCTCTAAGAGTATCATCTTAGAATCATGAGAAGCGTTACGAATGTGGACAATAAGCGGTTTTTTATGCTTTTTGGCAAAGTTTATCTGCCATGCAAAGATCTCTTTTTGTTTGGCTTTTTCTGTTTCTTTTTGCTCATCTGAGCCTTCAAGCCTAAAATAATCCATGCCACATTCACCAATAGCAACACATTTTTTATGATTGACATACTTCTCAAAGTAGCTCGCATCAAAACCATCAAGATCATAAGGGTGTACACCTATGGCGAAATAGACATCATCATAACGCTCTGCGATCTTAATGGCCTTTTGCAAAGTGCTCAAATCTGCCCCTGGAATAATAAAACGCTCTACTCCACCCTCACGTGCACGATCTAAAACTGCATCTAAATCTTCATCATATCTTGCATCATCCAAGTGTATATGTGTATCTATAATCATCTACTCTTTTGCCTCCAACAGCTCTTTTGCAAACTTCTTAGCCTCTTTTGAGATAGTATCACCACTGATGATTCTTGCTATCTCATCGACTCGCTCATTGAAGTTTAACTCTTTTGTTTTTGAAATATTACCATCTTTATAGACCAAAAAGTGCTGATCACCCATAGAAGTAAGCTGTGGTTGATGTGAAATAACAAATATCTGAAAATGTTTAGAGAGCTGTTTTAGTACACGTGCAACACTCATAGACTCCTCACCACTGAGATTCGCATCTATCTCATCAAGCATTAAAACACCACCGTTTTTACTCATATGCTCAGACTTAAGTGCTAAAATAGCCAGACGCAGACGATTGAACTCCCCTGTTGATATCTTCTCTAGTGCAGTACCATTGAGTTTAAGAGTCAGCATATCTTTTCCTGTTTTGGAGTATGCTACTGTTTGCATACTTACTTTTGCCTCACGCAGGTAGAGGTTTTTGAGGTAATCATTGAGATCTTTTTGAAATGATGAGAGTTCAGCCTCACGTAAAGTAGTTAGCTCGTTAGCAAGTTTTTGTACCTCACGTGAGAGCTCTTCATACTTTTGAGCCAGATCATGCTTCTCTATCTCTATGTTTTCATACTTTTGCAGCTCTTTTTCTTTTTGGGCTTTATACTCTAAAGCCTCTTCTATGCTTCCATAACGACGCTTCAATCCTCCAAGCTCTTCTATGCGGTTAAGTACTGACTCCACATCAACATCTTCAAGTGCATTAAAACGCTCCTCTGCTCCATCAAAAATAGCACGAAGCTCATTCATAGCATCATCAAAGAAGCTGCTGTCAACATCCAGACTCTCCAATGCACCACTCACCAAATGCTCATAGTTAAAGATCTCATTGGCACTGCCTATGCTCTCTAAGACCTTCTCTTTGCGTGAGAGCTCTTTTTTGATCTCCAAGAGCTCTTCATCTTCGTTTGGTTGAGGATTGACATCGTTGATCTTTTGTATCTCAAAAGCTGCGAACTCTTTAAGCTCTACAATCTTGCGTTCCTCTTCTGCAATGATTTTAAGTTCATGTTCAACACTATGATACTCTTTATAAGTACTTTGATACTTCTCTTTTAAACTTTGAAGATTTTTTTTCTTCGCTGCTATGCGACGATCTAAGATATCTAGCAAGTTTTCATTCTCAAAGTCACTAAAATCCTTAAGACTCAAATGACGCAGATAATTTGCTGCAACATTGCGCATAGATTTACGTGAAAGGCTTTGATTGTTTATAAAATAGCGAGATTTTTCTTTTTTGATATGCTTAAAGACATTGATATCATCATTTTCAATACCGCATGACTCTTCATCTATCTCCCATGTCACACTACTCTCACAAAGTGTCGCATCACAAGAACTTCCACCAACAGAGGTTAGAATAGACTCCATAAGTATAGACTTACCACTCCCACTAGGACCGGTAAAGACTACAAGCCCATTGTTTAAATTCAATTCTGCTTCTTCAAAACTCAGATAATCTTTCAGGTAAAATCTCTCTATCATCTTTTGGCCTTTTAGTGCTTTTTCTATTTTAATTATCCAATACTAGTCTAAAAAATTGAACTCTTCTAAAAATATTGCATTTTGTCATATATATATTTTTTTATATTTAAGCAACATTTTGTATGTTATGTAAGATTTCAGACAATTAACACACAAAATGTTCTGTTATTGGCATTTAAAGCATTAAACAAACACTTTTCCTTTAAGGATTCTATGTTTTTTTTATTATTTTCCACCATATTATTACTATTTGTCATATTTTCAACAAATAACATACAAAAATTGTGTTTATTTATTTTGTAATAATCGCTTCTTTTTGATAGAATGTTTGTTGAATAAATAGTTGCATGTTCCCGCGAAGCGGAAACATGCAACGGCGGGGCTGAACCCTAAACGGGTTCCCACCAATTGTCGTATTCCGCTACGCTACATACAACAATTGGCAGGAACACACACTAAGCCATCCTCCAGAAAACTCTAAGAGTTTTATGAAGTTTGTCTGAGTGGAGTTCAGCCCCGCCGTTAGCTAAAGAAAATTTTGATATAATTAGTAAAATTGTTAAACGAAAGTAAAAAAATACTATTTACGGTAAATATCTTTCATATATTAATGTGAAGTATAAAATGTATCTCTCCATTTTAGATTAGATACCGTTATGTAGGAGGAAATAAAATGAATAAAGATAACTGGGAAAAAGCAGAAAATGGTATTTGTCCAATTTGCAATACTAAATCATTAAGAGAATATAAAAACTTTGTAACTTGTAATAATTGTTGTGGTACACCAATGGAATGTTGTGGGCAGTTTGTAACTTTAATTACTGACCCTCATCCTGATGAAATAAGTTTTTGTCCAAGATGTGGGGAAGAAACATTACTTTCAAATGGTCATGCATTATTTATGGTTAAATTAAAGTAAAAATAAGCAATATAATTAATTAAAATGATTTATTAAGCTTTAATTGGAGATCAAAAATGAAAAAAATATTTATTATTGTATTATTTGTAAGCAGTTTGCTATATGCTATTGATGTACCATTAAATAAACAACAGATTATTAAAGTACAAGAATATCTTAATAAAGATAAAATAGATTATTCTAAATTTGGTTTTAGTAATAGTGATAAAAAACAATATTATAAATTAAAAGTTTTTACAAATACACTATCAAAAAAGAAAAAATCACAATACACTTTAAAAGAAGCAAAATTAGCAGAAAAAGCATTAAAAGAATTTATTGCATTAGAAAATAAACGATATAAAGCAACAAAAGCAGAAAGACGATCAAAAAGACCAAAAACTATTTTAGATTATTTGAAAAATACAATTGATAATGCAAAAAAAATAAAAGAGTTAATAAAAAATGGAGCAGATGTAAACAAGAAAGACTTTTTAGGAAATCCACCTATATTTTATACACTAAAAGATGATAGAGATATAATTTTTAAAGCATTAATGGAATCAGGTGCAAATATTAATTATAAAAATAAAAAAGGGGAACCACTTTTTGTAGTAGCAGGAAACTACAATGCTCCAAAAATTTTTAAACTTTTAATAAAAAGAGGTATAAATGTAAATACCACTGGAAAATCAGGTGTAACTGCTTTGATGAATGCTTCATTTAAAGGATATGATAAAGTTATCAAAATTCTTTTAGATAATAAAGCTAATATTAACCAACAAAGTAAACAAGGATATACTGCACTAATGAATGCAGTATATGCAGGACATATAAAAACTGTTAAGTTATTAATAAACAATGGGGCAGATGTTAATATTGAAACAAAGAATCAATATAAAAATGATGCATTACAATTTGCATTTAGACAAAAACATTATGAGATAATGAAGTTTTTAGTTACAAAAGGTGCCAATATAAATAAATTATATTATGGTGGCAATACATTGTTACATAAAGTTACTCAAAATGACAATAATCCTAAAATTGTCAAGTTTTTACTTGAATTAGATGCAGACCCAAATATAAAAAATAAAGAAAAAAATATTTCACTATATTATGCAATGGAAGATAAAACTTATCAAGAAATTCAGGATTATCAAAATAAATTTCTTAAAGCAATTGTTTCTATTTTAACAAAAGCAAAAAATAAACAAAAAGTTTCTTCATCAGATATAAAAAATATATCATCTAATGCTAGTAAAAAGAAAAAAACATATGTTAAAAGATATTCTAGTTTAGAAACAGTGAAGATATTAGTAAAGTATGGTGCTAAATATAATGATTTTGATATAATTTATAGTTCTATGGGTAAAAAAAATAAAGATATATTTAGATTTTTTATAAAGTCTGGTATAGATATAAATATGACTAAAACATATAAAGATGGTAGAATTCATACATTATTAACATATGGCTATGGACATACTGATTATAAAGTCTGTAAGATTTTAGTTGATAATGGTATAGATATAAATAAAGCGGATACTAGTATTGGATATACACCATTGCATTGGTCTGTTCCATATCCAAAAAGTTTAAAGTATCTATTGGATCATGGAGCTGATTTTACAATTAAAAACAAAGAAGGATTAACACCTATGGGGTTATGTAAAAAACAATTAAGCTATGAAACTTTTAGAAATTCAAAGGAATATAATGAATCTTATAGGTTGTTAAAACAAGCTGAGATTATGAAAAGGAAGAAAAATGCTAAATAACTTTGATATTAATTCAATAATTCAGGTATTAATTTTTGTTGTTATATCTGGTCAATTATATTATTTACAAATAACATATAAATCAGATCATGAGAGAAGAAAAAAACAATCAACAATTGAATATATTAATCAAATTCGAGATAAATATAGACCATTAAGTATAAAGTTATCAAATAAATTTGATACTAATACTATCAATTTAGAACAAATAGATAATGATATTAAAAGTGATATAAGAGAATTGTTATCAGTTATGGAGCATATGAGTGTAGGAATTAATACAGGTGTGTATGATTTTGAGATTTTACACAGAATGTCAGGTAGTTATTTAGTAAGAACTTATCATCAATTATTACCATATATTGTAGATAGACAAAAAGATAATAAAAGTGCATATATTGAATTTGAAACATTATGTAAAAAAATTGATGATTTGAAAAAAAGTAATCATATTTCAAATTTTGGTAATATTAATTTTTCATAAATTTAATAAAAAAAGGTAAATTATGGCAATAATATCAATGTTTTATGGAATTATTATCTCAATGTATTATTTTGATAATAAACAACATAAAACTCCACATATTCATGTGAAATATCAAGGTGAAGAAGCTGTTTTTTCTATACCAGATGGAAAAGTTTTAAGTGGTGAAATGAAAACAAGTAAAAGAAAACTTGTAGAAGCTTGGATTTTAATTCATGAAGATGAACTTATGGCAGATTGGGAACTAGCAATCAATGGTGAAGAGATATTTAAAATTGATCCTTTAAAATAGGAGGTATTTAGATGTATCCAAGAGTTAAAGATGTAAAGCCAACTGATGATTATAAATTAGTTTTAACTTTTACAAGTGGAGAAACTAAAATATTTGATGTAACACCATATCTCGATAAAGGATTTTTTAAACAATTAAAAGACAAAAGTTATTTTAAAAGTGTAAAACCTTTTATGGATAGTGTGCAATGGCAAAATGGTCAAGATTTTTGTCCTGATATGTTATATTTAGATAGTCAAATGCCTAACAAATCGTAGGAACTAACAAGGCTATACAACGGTAGTTTAAGCTTTTATATTTAAAATTGACTTTAAAGTTATCCTAGTTTTAAAGTAAAAATATCGCCTTGTAGTTCAACTCAACCGTTAACTCTCACAAAGACCATCAAGACTATATCAAACGAACTGCTAAAATGGGTAGGTAGAGCGTGAGGACGAAGTTATTTTAAAAACTTAAAGCTTAAAAAATCGATAGAGAGACTCACCTCATCTTTAAACCTCTTATGCTATAATCGCGAAATTAATACTACATAAAAGGTTTAACACTATGGGTCAAACTATAACTGAAAAAATATTTTCTGAACATGTCGGTAAAACAGTTCATGCTGGTGAGATTGTTCGCTCACCGATCGATATGGTTATCGGAAATGACATTACAACACCTATCTCTATCAAAGCTTTTGAAGAGAGTGGAGCTGAGAGTCTTGCAAATCCTGATGGATTCTCTATCGTTTTAGATCACTTCATTCCTGCAAAAGATATCGCTTCTGCAAATCAGGCAAGGATCTCAAGAGATTTT
>Ga0256843_1000463_pt1 | contig 34854 bp, 29 predicted proteins | sample AlvinellametaG_FD_191572 | JGI IMG/M metagenome (GOLD analysis project Ga0256843, IMG submission 191572) | Pompeii worm associated microbial communities from hydrothermal vent at the East Pacific Rise, Pacific Ocean - Alvinella | ecosystem: Host-associated > Annelida > Integument > Unclassified ...
TGAATGTTTTTAATTCACCATTGACGGATATGGTCATTGTTGTTCCTTCTTGTATACTAGGGAAATGTGGCTTTTAAAGCACCACTTCCATTTTCTCTTTTTTAATCCCCTCATTGAGGGCTTTTTCAACAATTGCAGGAGCCAAAAGATACCCGTGTCGATAGAGCCCATTGATGCGGGTGATCCCTTGAGCATTCTCGATGCGGGGCAGGTTGTCTCTAAAGGCAGGGCGACAGTTGGTCTCGGTATTGACAATGCGTGCCTCACCAAAATTGGGGTGCACGGTAAACAGAGCCGACATTAGCTCAAGCGTGGAGCGAACCGAGATAGGAGAGGTGTCTTCGCTCTCGATCTCACTTGCTCCAATAATATAACGTTTGGAGTTGGGTGTCTGGGCGATTTTACAATCTTTGCAGTACTCTAGATCGATCCCCTCACACCCATTGCCACGGGGAACAATATAGATCTTGTAGCGGGGGTGGAGCAGACGGGTAGGGCGAGCAATATCGATCTCTTTAGACTCTACCCAGACCACCTCTCCTCGTACTCCACGAAGGTCTTTGAAATGCTCTTTGGCTCCGAGTCCTCGGGTATCAAAGACCCAATCAAATGACTCGGTGGATCCATCGGATAGATGTACCTTTTTGGGTGAGAGACTCTTAACTTCACAGAACTCTCGCCATTGAACCTCTGGAACCATATCAAAGTAGTTGGTTGAAAATGCCATAAAGCGTTGGGAGTCAACCTGTCCTTCATCCTTTAGAAAAAAAGAGTGTTGATGTTGTGCGAGGTCGGGTTCGAGTTGGCTGAGCTGTTGGGCATTAAGATATTCTATCTCTTTTGCTTCGTCAACTTTACTCTTGAGGGTTCCAATAAAGTGTTCAAGCTCTGGGACATCTTGAGGGTGGGCGGTAATAATGGTACCTTTTTGATCAAATCCATCGTAGACTCCTACCTCTTTGAGTAGAGGTTTCCAGAGTTCAATGGAGCGTTTTCCATACTCAAATATTACCGATTCAGCGGTCTCTAGTTCGGCAAAAGGGGCAAGCATTCCTGCAGCAGTAAAGCCCGCGGCATGTACACCCTCTTTACTCTCTTTATCAAAGAGGGTAATGGTGTGGTTGCCCTCTTTGAGGAGATTGAGGGCGACAACACGACCCACTAGACCTGCTCCTACGATTGCGATGTTCATTGTTTTCCTTTTTTAATGCTACTTGTTTTCTTTGTCACTTTTTTTTCTTTGTGTTGGAACAAAGAAAGAAAAGTAACCAAAAAAAAGAAAATCCAAAAGGCTGTCGCTAGATAAGGACAGCCTTTTTTTCTTGTTCCCACCATTTTAGTGAGAATATTTATTAGGTTATACTTTTTCGAGCTTATCCGCTTCGATGTAGACCTCACCACCGAGTTCTTGGAACTTCTGGCTCATCTCATCCATTCCTTGTTGAATCTCTAGCTCATTGGCATAGTCGCGTACCTCAGTAGAGATCTTCATGGAGCAGAATTTTGGTCCACACATGGAGCAGAAGTGAGCCACTTTGGCTGCCTCCATGGGCATGGTCTCATCGTGGTACTCTCTGGCTCGTTCAGGATCGAGACCGATATTAAACTGATCAACCCATCTAAACTCAAAGCGTGCTAAACTCATGGCATCGTCTCGGGCACGTGCCCCTGGGTGACCTTTGGCGATGTCCGCAGCGTGAGCCGCAATTTTATAGGTAATGAGTCCCTCTTTTACATCCTCTTTATTGGGGAGTCCAAGGTGCTCTTTGGGGGTAACGTAACAGAGCATGGCACATCCATACCAACCAATCATTGCAGCACCAATCCCTGAGGTGAAGTGATCGTACCCAGGGGCAATGTCTGTTGTAAGTGGCCCGAGGGTATAAAAGGGAGCTTCGTGACACCATTCGAGCTGTTTGTCCATGTTCTCTTTGATCATGTGCATGGGGACGTGACCTGGTCCTTCGATAATGGTCTGTACGTCGTGCTCCCATGCAATTTTGGTGAGTCGTCCCAGCTCTTTAAGCTCGGCAAACTGGGCTTCATCATTGGCATCCGCCACACTACCAGGGCGGAGTCCATCACCAAGTGAGAAGCTTACATCATAGGTTTTCATAATCTCACAGATCTCTTCAAAGTGGGTATTAAGGAAATTCTCTTTGTGGTGGTGAATCATCCATTTTGCCATGATCGATCCTCCACGGCTTACGATACCTGTGACCCGCTTAGCCGTCATGGGCACATGGTGCAGGAGAAGCCCCGCATGAATGGTGAAGTAGTCCACCCCTTGTTCAGCTTGCTCGATGAGGGTATCACGGAAGACTTCCCATGTGAGATCTTCGGCAATTCCGTTTACTTTCTCAAGGGCTTGATAGATCGGAACTGTTCCAATGGGCACCGAGGAGTTACGCAAGATCCAGTCACGGGTGGTGTGGATGTTTTTCCCTGTCGAGAGATCCATCACGGTATCGGCTCCCCATCGGGTTGACCAGACCATCTTTTCGACCTCTTCGGCAATGCTTGAGGTGGTTGCAGAGTTTCCAATATTGGCATTGACCTTCACCAAAAAGTTTCGACCGATAATCATTGGCTCAACTTCAGGGTGATTAATGTTACACGGAATAATTGCACGACCTGCAGCAATCTCTTGGCGAACGAACTCAGGGGTGATCTTTTCAGGTAGGTTTGCACCAAACGGCTCCCCTTTGAGTCGGGCTTCACGCTCAGGGTCTTGGAGGTAGGTCTTGGTCATCTCAAGATTTTGGTTCTCTCGGATGGCAACAAACTCCATCTCAGGGGTAATAATCCCTTGGCGGGCATACCAGAGTTGTGAGACATTACGTCCTTTTTTGGCACGTAAGGGGGTTCTTACTAGCCCTTTAGCACCTGCGGTGACGTAGTCGAGTTGCTCTTCGGTACTGTAGCCATTATCTTCAGGCTCCATAATACGCCCTTCGTACTCTTCAACATCTCCACGGTTTAGAATCCACTCTTTTCTAATGGCGGGGATTCCCTCTCCGACATCGATTTCAATGTTGGGATCAGTATAGGGTCCAGAGGTGTCATAAACACCCAGTTTGGTATCGTTACTTAGTGCGATCTCTCGCATGGGTACACGAATATCTTTGTGAATCTCTCCATGAATATAGATCTTGGTAGAGGCAGGAAGTGGCTCTCTAGTTAGCAGTTCATTGGAGGTTGTTAATGTATCTTTGTATGATTGACTCATAATAGAATTCCTTCATTAGTATAATTGAAGAAAAAGAAGTAAAATAAGAAAAACAAATGACAATAGATCTGTTTTTTATGTTTTTTACATTCTCTTCCTTACGCTGGAGTTACCCAGTTCAAGTTCGACGGATTAAGCTTTCGCTATCTCAGCCTTGGTCTTTAGACCTTAGCACCCCGAGAGATGAAGTTCAAGTTATACATGATCTAAAATAATAGTTTGCTGAATTTTATCGCTTTTTATTGTTTAATATTTTATAAGGTTTGGTTATTATTTTTGATGATCGTAAAAAAATTAATATGCTTTTTGTTAAAATCTTGTTTTAAAAATTAATGAATAAAATTTTCACATAGGATCGCCATGACAGTTAAGGATATATATGTAATTGACCCTGAGTATTATCGGGTTTATCAGCAGAGTAAACGGCAAGCGTACCGATTAGAGATCCTCTCTACAATCATCAAAATTCTTCTTTTGACACTCTTTTTGGTGGTTGCTTATTTCTCTTACAAAATTATCGAAAAGAAGGGGCTTTTGAGTCAGTTTTTGACCCCCAAAGAGAGCATCATGATGACAACACCATCACATTTAGAGCGTAATCACTATCTAGAGGTACCAGCACGGGCGATGGCTGTGCTCAAAGAGCCAAGTGTGGTCTCTGCAGTCGTTAAAGAGTCAACCACGCAAGAGATAAGGCAGGTGCCTTTAGAGCCGATTAGAGAGCGTGAGACCATAGAGGCAAAGCAAGAAAAGATGCTCTCTAGTGATTATTTGAAGAGGATTGAACAAGAGTTGCATCGAGCAAGTTTATAGGTTGGGAAGTTAAGCGGAGCTTTGCTAAAAACTTCTTGAAATCTAGGGAAGCTAAGCAAACTCTTATGTTTTAAAGTATAAAAGTAGGAATCATATAAACGATTAGGAGTCCTAATGACAAATGAAACGGTCTTAGAGGCGTTAAAAAACGTCACATACCCAGGCTTTACAAAAGATATTGTAACGTTTGGTTTTGTAAAAAATGTAGAGATCTCAGGCAATAAAGTAGCGGTGGTGGTGGATATTACCTCTTCTGCTCAAGAGGTCAAAGATCAGATTACTGCGGATGCAACAACCGAGCTTAAAAAACTTGGTTTTGATGAGGTTGAGGTACACATTACTGCACCGCAAGCACCTGTACAAAAGAGTAACTCAGTGAGCGGTAAAAATATTGCTCCTCATGTAAAAAACTTTGTCATGGTAAGTTCAGGAAAAGGTGGGGTTGGAAAGTCAACCACCTCGGTGAATATTGCTATTGCGATGGCAATGCAGGGTAAAAAAGTAGGAATCTTGGATGCCGATATCTATGGTCCTAATATCCCTCGGATGATGGGGCTTAATGATGTGAAGCCAGAGATTCAAGGCAACAAAGTACTTCCGCTAAAAGCTTATGGTGTTGAGATGATGTCCATGGGGTCACTCATGGAAGAGGGGCAATCATTGATCTGGCGTGGTTCGATGATTATGAAGGCAATCGAGCAGTTCTTGCGGGATATTCTCTGGTCAGAGCTTGATGTGTTGGTGATTGATATGCCTCCAGGAACAGGTGATGCACAGCTTACCTTGGCTCAATCGGTACCTGTTACTGCGGGAATTACAGTAACCACACCTCAGCAAGTGAGTCTAGATGACTCTAAGCGAAGTTTGGACATGTTTAAAAAGTTGCACATTCCTATCGCGGGTGTGGTAGAGAACATGAGTGGCTTTATCTGTCCATCGTGTGAGACTGAGTCGGATATTTTTGGTATGGGAACAAGTAAACCCATGGCAGAGCAGTATGGTGCAGAGTTGATGGCTCAGATTCCAATTGAGCCTGCTATTCGTGTGGGTGGAGATACAGGTCAGCCTATTGTTTACCATAAACCAGACTCTGAGACCGCCAAGCGTTACCAAGCCGCGGCGAGTTCTCTTTTGGCATTTATTGATAAAGTCAATGCCGAAGGTGGAGCCGATAACTCAGCCGTGCAACCCACCACCCCCCCTGGTGTAAGTGCTTGTAGTATGTAGTCTTCTCCTCTTGGAGAGGGCTTTTGAGGTGGACAGCTTTTTGTCCATCTCTTTTTTTACCCCTTAGATATGTTAAAAATTAATTAAAAATATTTAATTTTATTAATAATTAAGTCTCTCCTTGTTATACTTTTATAATGAATAAATTAAATAAAGGAGGTAGCTACGATGAGAAAGTTACTCTTTAGTATCCTTACAGTAAGCTCGTTTTTGGTAGCGGATGTCTATGGGGATCTCTCTAAGCTAGAGGCAGAACAGCGGGTATTACGTCTGAAGATCGAGAACTATAAACTTCAAAAAGAGGTGGCAGAGTATGAAGCGTATTTAGCAAAACAGCGGGCATCAGAGTTGGCAAAACGTGAGCGAGATGCGGCACTGCTTCAGTTGAAACAGGATCTCAAAAATCGTCGTACACTCTCTACGGTGCGTCTCTATCCAACCTCAGGTTAGTTTGGATAGAATTTCACCACTATAACATAAAGGTAAGTGATGGAAATTACTGAAAAATTAAAAAACCTATTAACCAAAGAGATCATTCCTGATCTTGAAGAGGCGATTGATGAGATGTTCGCCATGATTGAAAAGGCAAAGATGGCATCGATTGCCGATAAAGAGGAGCTCAAAGATCTCCAAGAGATGCATGCAGAGTGTAAAGATATTGTCTCTGAGATTGATGCAGGAGAGATGCCCCATGAAGAGGCGGAGGAGATCTTTAATGAGTTGATGGATGTTAAAACCATCAAAGATGAGGAGCAGTAGCGTACTTTTATTGCTCAAGTTGGGCTAAGAGGGTCTCGTAGTTTTCCATAATGGCATCTTGTGCCTCACTGGCAACTTCGAGTCGTTCAAAGAGATGATCGATCTCCTCTTGGAGTTTACCTACATTTTGGGCCAGCTCGATCATGGCACTGTTGTCTCCTTGTGTGGAGGCATGGGTGAGTTGCTCATTGGCATCTTCTAGCTCTTCTTCGAGTTTGATAATTTTGTTTTCGCAGAACTCGATCTCTTTTTTATGGGGGGCATTCTCTTTGCTTCGGGCTTGGATCAGTTGCGAGCGTTGTTTTTTGATCTCGGCTCGGCTCAAAGAGCTCTGTTTTGATTGTTTGGTTTTAGGGGTGTCTGCCTCTTTGCTGCCCTCCTCTTCCCAGCCAATTTTGGCTAAAAATTCATCGTAGCTCCCTTCAAAATACTCTGCACCTCCTTGATGAAAGATAATCAGTGCATCGGCTAAGCGTCGCAAGAGCATTTCGGAGTGGGTAACCATAATGGTCGATCCTTCAAATGATTCAATGGCATCACATAGGGCATCGATTGAGTGCATATCAAGGTGGTTGGTTGGCTCATCTAAAAGCAGAAGATTGGCAGGGGTAGCGATGATTTTCCCTAGCATGACACGGCTTCGTTCTCCTCCTGAGAGAACAGAGATTTTTTTCTCTGCCAACTCTCCTGAGAACATCATGCGTCCTGCAATGGCACGAACTTCGGCAATGCCCAGTTTTTTATCGACAGAGCCAATCTCTTCGAGGATGGTATGGTGGGTATTGAGACGTTCAATATTGGTCTGACCAAAGTGTGCCATGGCAGTAGCGGGGTGAAAATTGATCTCTCCTCTTTGTAGGGTTAATTCTCCTGCGATGAGGTTAAGCAGGGTTGATTTCCCTTTACCATTTTTTCCAATAATCGCGAGACGTTTACCTTGTTCAAGGGCAAAGGTAAGCTGATTAAAGAGTAAATCATTGGCTTGATAACCAAAGCTAAGCTCTTTAACCCGAAGCATCACTTTTGCAGGGCTTGGGGCGTAATTGAAGTGAAATGCCAGTTGGGCTTCACTCTCTAGACTCTGCATCTCTTCCATTTTCTCTAGCATTTTTTGTTTGGATTGTGCCAGTGCTGCGGTGGAGGCTCGGGCTTTATTACGGGCGACAAACTCTTCGAGCTCTTTACGTTTTTTCTCTTGGTTGAGGCGGGTTTTTTCGTAGGTCTCATCGGCAAGAGCAAGGGTAGCGTAGTATTTGTGGGTATTCCCTTGGATAAGATGGAGTGATTTTCTCTGAATTCCCATGGTGTGGGTGGTGACCGCATCCATAAAATCTCGATCGTGGGTAATGAGAATCACTTCGCCTTCGAAGGTTCGAATAAACTGTTTGAGCCATCGCAAAGAGAGAATATCTAGATAGTTGGTAGGCTCATCAAGTAGGAGCATATTGGGCTCGGTTGCCAAAAGTTTGGCAAGATTGATGCGAATTTGATACCCTCCTGAAAAGCTAAGGGGATCTTTGTCGAGATCCTCCGCACTAAAGCCCAATCCAAAGAGAATCTTTTCGACTTTATAAAAATTATACTGCTCCTCCTCACTCAAGACCAAAGCACACTCTTCTCTAACAGTTTTTTGGCTAAAACTTAGGTGTTGTCGTAGTGTACCAATTCGATAGTTTTTGGGAATCAATATCTCTCCATCATCATGGCTCTCTTCTCCTAAAATTATCTTAAAGAGGGTGGATTTTCCTGATCCATTACGACCAATAAGTCCTATTTTTTGATGGCGTGACATTTTGAGATTGATGTTAGAAAAGAGGGTTTGACCTCCAAAGCTCTTGGTAAGATTGATGAGTTGTATCATGGCATTTCCCGTTTGAAAATATGGGTGGTATTATACTTGTTTTGTGGTTATTATTTGATTGTAAAGGTTAGCGGGTGCTTTGGAAACAGTGAAGTATTATTTCACTTTTGATTTTAAGTTAAATTTATATCTTAAGTTTTTTAAAGATAAAATGGTTGAAGATGCAAAAAAATAGGAGTAGCAATGCTGGGTCGGATAGTATGGAGTGTGGTGTTTGTATTGTGGATGGGAGGATGTATCTCAACCACCAACGAGACAGTTGAAGGGGGATCGCCCGATGTAACCAAATGTGCTCCCTTAGAGGGGGTGCTAGATGGGGCTGACTTTATCCCCAAGAGTGCCATTGAGGAGCATGAGTCTGATGGTCGTATGCATCCTGATCTATATTATCTGGCGTGGGCACAGCTTGATGCACGGATCGATTTGAGAATGCCTGAGATGGGGTATGATGATACAGGTTTTGAAGATAAAATATTGGTTTCACGCAAGGAGCAAGATGGTAGCTATAAGACATGGCAGATCTATCCCCCTTTGGATAATGAGTGTCAAGATGTGGAGAAGGTACGGATTCAGAGTTTTGATGTGGCACCTGATGGAAAGAGTCTCTATATAGCGATGAGTAAACCTGTTTTTGATGAGAACGATACTTTAAAATTAAATGATCTTAATCCCAATAGAAATTTAGGTATTTTTAAACTGGACATTGCCACTAAAAAGATTACTCCTATTACGCATGATTACTCTTTAAGTTTTAGCTATCCAACCTACATAGGGAATGATGAGGATACCAATCATGAGATGTTGCTCATTGCTAAAACGGTCACACGAAAAGATATTCCACTAAACTATAAAAGTGATGCGGTCTTAAGAGATGAGTATGACCGTCATCCAACCACTTTGATTCATAAGCTCGATACCGTAACAGGTGCGGTAACGCGTATTGGGTTTAACAACTCACATCAGACGGAACCTGTGGTGATTGATGACCATGGATTACCTCTAGTGGTCTTTAATCAGTGGGAGCATCAGGCTACGGTGAATCGATTCTCTCTCTGGAAGATGCAGATTGATGGGAGTGATGAGTTTATGTATTTTGGGGAAGAGGCAAGTGTAAGTGATACGTCGGATAATCTCTACTCTCCTCGACAGATCAAGAGTGGTAAGTACAAAGATTACATTATTATGGGGCAGGCAGGTCGGATCACCAATGCTCAAGGGTTTCTTTCGGAAGGGAGTATTTTGATGACCTATCGAGATAATTTAGATCTGCGTAGTAAGAAGATTTTTCTCTCCAAGATTGATACTAGTAGTGGTATTGAGCAGAACATTGCACGGAGTCCTGAACACTATAATGATGAGAGTTTTGTCTACTCACTAAGAGAGGATACCGATAGTACTTATAAGTTGTATATTAAAGATTATCCTCAAAATATTGATGATGAGCTTGATCCCGATGCTGGTGAGTTGGTGATATCGAGTGATCAATACCATTTTGTGCAGGCACGGAGCTTTTATCCTCCTCTCTCCAAGCAAGTGGCACCAGGTGTGAGTGATTTGAGTGAGAATCGGGTTTCATTTACCAATGAGAATCTTAAAGGGCATGCAGGCTTTTTGGTGGAGTTTTTGGGTGATTCAGATAATGGGGAGCAAAATGAACTTGATGGGATTGATACCGATGATGTACGCTTGCAGTTTTTTATCCCCTCGCACCACTTTGATGACTCGTATGCTGTAGGGGTTGAGAAGAGCCCTGAGTTGGTGGTTCCTGCTAGTACCATGATAAAACCCGAAGCCGATGGTTCGATGGGGGTTATTTTAAAAGAGGGTCTCTATGTCTGGAAAGCACATAAACGCTTCTCTACCGATGCAGGAGATATTTGGATTCCAATTCGTTCAGAGCGACAAGAGGTTAATTTTGTTCCCAATCGTGTTAACCAGTGTAATCAGTGTCATCAAGATCGTAATCAAGAGGTGATTGATCGCTATCATGATTATAACTCTACGGCAAGTATCCGTATGCATGGGGATCTTAGTGATATGTGGGGGACAGACAAAGATACGACTGAGTTTAATGCCTCAAAAGAGGTTCCTGATTTTCATAAGCAGATTATGCCTCTGTTAACCAAGCCAAGTCTAGATGGTAGCCAAAGTTGTGTGGGATGCCACAATGCTCAAGATAAGCTTAACCTCTCTAATGCTACAGGGGTTGATGTCCAAAACAGTACTTATCGAAACTTTGTCTTAGGGGCACACTTGATGCCTGATGGTTCAGTTGCTCCTTATAACTATTTTGGGATTAATCCTATGGGGATGGATAATGACTATCATCCTGCACCGTTTTTATGGAGTTTAATCCTCAACGATGATCTAACGGCACCTGCCGATGAGAACCATAGTGATGAGTTTGGAAAGAGTCTGGATCGAAAGGATGATTACGGTGCACAATACTCTCAAGCTATCGAAGATGAGATTGCACGGATTAATGGACTCTACGATCATAGTAAACACTGGTCGATCGAGGATAAACAGAGGGTGATTACCTATGGGGCTACGCGATTGGCAGTGGGGCTCTCGGATCGGCTAAGTTTTGTTCCTAATCGTTTGGCTATTGATACCAACCAGTCTCAAAAAGCCTATCAGGTTTTTGTAAAAGAGTGTTATGCTTGCCATAATAACCATACGGTTGGAGGACTTCATGATGCTAGTTTTGAGGATATTATCCCTAAAGAGAAACGATTCAGTGACGATTACTATCTTCGAGATGAGACCATGCGATTCTCGATTTATCACTATCTTGCCAACAAAGAGGATACGGCATTCTCCTCTTATCTGCTCGATAGTAACCTGCCTTATTCGATGTATAAGACCATGACTTCGGCACTCTATCGGGTTGACTTTAATGATCTGGAGAATTCAGAGATATTGGTTTATGCTCGAGGGTATTATAAAGATGCCGATGGAAATCATCTGGATCTAAAAGACAATATTAAAGCCCATGCTTATCTAGATGAGGATAGCGATGCCTATAGAGCGATTGAGAATTGGGTAAAGAATGTTGCCATGGAGAATCATGCTCCATTGATGAATCAACCTACCGAAGAGATAGTGATTCGAGAGTATGATGAACCTGCTTATATTGGTCAGGATCTTACATGGAGCGACGAAGATGGGGATCTTGCTCAGGCATTAATTAGCAGTAGCAGTAGTGTAGAGCATACCTTTGGAGATACGATGCTTGCGTTAGAGTATAATGATTTTGTTTCGGCAAAACTTAAGGCATACGCTATTTTGGGAGATCGAGGGGATCACAACTTTACCTTTAGGGTAACGGATGGATTGGATAATGGTCTGATTCAGACCATACCTGTACGGGTAGAGAGTGATTATATTGTTCCTCGACCTACGGAAACACTGCCAAAGTCGTATCTTTTCTATACCGATATGAACAGCAGTATGTTAAAGCGTCTAGATAGCAATGGTACGGTAGAGGATATTGGTAAAATTGAGGGGCTCTCTACTGATTGGTCTACCCTCTATCGACGTGCCGATAAAGGGTGGTTATATTTCCTCAATCAAGCAGAGCAGAAGATCTATGTGGTCTCAGAGACCAATGCTTCGGTACTGTTTGATATCACGATAGACAATGAGCCCAATCGAGTAGGAACCCATCATAAACAGACGCTCTATCTGATCTGGTGGCGACCTGCCGAAGGAGAAGAGGGGGATGAAAACTATCGAGCAGGTGGTTTAGAGGGATTGCTAGAGTCTAAACTAAGTAGTGATCCCAATGTGGATGGGGATTATTATGTACAGTTGGGGTCAGGAGAAGAGATCAATGGTACAGTTATCCCCGCATGGAAGACCAAACTGGCAGATGGGGGCAATACCGTTGGGGTTTATGTTTGGCGACGTGCAACCTTTATGACCAAATGGGTTAATGAGGGGATTGATCGAATGAATGTTTTAAATCTTGTAACAGGTAAAAGTCGATATTTGACAGATTTTAATTTTACAGCACAGCAGGTTGATGGGGTGGATTATGAGGCAAAAGAGTACTGGAATGTTCGCTCGATTGTCGTAGCAGAAGATGGTGCATTTTATGGATTTAATAAAGATCTCAATACGCCACCTGTAGCATTTAATTTTGATCCAATTGAAGGGATTCAAAAAGAGTTGGTCTTTCCTGAATGGTTAGAGGATTATATTGATAATTATCAAGACTATACCACACCATTTTTGGTTATCGAATCAAAGGAGTAGGGGATTATGTATCAATATTTTTGGATGCTTTTAAGCCTTGTTCTATTTTTGGGGTGTGGAAGCAGTACTCAAAATCAACCCTCAAAAGAGTATGAGGAGATACCCACAGAGACAACCGAGGAGTTAGAGCAGAATCGTACATCCATAGCCCCTTCTACTGTTGTCTCTTTGCCGAGTATGGGAAAAGCTCAACTAGGAGTGATGGCAAACGCCAAAGTTGATCTATCCGTTTGGAGTGAAGAGGAGAATCGTTGGGTTATATTGGCTACAGAGATGACCTCTACAGGGAAGACTTTGGCAGAGATTGGTAACTTTGATGCTCATCGAGAGCTTTTAGAGGGTGAGAAGCGTTATCTTTATACCGTTACAGGAGGAGAGGATTGGGATGTTGAGGATGATGGGGTACTCAATCGAAGCTTTACTCCAAACTTGGGGAGTTTTCATCTTATGGCTCAAGGGGAGATACTCAAACAGAGTACAACGCTTAATGTGACAATGGTCAGTGAGATTCTCTATCAGAAGCAAATAGCAGATCAGACAACGGCTACAGCATTACTTATCGCTGAACTTTTGGCAGAAGATATTGGTGGTGATGGAGATATTGATATGTTAGATATTCTCTCCTATAACCCCATTGAAGATAAAGATAAGCTCACCCGCACTTATCAGGAACAACTTGATGCTATTGTCGATAATATTTTACATGGTAGAGCGTGGAATTATCAGGCAGTGCTCTTTGTGGTACCACCTAAAACCTATCCCAAAAATGAGAGTGGTATTCAAGAGGCATTGGATGCAGGAGATTACGACTATGTTATTGCTGAACTTTTAGCAAATCGTGATCTCTATACAGATCTTGATGAGGATGAGGTTAATCTTAATATCGCGGCAGCCTATGTGGGAAAGAGTGGCTATTCTGTATTTGATATTACAGGGGCAATCTCAGAGAGTGACGAAGGCTTAAATGGCTTTATTGCCAAGGTAACCAAAGAGAATGATGCGGTTGAGACCATTAATCAACTGAATGAAGCAAGCAACTACTACGCTAAAGTGATCGAAGGGGTGGATTGTGAACATGTTGAGGAGTTAAATCAGACCGAAGCCTCGGCTTGTTTTAGCTTAGGTTTGGTAAAGCTTACGGCTCTCTCAAATAGTGTAAAGTTGCTTTTTGGTGGAGATGAAGAGATTGTTGATCGTTGGGCAGAGGGGGTAGAGATAAATGGTTCGGATGACCTTAATGGAAATGGCGTGATTGATGATGCAGATGCCTCAGGATGTGCGATTGTCTATGCGAGTAATCCACTTAACCCCTGTCGTGATGGTTCTATGGCAAGTTATCGTCAACGGGTTGTGTTTAGTCAGAATGGGATTGAGTATCCCACAACCCTTATCGATGTCGATGTGGGGAGCTCTAGCTGGGGATACCGCACGTTTAAGAAGCTTTTGACCAATAATAGTACAGGAGAGAATACGGCACTCTTAACCGATGGGGTGTGTGATAGAAGTTTGAAAAAAAGCAGTAATCAGGTTGATGGTGTTGAGTATTTTCCCTGTCCTGTGATTAATAATGGGGTAATGATGAATATGGCAGAGACTCTTGATGAAGCAGCGGGAGTACAGTCTCTCTTCCCTGCTCAAAGTACAACACAAAATACTATTGAGCTTTATATTGAAAACATCACAGGCAGTAGAGATGGGGTTATCTCTCAAGATGATCTGGGTATCTATTTACAGAGTCACTGATGCGGTTTCATCTGCTATGGATTATGGGACTTATGAGTGAGGTGCTTTTTGCCAATGGGTTAAACCTTAATGCCTTGGGTCGTGCAGGGGTCGAGATAGAAGAGTACCGTAATGCACGATCGGTTTTGTCTAATCCCGCTTATCTATCTGTAGATACAAGCCTCAAGGTTTTGTGGATCAATCGTCTGATGATGGATCATCGAAGTTTGGATTTTTTACACTCTCTTCCCTCTGGTGATCCCCAAGAGGTTGCCCAATTGATGGATAAGCATATTGGTCATAAGTTAGAGGTTTTCAATGAGAATTTTTTGGCACTTTCTGGATCTTTTGAGGGGTATCGTTGGCTTTTGGGTGGCTATGAGAACCTTGAAGGAGAGTTTATAACCCATACAGGATTTGGATCCATGGGAGCAATGGAGGGACGGACGCATGAAGATGAAGCATTAATGGGAACATTGGCTACCTCTTGTGGGGCGTATGCGTATGGGATTAGCTTACGCGGGGTGCATCGCTATTTGACCCTACATCACTATAGTATTGCTGAAATTATTGAGTATAATGGGTTGTGGGATTATGTTAAGAATACCTATACCCATGATCATACAGCAATAGGACTGGATATGGGGGCGACCTATCACAGAGATTTTGGAGCATTGGGGATCTCTGTTTTGGATCTGGGGGATACCACGTTTGGATCATTGGATAAAGAGCGTTCTCGTACCAATTTGAGTTTTTCCACGAGCTATGAGACGATGCGTTTGGGAATAGAGTATTTGGATCTTTTTCATGGTACGCTAGAGAAGTCGCTACGGATTGGGGTGGCTCAACCTTTGGATTCTTTCCTCCTTAATATAGGGATTCTTGAGGGAGAGATGACGCTGGGTGTTGGGTACGATTATCACGCATTAAGACTGGAGCTAAATGGTTATTCAGGTTACTATCAGCTCATGGTTGGGGTAGAGTGGTGATGAGGCTGTTGGGTCTATTGGTGGCATGGATAGTACTATTGGCACTTTTATTGGGGCTCTTTGAGCTGATATTGCATACATTTCACACTCCTTTTGGGTATAGTTTAGTAGAACCTCAAGCCCAGATGCAGACATGGGAGTATCTTTTACAACAACATTATGTGAGTTTGATTGATGTGGATCTCTTTTCTATTCATGAAAAACGTCATCTTCTGGATGTAAAACGCCTCTTTGACCGACTCTACTTGCTCTGGTTAATCTTGCTTGCAGTTGGAAGTGCAGGAGGAGTACTGCTTTATGTTAGATTCCGATCAACCTTTAAAAGACTAAGGTATGATCTCTGGATAATGGGGGTAGGGAGTGCTCTTTTATTGATTATGGCATTAATCTTTTTTCAGGAGAGTTTTGAGTGCTTGCATCAGCTTCTTTTTCCCTATCAAAGTTGGCTTTTTCCACCTGATTCACTCTTGATTGAGTGGTTTCCAGAGGTCTATTTTATAGAGTTTATTGGACTTTATCTTCTGTTATTGATTCTTTTACTTTGGTGGTTCAAACCTCAAAAGAAAGCTTAAAGAGAGCTCTTTTTAAAAATCTGCTACAATACTGTAGATTTGGATAGAGATAGGAACACCATGCCACAACCCAAAATTAAAACAGATAAAGTTAATAAACTTATTGAAGCGATTGGGGTAAAATTTTTTCTTGGATTTGCAAAGAAACTCAAATCCGAACCACTTATAAAGCTCAAGGAGATTCCCTCTGATCGGGTCTTGGAGGTAGTGACACAGAACATTACGCTCAATGTGGTGATTATCGCTTTTTTAATTGGAGCATTGAGTACCACACCTTCGGTACTTTTTGAAATCTATTATCAAGAAAAATTCTCTCTTTGGGAGTACTATCTTTGGTTTTCTGTGATTACTCTCTTTTTTTTGATTATTGAGGTGGGGATACTCTATTGGTTGGGGATGCGTGGTGCATATACGTTGGCACATCTAACAGGGTATGATGAGGAGGAGAGAGGGCTTCCCCCTGAGTATGATGTTAAAAAGATGATGGTTCGTTCTGCACTGGAGATCGAGGATCCTGCTATTGAGTATCTGGGGATTGATCCACAAAAGTATGTCTCTGGGCGTTGGTTGATGATACGTACGTTACTCTATAAAGCCAAGATTATACTAACAACACTGCTCGCAAAATTGATACTAAGAAAGATTACCATGCGGTATGGAGTACGTATGGGGTTGGCATGGGTAGCAATTCCTGTAACCGCAATTTGGGATGCGGTGGTGATGTATCGGGTGATCGAGGATGCTAAGTTACGGCTTTTTGGTTATCATCTCTCTAAGTATATTGCCGATGAGATTATTACTGATAGGCTTCTTGAGCATTATCGTAGCGACATTCAAGAGGGAGCAATTCGAGCAATTTCGACCATTATGGTGATCGCTAAAAACTACCATCCTAATAATGTTTTACTTCTGATTCGACTCAATGAGTCTTTTGCCATTAATGAAGAGAAGAGTTATGATGATTTAGAGTACTATCTTAGGTACCTTATGGAGTGTTCTGAGGAAGAGCGACACTTTTTACGAGGACTCTCGGCTATTGCCGCGGTACTTGATGGAAAGATGACATGGGAAGAGCAACGTGCACTTAGAAGAATCTTTGGCGAGAAAGAGGCATACTATATGCATTTTACGAAGCAACTTAAAGGGGCACTCGAAGATGCGGCATTGCATGCTGCAGCTCATCTATGTGAGTCGATGATGCTTCATAAAGAGATAAATTATTAAAAAGTTATTTTAATTTCATTGATTATGTTAAATATAATTATATATTTTTCTTATAAATTTCACATTTGAGACCAAGTTTCACTCTAAAATTCCAGTTAAGAAATAGGTAATTTGTAGAAAAAAAGGAATTTAAACGACCATGAAACTCTATCGACCCTTTCCCCTAGAGCAAGAGTGTAAAATTAAGCCTCGTGAGATGCTTGTAACCAAGACCGATATGCAGGGTAATATTATTGATGTCAATGAGGCATTTACCCAGATGGTAGGATATCGCCTAGAGGAGATTTATGGAACCCCTCATGATGCTTTACGTCATTCGGATATGCCTGAGGTGATGATTTTTTTGATTAACAAAGCAATGGAGCGGGGCGAAGAGATTCGGGTTATTGTTAAAAATCTTGCAAAATCAGGAGAGTACTATTGGGCAATTACCGATTTTGAGCCCAATTTTGATAGCCAAGGTAAAATAGAAAGCTTTTTTGCTTTTAGACATGCAATTCCTGAAGAGGAGCTTGAAGAGTTAATTGAACTCTATGAGACACTGCGTCATATTGAACGCCGACAGGGGATAGGAGGATCACTGCTCTATTTAAATCGTTATCTTAAGGAGCAGAAGCTAACCCTTTTGGAGTTTATGGATAAGATATCCACCCCAAAGAGTCTTTTTCGTCAACTTTTTATTAGTTCCTTTGCTCCTGATTGTTGCAAAAAAGCCACTTATAAAAAAGTGGCTTAGTCTGCTTTATAGCTCTTGAAGTCTCCACTCTTGATTTTCGGTTGAGCGAACCTTTTGGTGGTAGCTGTGTACGGGGGTACCATCTAGGGTTTTTCTGTTTTTTATATCCAAAACATTTAGAGTCTCTCGATTGACAATAAAGTAGTAGCCCGCAGTTTTGGAATCTTTAAAGAGCCACTCTTGATGATCGTTCTTTCGTGACTTTTTCTTATTTAGAATAACGGTAGCACCATCATTGGTATCGCCATGTTTGACCTCTATGACTCTACCTGAATGGGTATTTTGAATAAAGTAGTAGGGTTTTTGCTGATTGGCTTTGTTGAGTCTCCAGATCTGATGAGGATTATTTTTATCGGGCTCTTGGATAATGATCTCTTCATTCTCGTTAACACTTAATGCTTTTCCTTCCAGTTTTGAAAGAATCATAAAATCTTTATCTTGAGCTATGGTCTCTTTCTTTTTTGGAGAAGGTTTTTTCTCTTTTTTTGGAGTAGTAGATCGAGAAGGAGCTCGTCGACGGTACCATATCCAGAGTGCAATTAGGGTAAGAATGATTCCCGATACACTAGGAGGAAGTCGATCAAAAATGGCACCATATTTTTGGGAGAGTTCATTTTTGATCTCATCAATTTCGTTGTTAGGTTGCGTGGTGCTTGTTGATTGGGTCTGCGGAGTCATGGGATCTCCGAGTTGTTCTAGTTTACGGTAGTGAGTAATATAGAGATTTTCATCTCCTTGAAGTTTTTTGACCAGTTGGTTTTTTTCTCTCTCCCACGCATCCACAGGATCAAGATTGTTCCATGCAATAAACATTTTCTCTTGGGCTTTAGAGATCTCTAGACCATAACGGTCACGCATATAGAAGTAGGTTCGAGCAATGTCTCCAAAGACCATATCTCTAGGTTCAGCTCGTTTATCTTTAAAGGCGATCTCCATATCGACTTTGCCATATACTCGAGGTTCTCCTTGGATCATGCCATATTTAAAATTACTACGGTCGCCATTGATCTCTCCAATGGCAGGAACAAGATTGTGCATGTCCGCTTCCATCTGCCGAAATTTGGTATTGGTCTGGCGACAAGTCATGCGTCCACCATTTTGCCAACAGTGGAGTTGATGCCCAAAGTGCCAAGCGGGAACAATATGCTCCCATTCAATTCTTTCTGAACGTTTTTTGTTTTTTCGATAGTGAAATCCACAAGTTTTATGAAGAGGAATAAGTTTTTTCTCTTTAACCACATAGTCACAATCGCTATAGAATGCTTTTTGGTGATGGGGGTAGATCTGCGTTGCAAGGAGTCGTTTGGATTTACCAAAAGAGAACTGCTCCTCTCGGGCACCAAAAATAGGCTCATCAATGGTGGCAACATCCTCATCATAGAGGTCTCCATCTTGCTCCATATAGTATTCGTGTCCATTGACAAGAATCTTTTTAAGTAGCTCTCCTGCATCATTGGCAAAGAAGGCTCCAACATCGTTGCGATCAAAAAACATTTGGGGTTCATAATCCTCATAGCTCTCTTGGTTAGAAAAGAGCATAGAGCTCAATAGTAAAAGCAGTAGTATCTGTTTCATGGAGGGTCTCTTTTTTGTTGAAAGTATAACAAAAAAGAGAAAAAACTCCCCCTTTTTTTGAGAGGAAAAGTCTTAACGGGATCTATGCCATGTAGTGTTCACACTCTCGTTGTTCTTCATCGGGGCAGGGGAAGGTTTGTGCCATGGGGATATCCTCTCCATAATAGGGGAGAAGCTCTGCTGGTTCACCACAATCTTCACATTTTGGTTTTTGTGCACCTACCGCTAAAATTATAGGAACTCTCTCCTGAGCTATGTTGGTTTGATTTTCAGAGGAAACAGGGAGAATGTCTCCCCCTGCAAAGAGAGAAGAGAGTAAAAGTGTCATCATCAAAAAGAGTTTCATTGGTAATCCTTTGTTTTATTTATAACATTTATTGTGTATAAATGTTATAAATAATGCTACTCTTTTTTCTTTTAGAGGACAATATTATAAAGAGATTAAGCTCTTTTTTTTAGAAAATCTACTCCACCGTGACAGATTTTGCCAAGTTCCGAGGCATATCGACATCGTTACCTAGACGAATCGAGACCTCAAGAGCAAGCAGTTGTGTTACCACCATCATCTCGAAAAACTCCAACATAGGATGGCTATCGTAGTGGGTTTGTACAAAGTCATCTGCTAACTCAAAAGGTTTTGAAGAGATTGCCAAGATGGTGGCATCTCGAGCACTCAGCTCTTCGACATTGGATTTGATCTTCTCATACTGCATACTGCTAGGCATCAGGGCAATGGTAAAGAGTTCGCTATCGGCTAGGGCGATGGGACCATGTTTCATCTCTCCTGCGGGGTAACCTTCGGCATGGAGGTAACTGATCTCTTTGAGTTTAAGGGCACCTTCGAGTGCGAGTGGGAAGAAGATGTCTCTTCCAATAAAGAAGAACCCATGCCCATGAAGGTAGCGTTTAGAGAGTCGATGGAGCTTGGCATGGAGTTTGTCGGTGACAATCAGGGCTTTTGGCGTGTGTCGCATCGCTTCGATCTCTTGGTTGAACTCTGCTTGGGTGATGGTTTGTTTGAGTTGTGCAATATAGAGGGTAAGCATCCAGAGTACCATACTTTGTGTGGCAAAGGCTTTGGTGCTTGCTACCCCTTTTTCGATTCCTGCACGGGTTAGTATGGCACTGTCACTCTCGCGAACAATCGAAGAGTTATCCACATTACAGATACTTAGGCTTCTAAGTCCTGCCCGTTTTGCCATCTTAAGGGCTTCGAGGGTATCGGCGGTCTCACCACTTTGGGAGATGGTGACAAAAAGAGTATTGGGTTGCAAGAGTGGCTCTTTGTAGCGAAACTCCGAAGCGATCTCGACTTGGCAAGGGATCTTGGCAATACGTTCGAGCAGGTAAGCCCCTGTAAGTGCCGCATGATACGAGGTTCCACAGGCACAGATCTTGATGTTGTTTACCGAATCAAAGAGTTCAGGGCTTAGCTCATCAAAAACAATACTCTCATCAAGCACACGTCCCATCATGGTCTCGCTAATAACACTGCTCTGTTCGTAGATCTCTTTCTCCATAAAGAATCGGTACCCATCTTTTTGTGCCATGCTCTTATCGGTACTTAGGGGTTGTTTGGTAAAGGATTTTTCTCCATTGGCATCAAAGAGTTTAACTTCACCATTTTTAGCATAGCCATACTCTCCATCTTCGAGGTAATAGACCTCTGTAGCTCGACCGATAATGGGGGTGTCTGATGAGGCAAAATAGATATCTTCGCCATCGAATCCAATCAGCATGGGTGATCCATTTTTGGCAAAAAAGATCGACTCTGGATCAGCTTCGCTAATTAGGAGTGTGGCATAAGCTCCATCAAGACGGTTAACCGTGGTTGTAAATGCTTTAAAACTGTTGTTGTCTTCTTTATAGTACTCCTCAAAGAGATGAACAATGGTCTCTGTATCGGTTTGGCTTAAAAAATTGATTCCTTTAGCTTGCAGTTCTGTTTTGAGGGCTTGGTAGTTTTCTATAATACCATTATGCACCACAAAAGAGTAGGCACCTAAATGTGGATGGGCATTAAGCTCGGTAGGTTTTCCGTGGGTTGCCCAGCGGGTATGACCAATGGAAACTCCAAAACCTTGGCTTTGATAATGTTTAGTTTTTTCTCGTAAGTTTTCCAATTTTCCAATGGCTTTGAAGTGGCGTAGATGCCCATCTTCAATAATGGCAATCCCTGCTGAGTCGTATCCTCGATACTCTAGTTCTTGCAGTCCCTCTAATAAAATCTCTTTTTTTTCTTTCGCTCCAATGTATCCTACAATTCCACACATATTTTTAATACTCCGTTAATGCTTTGATAATATGGTCAATATTATTGCAAAAGTTTCCATTCTTTTCGATTAAAAAGAGATCATTAACTTTGTTATTTTTTGTGTGAATTTTGGCGGAAGCGATATCTACACCAAAGGAGTCAAAGAGTTGAATAAGATAAGAGAGGAGTCCTTTTTTATTTTCACATTTGAGTTGAATTTTAGCATGCTCTTTGGAGTGGTCGCAGTCGATTACCATCTTTTTGGCATCGATCTGTGGTTTCCCAATATCGAGTTGATGTTCACTTGTGAGTGCTTGGTAAATAAGCTTATGGAGCTCTTGTTCATCGGTTTCGCTAATGGTCTCACTAAATTCAATTTTGAAATATTTAATACCTGAAAAGAGTTTATAGATGTCCATCTGAACAATATCCAATCGAGAGAGTTTATAGAGTAGATAGCTTAGGTCAAGATTGTTGCGTCGAAAGATCTCGATGGTCAAGAAGCCTTGGTTGGTAATGATGTAGTCATAACTCTTAAGGTTTTGAGCTTTTTGGGTAATAGCGAGAATCTCTTGGGGAGTGTTTTTGATAAAGAACAGATCCGAACCAATAGAGAGAACTCTTTTCTGTTGGGTACGAGGAAAACTCTGAAACATGGTGGTCTTAAGGAGTTTTCGCTCTTTTCTCATCCGTTTGGTGGTCTCATCGAGAAGTTTTTTATTACTTAATGCCAACGAGGCGTGTTGGTAGAGGGTCTGAAGAAGATTGGCACTAAAATTATTGTAAAGATTCCCTCCCACCCCTGACATATCAGCATAGGTAAGCAGGTAGATAAAGTCGAGCTCTTTTTGGGTAGGAAAGTGGGAGGAGAATTTTAAAATAACCTTCTCGGAATGGAGATCCTCTTGGTGGGCAACCCGATTCATTAAGGTGTGGTGTAGAATCAGTTTTTTACCCAGTGTGGTCTCTTCTTTGGAGAGTTTAAGTCGTTTGGCTAACCCTTTAAAGAGAATGGTTCCAACCATGTGATGATCTTTTTTTCTCCCTTTTCCCGCATCGTGTAAGAGGGTAACTGTTTTTATAAAACGTTTCTCTCTTGAGGAGAGCTGTTGATAGATTCTAGCAATTCGTGGATCTTGAATCGATTCGAGTGCCTCAATGGATTTAACCGTATGAATGCCAACTGAGAACTTATGGTAGCCATCAAACTGAGGTAGATCGATGACCTTTTTGAGGTAAGGAATGGTATAACCCAAAAGCTTGGCATCGATGAGGGTATTAAAAATAAGGTGACTGTGTGGCTGGTCTAGAAGTTTTAGAATAATAGGGTAGATGCTCTCTTTGATCTCGGGTGATTTGGGTGTGGTTATTAGTGCATGTAAAAACTGTGGGTGCACAGGAAAGAGATCTTTGGGGGCATTAGCGAGTTCTAGTAGCAACTCATCATAGGAGAGATCTTTGCATTTGGGGATGAGCATATGGTTTGTATCATAATAGTGGCTTAGTGCATCAATCCAGATGGTGGTGTAGAGCTTAACTGTTTTAAGCGAAGCAATCACCCGACGGGAGAATTTGGTATGGGATTTTTTATCTTGGGGATAGCCTAGATACGCCGAGACAGCAGGAATTAACTCTAGACGGAGTCGGTTCTCTTTTTTTCCTGTCGCCAGATGTAAAGCCGAGCGAACCATAAAGAGAAACTCTTGGGCTTTCCAGAACTCTTTATACTCTTTCTCTTGGATAATTGTTTGATCGAGCTCTTTGATTTTGGAGACATTGTAGAGAATTTTTCCAATCCAGTAGACCAAGTTGGCATTACGAAAGCCTCCCACGCCCTCTTTGAGGTTGGGTTCCATGGTCAGTGGATAGCGTTGATGTAGGGCATGCATCTCTTCGATTTTGAGGCGAATAAACTCTTGGGGATTATCATGACGGATGCGATAAAGCTCATTTTGGGTCTGATCCCAGAGCTGTTTGGATCCTTCGATAAATCGAGACTCAATCATGGAGGTTTTAATGGTAATATCGGTTTGAGATATCTCAAAAATTTCACCAACTTCATGAACCCGATGTCCCAGTTTAAGCCCCGCATCCCAAAGGATATAGAGGATCTTTTCGATCATCTCTTGGGTATTGTACCCTGGGATCTCTTTGTAGACAATCATCAGGTCAATGTCCGAATGAACACAGAGCTGTTCACGTCCATAAGATCCCAGTGCCAAGAGGGTAATAGGGAGGGTGCTTTTCATGGGCATGTAGGTGCCAAACATCGAACGCATGGCAACCTTATAGACCAGTTGAATGATCTTGTCAATTTTACGGGTATGTTTGAGTAAAAAGCCCTTTCCACTATCTTTAGCAAAGCTCTCTTCGAGGGTAGCAAAGTAGGTTTTAATCTCTTTTTTTAATAGTTTTGAGATCTCAAAATCGGGGGCATTTTCATAGAGTAAGGTCTCTATTTGATTTTTAATATTTTCCATCGTCTTCTAACTACTCCTAATCTATTGCTGTTATAATACCAAAAATTAATTCAATGCAATCAAAGAGGTAGAGATGACGTTAATAGAAAAAGTACAAAAGAGAGAAAGACTCACACAAGAAGAGGGGGAGGCTCTTTATGAGTTGGATCTCTTTATGCTTGGAGAGCTTGCCGATGCCATTCGTCAGGAGCGGTTTGGAAAAAAATCCTACTTCAATATTAATCGCCATATTAACCCCACTAATGTTTGTGCAGATATCTGTAAATTTTGTGCTTACAGTGCGAGCCGAAAAAACCCTAATCAGTACACCATGAGTCATGAGGAGATACTAAGTATTGCTAAAGGGGCGATCAAAAATGGTGCCAAGGAGTTGCATATTGTCTCCGCACATAACCCCAAAGATGGGGTTGAGTGGTACATGGGAGCCTTTGCTAAGATTCGAGAGGCATTTCCCAATGTACATATCAAAGCGATGACCGCAGCGGAGGTGGACTTTTTGCACCGTGAGTATGGGTTGAGCTACGATGAGGTACTGGATCTGATGATCCAAAGTGGGGTTGACTCTATGCCAGGTGGCGGAGCAGAGATCTTTGATGAGCAGGTACGGGAGTACCTCTGCAAAGGTAAAGTGACCTCTTCTCAGTGGTTAGAAATTCATCAAAAGTGGCACGAACGAGGCAGAGAGTCCAATGCTACCATGCTCTTTGGACATATCGAGAGCCGTGCCCATCGGATCGATCATATGATTCGCTTGCGAGATCTCCAAGATAAAACAGGCGGCTTTAATGCCTTTATCCCCTTGGTCTATCAGCGAGATAACAACTTCCTCAAAGTAAAGCAGTTCCCCACAGGTCAAGAGATTCTCAAAACTTACGCCATTAGTCGAATTTTGCTAGACAATATCCCCCACATTAAAGCCTACTGGGCAACCTCTACTATCAATCTCGCCCTTATCGCCCAAGAGTTTGGAGCCGATGATCTTGATGGTACGATCGAAAAAGAGTCTATCCAGTCCGCCGCAGGAGCATCGAGTGCCAATGGCATGGCAATGGATGATTTTGTCGCGATGATCAAAAACTCAGGTTTTATCCCTGTCGAACGAGATAGCTTGTATCGGGAGCTGAGGGTTTATTCGTAGATTTATTTTTTTATGAACCTCTCAAACAAATCTCTTAGGCTACTATTTATACTCGAAAAGCTATCCCTAAATAAAGAGGTTTGTATCAAATATCTAGCCAAAGTGTGTAATACTACGGTTAGAACCATTCAAAATGATTTTAAGATTCTAAAAGAGTATTTTGAGGATAAGCTTATCAAAAAATCAGACTGTTATATCCTCTTGCAAAAAGAGCATTTTTCAAATCTTTTTAAATCCGACCCCAAAACAACAAGAGAGCTTTTGAAGTTGGTTTATATAGTAGATTCAAATCTCTATAATAGATTTATAAACGAAAATCAAGACCTCATTAAAGCCCTAAAATTCAACTCTTCATCTATATATCAGATAGAAAATAGCCCTTATGAAAATATTCAAGCAAAGCACAAAAAGATAATAAACCAACTTGAAAATGCTATTTTAAACCAAGAGTATATCACTATTAAATACGCTTATAAAAATGGCTCTATTTTATATACTCACTCTATCCCTATCAAGATTTTATATCTCAATGAAAATTGGTATCTTGTGGTATTGACTACCAATAATATTATAAATGGTAGTGCATTTAAACAACTAAGGATTAGCTCTATTATCTCCATCACTCCCACCAAGATAGAACCAAAAAAATTTGATAGTGACAACACTCAAAAGATAAAAGCCAAGAGATTTACCAAAAATATTCAAACGGCTTATAGCAATATGGATAAACCCCTCTATCAAGTCAAGTTAAATATCTCCAAAGAGGTAGCCAAATATTTCAAAAAGAAAAAATATCTAAAGAGCCAAAAGATTATAAAAGAGCTTGAAAATGGGGATATAGTGGTGGTGTATGAGATTTGTAATGATATGGAGATTATCCCTATTATTCAAAGATGGATACCTTTTGTTAGAGTTATTGAGCCTTTGAGAATTCAAAAAAAGGTTGAAGAGAATATTTTACGATTTATGAACCGTGAGTAAAAACGAAAGGTTTGTGTTATTTGTTTTTGTATAATTAGATTAGATTTTATGTTTAAAGGGAAGTTATGAGTATAAGATTTGAATTTTTTGAGGCAGGGCAGGGAGATAGTATTTTGGTTTCTACTGATGAGGGGACTCATATTTTGATTGATGGGGGAGCAGGAGGATTATATACAAGAAAGTTGAGAAATCTAAAAAAGTCAATAAATTCATTAGATTTAGTGGTTTTAACACATTTAGACGATGACCATATATTAGGATTGAGGGATTTGTTAAAATTTGATGTTGATAATATTTTTAAAAATGCTAAATATATACCTTATATAAAAGAGGTATGGTATAACGCTTTTATAAACACTTCTAACACAAATGATATAACTTTTAAACCTCCTAAAAAAGTTTCTACTATATCTATAAAAAATCAATTGAAGTTTAGAGAATATATCTCTCTTGTGAATGGTAAAATTAAATATAGAGATTATATTTCTATAGATTATCTAAAAGAGCCATTGAGGATAAATGAGATAAAACTTATTTTATTGTCTCCTAATGATGATAAATTAAAAGAGTTATATTCAAAGTACAAAAAGGAACTAGATAAAACAGTAATATCTAAAGCTGATAAATGCAAAGACTTTGCTTCCAATATAGAAAATTTATATAAAAATTCATTTGATGGTGATAATAGTGTCTCTAACGGCTCAAGTATAGCATTTATATTACTTTATGGAAATAAAAAATTTTTATTTTTAGCTGATGCTCATATCCCTTTGGTTGTAGAGAGTCTTAAAAAAGTTAAGAAAAAGTATTTTAAAAAAGAAGATAGAATAAAATTTGAATTTATTAAGCTTTCTCATCATGGAAGTAAAAATAATATTACTAATGAGTTTCTTGATTTAGTGGAGAGTCAGAATTATGTTATTTTAACAAATTCAAAAAGACATAAGCACCCAGACAAAGAGACGTTAAGTAGAATTTTAGTTCATAATAGAAAGTCAAATTATTCTCATAAAATTAATTTTCTATTCAATTATGATTCTGTAGCAAAATATAGTCGTTATGAGTTTACTAAAGAGGATAAAGAGAAATATAATTTTGAATTAATACATTCAAATTATTATCCTTTTGGAGGTAAGTAATGTTTGAAAATAAATCAAAAGCTCTTAAATATTTAGTCAAAATTACTTACTCAAAAACAGGTTTAGAAGGTAGTGCTGTTTTAGTTCCTATTGATACAGAAGAGGATTACTCTTATCTATTTACAGCTAAACATACTTTTGGATTAAATGGTTTTGAGCAGAGTGATGAGGGTTATCATACTATTGATATAAATGAAATTGAAAAAAAAGATATTATTTTAAGTAATCCCGAAAATCATGAATTTGAAATTTTAGAGATTTTAGATTTAGGTTATGATAGTAGTATTGATTTAGTTATTTTTAAAATAAAGAAAGATAGTTATATTCAAAGAATATCTCCATTAAGTATATACGAAGATACATTTTATGAAGCTCTTGCTTATGGGTATCCTATTATGAAAGAAGAGGATAAAGAAGTTAAGTATCAATCTTTTTTAGGAACATATCACAAAATTGATATAAAAAATAAATTTGAACTCTATTTAAAAGATTTTTCCAATATTGATGAAAAGCAAAATACTTATGATTATGTAGCTGGTTTATCAGGAGGAGGAGTTTTTGTTGAAGATTCTAAAAAAGAAGAGATTTATTTATCAGGAATTGTTGTGAATTCTGGCATGGGTAATAGTATAAAATGTATAGATATTTTATCTATATCTAAAATGATTAATAAAAAATTAGAAGATAGAAATTTAAAAACAATTTCAATTGGTGGTGCAAAATGGAAAGATGAACTTGGATTTGATATAACTGATTTAGATTTTGAGAAAATAGCATCTGATTTAAGTTCTAACTATAAAAAAAATAAATTTATAAAAGAGCTACATCCTTATCAAGAAGATAAAGATAAATTTATTAATACTTTTGATTTAAAAGTAAAGAACTCTTTAAATAAAGAGATAAATAAACTATCAGAATCATCTCAGATTTACTTATATATTGCGATGAAATTTCATCTCTTTCAAGAGAATATAAGAGCTACAAAATATTTTAATAAAGCTATAGAGTATGGAGGCAATAAAAATAAATCTTATTTGTTAACAGCGAAAGAACAAAGAGAAAAAAAGAAAAATGAGCGTATAAAAACAGAGCAGGAAGAAAAATTTCTTTTAAAAAGCATTGAGCAACTATACAATGAAATGTATGAATATGAGGAGCAATTAAAAAATAATAAAGATGATGAGTATATAAAGAAAATGCTAAAAAATAGTTATAAAGAATTAATTGAAAAATTAACTATTTTAGGAGATAGAGAGTATGAAATAAATGAAATTTCTAAAAAATTTGTAAAATTAGACTTTAGTGAAAAGGATAATATTCAAGAGCAAATATTAGAATTAAAAGATATGATAGAGATAAGTCAAAAATTTCAAATTATGACAAATGAAGTCAATAATTATAAAGAAGAAATTCAAAAATTGAATAAATATATTCAACTTTTATCTGCTCATGTTTCAGATAAAACTCTTCTAAATCAAATTAATTATAGAGTTTTTAATACTGATAAAAAATTAGATATTTGTTCTAAAAGTATTTCATTTAAAATAGATAAAAATACAAATAAAATCACTAAAAAACTAGATGAGGTAAAAACAACCATTATAAAAACCAATAATCAAAAATTAAACAATTTTTTAGAGAATGTATATCGAAGTAATCAAGCTTTAGTATCTAAAATCCAAACTATGTATCATCAAAACGATAGAGTTAATAGGAAAGCTAAAATAGCTTTAGATAATTCTATAAAAATCATGAATGAAAAAATAGAGGAATGTTTAAATAGACCTATTTCTTCTGATGGTCAAACTTCTAATAATATTCAAACAGATATTGAAAAAATTATAAAAGAGAGTAATTGGAGTTTTTATAAAGCCATTCAAGGCTTATATGAAAAAGAGAGTGATTCATATAATCGTAAATTATTGGAAATGTCTATTGCTTTTACTAAAAGAGAGCATGAGTTACATATTGAAAAATTGAAAAAATCTCATGAAATAGAATTATTGAAAATAAAAGATAAAAATCATTCAATAAATTCTAAAAAATTATCATATATTAGTGAACAAGTTAGCAAAGTACATCAGAAATTGGACAATATTTCGGGACAATTAAATAGATTCCAAAGTAATGTTATTGATATAGTCAAAAAGAATAATAAAGTTTTAATAGAGGAACTTACACAAATATTTCCTGAAAAAAAGGATAGTTTAGAAACTTTTTTAGAGGAGAATGATAATGAGATAAATAATATTGATAATTTGTCAATGGAACAGATTAAAGAAGTTGTAAGTATTTGTAATGATTTTTTATATGAAGAAATAAAAAAATTATTACAAAATAATAAAGATTTATCAAAGCAAAAAATAATGGAAATGGCTATAGAACTGACAAAAAAAGATAATGAGAAAGCTATTTTTGAATTAGAGATAATGTATAAACAAAAAATACAACAAATAAAAGAAAAACAAACTGAGTTAGAAAAAAAATTAGATAATGAAAAAGAGGAACTTTATCAAAAAAATCAATTATTAGCAGAGTATAAAAAGAAAGAGAAAGAAGAAAAAAGAGTACAAGAGGAAAAAGAGAAAGAACATAAAGAATTTATGAATCAAATAAAGTTAAAAGCTGATTTAAAAAATAAAATTAAATTAACTAATGATAAATTTTATAATACAAAAAATAAAATACAATCTTTTACTTATGCTTTTAATAATGTATTGGAAGAGTTAAATAAAGAGATACAAGATATAAAACAAATAATTTTCACAAAAAAAGTAGAAGAAAAGTATCATAATATAATTAAGGAGCTTAATTGTAAAATAGAAGAATTAGAGAAAGTTGCTTTAAAAAAAATTGAAGATTATCATAATAGGAAAGAGAAAGAAAGAAAAACAGATATATTTATAATACTTGGAATAGTGTTTCTTATTATATCCGTATATTTGATTTTTGAAAAAATTTATAAATTCTAATTTTTATATTAAAAATAAGAAAAATTCCTATAAAAATAGCAAAATTTTTACTATTATAATAGTAAAATTTATAAAAAAGAGGCAAATTCCCATGTTAGAACGAAGTATTACTCCTATTCTTGATACAGCTTTAAAAATCTCTCCTATTGTTCTACTCAAAGGAGCTAGACAAGTGGGCAAATCAACCCTTGCTATGCAGAAAAATCAAAACTATATTGTGCTTGATGATGTCTCTACGCGTATCAATGCCAAAGATGACCCTAAACGGTTTATTGAGATTTTGGCTAAACCTGTGACCATTGATGAGATTCAAAAAGTACCTGAACTTTTGGAGGCTTTGAAGATTTATGTTGATAAACATCGACACAATGGAGATTTTCTTATAACAGGTAGTGCTAATATATTGGATATGAAAACAACCCAAGATACTCTAGCAGGGAGGATTATAGAGATAGACCTCTATCCGTTTAGCCTCAAAGAGAAAGCCAAAAAAGCCCAAGAGAATATAGTGGATATGCTCTTTGAACACAAATTTTCATCTCAAAAGATAGAAACCAATCAAATGGTAAAAGAGATACTAAGAGGTGGATATCCTGATGTGCAGAATCTTACAACTTCTTTAGAAAAAAAGCTTTGGTTTAGTTCATATGTGAGTACTTATATAGAAAGAGATGCACGAGATTTAGGAGAGTTTAGGGATATAGATAGTTTTTATAGGTTTGTCAATATTATAGCTTCTCGCAGTACAACACTACTCAATAAATCTAAAATAGCCAAAGAGGTAGGTATAAGGATAGAGACAGTTGAGAACTATTTGGTAATCTTGCAACAGACTTTTCAACTACAACTCTTACGACCATTTTATGATAATATAGGCAAACAGTTTGTCAAATCATCTAAGATTTTTCTAAATGATACAGGATTGATGAGCTATTTTTTAGGGATTTATACCATAGAGCAGTTTGAAGCTTCTAATTATAAAGGGGCATTGGTAGAGACCTTTGTGTTTAATGAACTGCTTAAACATATATCCTTTACAATTGAAGATACTAAGCTATATCACTATCTTACAAATGATAAAAAAGAAATAGATTTTATACTTCAGAGAAACAATCAAATAGTAGCCATAGAGGTTAAATCCTCATCAAAAGTTAGCAAAGATGACTTTAGACATATTATGGATTATCAGAAAAAATCTTCTAAAGATATTTTTGGCATAGTTTTTTATATGGGAGAACATATCTTACATATAAATGATAGATGTGTAGCTTTGCCTTTGGGGGTTTTCTATTAATCCATGTTTGGCTTTGGATGATATTGAAATTGGGTTTGGGGCTAAAATTCCTCTCTGCTTATTTGGGGTTTTGTACTAAAGAGAGCTCAAAATCTCTCTTTAAGTTGTCGATCATGCCACCGACTCAGTGTCAGCAATGCAACAATCGCTCCCAAGAGTGCTAGTGCCATGTCCGATTGGGTGTCCCACACGTATCCTTGGGTTCCTAGGAAGGCTTCGGCATCTTCACCGCTCAAGAGGGCAACCCACCACTCGATGAGCTCATAAAAGGCACTAAATCCTAGACAGAAGCTAATGATAAAGAAGTTTTGCCACCTCCTGCCATGGATAAGATTTTTGCGGATAATGATCTCTCTTGCGATCATGGCAGGGACGAAGCCTTGGGCGAAGTGTCCGACTTTGTCGTAGTTGTTTCGAACCATACCAAAGAGATGATCAAAAAAGGGAACTTCGGCATAGGTGTAGTGCCCACCGATCATTAGAATAATGGAGTGAATGAGAATCAGGGTATAGACCAGTGGTGTGAGTGGAAAGGTTCGGTAGGTGATAACAAGAACCACCAGACCAATTAATGCAGGAAAGACTTCTAAGAACCAAGTGTATTGATCTTTGGGATTAATACCAGACCAGATTAGAACACCCATAAAAATTAAGAGCCATAAATATTTCATCTCTCTACCTTTTTGGGTAAGATTATAGTATTTTGTTTCTTTATGTTGTATAATTTTGTATATTTTAAACAAGGAACTTATAATGAAAATATACTATCCCTACGAGGAGTTTAGGGCAGATCTAAAAGCATTGGTAGCGAAGATCGATCAACCCTTTGATACAATTATTCCTATCTCTCGAGGAGGGTTGAGTATGGGGCAGATGTTGGGAGAGTATTATAATATTCGTGCGGTCTATGCCATTAATACCATGGGGTATGAGGGATCAAAAAAACTTGATTCAGTTCGAGTTTGGAATCTTCCTGATCTTCAAGAGAGTAAGCAGGTTTTGGTGCTGGATGATATTGCCGATAGTGGAGAGACGCTTGAGCGGGTTTTATCTGTGTTGCATGCAACGTATCCTAGTGTGAGGTTTTGGAGTGCCACGATCTTTTATAAGCCTACTGCTTCGATTGAGCCCACATGGTGGGTCAAAGAGCCTGCAGGATGGATAGAGTTTTTCTGGTCGGAAGATCTACTCTAGGTACTCTTCGAGTTCTTGAATATAGCCAAGTAGATCGGGAGCTTGGTAGAATCCTCGTAGATTATCGATAAGCTCTCCGTCCCATTTGTAAAAGAACATAATGGGTACGTGTTTAAATTCGGGCAGTCGGCTACGGCTTTTGGGATCTTCTCGTGAGACTTTGACCATGATATAGTTTTTAAATTTTTCAAGGATCTTGGGATCATTAAAGGTCTCATGTTCCATTCTGATACACCATCGACACCCTTTACTATCAACCATGACAATAATATTTTTCTGTTGCTCTTTACCTAGTTTAAAGGCAGTATCAAGATCCTTAACCCACTTGACATGGTCAATAAAGGGTTTGTCGGAGATTTTGGGTTGGGTTGATTGAGTAGATTGTTCTGTTGTGTTTGATTGCTCCTCTTGGCATCCTGTCCAGAGCAGTAGCGTAAAAATGGTGGTGATAATGGCGATTTTTTTTGATTTCTGCATGCTCTATTTTATAAAGTTTTCTCTTTTTTACTCTTAAATTAGAATGCAAAGGGGAGTAATCTGATATAATTGCTTCAATTGTAACAAGGAATGAATTGTATGGTATTAATGATCGATAATTATGACAGTTTTACATATAACGTGGTGCAGTACTGCTTAGAGCTTGGAGCGAATCTTAAAGTGATTCGTAATGATGAGCTTAGTGTAGAGGAGATTAGATCGCTCAATCCAGAGAAGATTATTATCTCTCCTGGCCCTGCTACGCCTAATGAGGCAGGAGTAACACTAGAGGTGATTAAGGCTTTTGCAGAGAGTACCCCAATTTTTGGGATCTGTTTGGGGCATCAAAGTATTGCTCAGGCTTTTGGTGGAGAGGTGATTCGTGCCAAAAATATGATGCACGGAAAGACCTCTCAGGTAGAGTTAAAAGAGCAGAGTGTGATTTTTGATGGGTTGCCAAAAGAGTTTAGAGCAACCCGTTATCACTCTTTGATTGTTAACCAAGAGAATCTGCCTAAAGAGATTATTCCTACCTCATACAGTCAGGATGATGGAGAGATTATGTCACTACAGATTGATGGAAAAGATATCTATGGGGTACAGTTTCACCCTGAATCGATTATGAGTGAGTATGGGCATGAGATGCTGGATAACTTTTTAAAACTTTAGGAGAAGCAGTGAGTCAAAGATTATTTTACGGTTTTTTACTGCTCTATCTTTTGGCTCTGCTTCATCTTGTTACCACACTACCAATAGGACCACATGAGGCATTGGTCTATTATGAAGATCATGGTATTTTGGGGTATTTAGCCCATCTGTGTGATGGTTGTTTTGGTAACTCTTTGGATTTCCGTCTACCCTTTCTGCTCTTTGGAGTGATGAATATTCCACTTTTTTATTATATCTCCTACTTCTATTTTAAAAATTCAGAAGAGAGCTATTTGGCAACAACTATTTTTTTGTTGCTCCCTGGTATTATTACTGCTTCGGTGATTATAAATATTGCCGTGATTGTTATTGGATTGGTTTTAAGTTTTATTATCTTGTATGAGAAACAACACCATTTGAGTGCGTATGTGGTAATGGTACTGCTGCTTTTGGTGCATGATGCTTCGATAATATTCTTTATTGGGGTGGCAATTTTTGCATTATCACGAACTGAATATTATCTTTTTTCTCTTTCATTGCTACTTGGAGTATTGAGTTTACTCCTTTTTAACGGATTGGATATTGGTGGAGTACCAAAAGGGAAGTTCTTGGAGCTTTTTGGACTCTATATGGCACTCTTTTCTCCATTGGTTTTTTTCTATTTTTTTTATGCTCTTTATCGTATCTGGATTAAAGAGACTAAGGGAATCCTTTGGTATATTTCATTTACGGCATTTATGGTTTCGATCTTTTTATCATTTCGACAGCAGGTTATTATGACCGATGTTGCCCCGTATGTGATTGTTGCGGTAGTGTTGATGTTGGTGACATACCATAAGACATTGCATGTTCGCTTACCTCAGTTTCAACAAGGATATATTGTTGGGTATCGTATTGTAATGGGCTCTTTGGTGCTTAGTGCGGTGATTATTTTTTTTCATTCGACACTCTTTATTTTTCTTAAAGATCGAAGACAACATTTTGCGTATCGTTTCTATCAGCCCTATTGGTTATCTTTGGAACTTAAGAAAAGAGGGCAAAATTGTTACACTGTGAAGGATAAACGGGTACAGTATCAGTTACGCTATTATGGTATAAAGGAGTGCAGTTCTTTAGATGTTCCTAAAATACACAATTAAATAAAACTCTAGCCACTATTTGTATCAAACATATAAAATATACACACCAAATGGTAGAATTGTCCAACACATTTAAAACAAGGAGAACTCGATGGCTCAAAAAGCGATTAGAGAATACGACGCAAAGTCGATTTTAGCTCGACATTGGGACACATATTTCCCAAACTTTAA
>Ga0256843_1000464_pt1 | contig 34850 bp, 28 predicted proteins | sample AlvinellametaG_FD_191572 | JGI IMG/M metagenome (GOLD analysis project Ga0256843, IMG submission 191572) | Pompeii worm associated microbial communities from hydrothermal vent at the East Pacific Rise, Pacific Ocean - Alvinella | ecosystem: Host-associated > Annelida > Integument > Unclassified ...
ACAGGCGCTCTTTGTCCGAAAAAACGGCATTTTGATATACAAATTCCAGGCGTTCTAAATCTGCCATTGCCAATGCGTCTAAGTTTTTGTTATTAAATCTGAATTTTAGATAATCTTGATACAGTTTTAAAGCTTTTACCTGCAAGGATAAAGTATCTTTGGTCTTGACAGGTATGTTTATAAATTGTTTGACATCTGATAAATAAACCGGATCATCCAAGGTGAATTTATAAGCCGGCGCCGGCAGAGTATTTTCCTTGTTTTGATAAAAATTAAGGGCTTCATGCACCAATAAATCGTATAAAGTGGGGCGAAACTTCTGGCTATCCTTTCTTAAATCTATAATATCCGCCCATTTTTGGGTAGGCAAGGTTTGTAACAGTTCTTTATTTTGTAAGGAACGGTCAAAATGTAAATTAATTTCTTTAAAAATAGTTTTCAAATCCCATGTTCTAAAATCAATTGGATCTATTTTGGATGTGGTTTCCGTCCTTTGGGCAAAACGCCAACGGTTATTTTTGTAATACTGCCAATAGAGTTGCGCCAAATAACTTTCAAGTATATTACGGGTGGGCGGTTGATTGGCTTTGATTTCCTTTTCAAAATTACGAATAATTTTCAGTTGGCTATCTTCCTCTAAAGTCATCATATATTTAGACTGATACAATAGAGCTTTGATAATTTGCGGACTGTTATTTTCGGCTTTGGCTTTTTGATAAATTTTTTGCACCAATTCATAAGCCGATTTGGTCAAACCTTTTTTTTCAAAAGCCTGAACCTGTTTCCACATATCCGTATAGTCTTTAAAAGTCATATTTAAAATTTTTGATGTCTCTTTGGATTGAGACGATGTATTGACTTGTTCATTTTTGTGACTTGAACAAGATAACATAAATATTAAGGTAAATAAAAATAATGTCCGCATTGTGAATGTATTTTTCAAAATAGTAATTTACAAAAATTTATAATACAGTTACAAAAACTCTGCCTATTTTGAAATAAACGGTTATTTGTTAAGAAAAAGTATTTTATAATTTCATTTTTTAGGTTTTCAATGAAACTATTAATTATCTACATATTACTTTAAAAACATTTGTTTTTAAGTTTTTTTAATCAAAATTTTTGATTCTTTAAAAAAATGTGTAGATTTGCTGTATAAAATAAACAAGATGACATTATTTTTAGCAAAATTTTGGTGGCGTTTAACCTTTTTCATAACCGGATAAGGAAGCTGCCTTTTTGCATTATTTATAATATTAAAAGCTTGCCGAATCCGGCAAGCTTTTTTTATTTCATTTAATTATAAAATAAAACATGTATATGAAATACCAAACAAAAATCATTGAAAAACCCGCTGATACCATTACTCCGGTTAATTTATACCTGAGGCTGCGTGATCAATTCCCCGAAAGTTTATTACTGGAAAGTTCGGATTACAACAGCGATAAAAACAGTTTTAGTTTTATTGTGGCAGGCGCTTTGGAAAACTTTAAGATAAAAGATAATAAGTTGATAATCAACAACAAAACACATGATTTAACGCCTAAAACTTCTATTAAACAAAGTTTAAAAGATTTTATCAATCAAATTAAAGTTCATCAAACGGATAAAACCAAACAATTTAATGGGCTGTATGGATTTACCGGTTTTGAAGCGGTGCAATATTTTGACAACTTTAATTTTAAACCCAAACCCAAAAAAGACGATATACCGGACATGAATTACAGTTTTTACCGGTTTATTGTAGCCATCAACCATTTTAATGACACCCTTATTATACTGGAAAACATTCCCGAAGGCGAAAACTCACAAATAGAATGGTTTCATAATCTGGTATTTGCCGAAAAAACTCCGCAATTCCCTTTTAAAGCACAAGGCGAAGAACGCTCATTCATTACCGATGACACTTTTTTAGATTTGGTCAACAAAGGCAAAAACTACTGCCAATTGGGTGAAGTGTTTCAAATTGTCTTTGCCCGCCGGTTTGCCCAAGCCTTTAAAGGTGACGAATTTAATGTTTACCGTGCTTTACGATCTATCAATCCGTCGCCCTACTTGTTTTACTATGATTATGGCAGTTTTAAACTGTTCGGTTCATCGCCGGAGAGCCAACTGGTGATTGCCCGCGGTGAAGCCAAGCTCAATCCCATAGCCGGCACTTATAAAAAAACAGGCGATTTTGAAACCGATAAGTTACTGGGTATCCAATTGCGCCAAGACCCTAAAGAAAATGCCGAACACACCATGCTGGTCGATTTGGCACGTAACGATTTAGGCCGTTTTTGTTCGGATATACAAGTTAAAAAATATAAAGAAATTCAACATTTTAGCCATGTAATCCATATTGTATCCGAAGTTACCGGCAAGGTGGCATCGCCTGACCAATCCATAGATATATTTGGTGCTACATTTCCGGCCGGCACATTGAGCGGCGCCCCGAAATACCGTGCTTTGGAACTGATACACAAAGACGAATCACACCAACGCAGTTTTTATGGCGGCACCATCGGTATTATCAGTTTAACCGGTGATATCAACACAGCCATTACCATCCGTTCCATCTTAAGTCAAAACGGTCTTTTACAATATCAAGCTGGTGCCGGTGTGGTCGTTGATTCCGTCCCCGAAAAAGAACTCAAAGAAGTAGACAATAAACTCGGTGCCTTGCGCAAAGCTATAAAAATGGCCGAAAAATTTTAATAAAATGGATAAAATGACAAAAATACTCATACTTGACAATTACGATTCGTTTACCTACAACTTGGTGCAATATGTCAAAGAATTGACCGGTGCACAGGTTGATGTTTTTCGCAATGATTGCATAACGGTAAAAGATTTAGAAGCATACGACAGCATTATATTTTCACCCGGCCCCGGATTACCCCAAGATGCCGGCATCATGATAGATGCCATCAAACAATATGCACCTCGTAAAAAAATGCTCGGTGTTTGTTTGGGACATCAAGCCATTGGTGTGGCTTTTGGCGGTGCATTATATAACTTATCCAAAGTATATCATGGTGTTAAAACCCCGATTCAAATTACCGATACCAATGATCCCATATTTAAAGAAGTTCCTAAAGTTACCGAAGTCGGTCGCTATCATTCATGGGTAATAGATATCGGAAAACTACCGGATGAGTTACAAGTAACAGCCCAAACGGATGACGGGCAAATTATGGCTGTCAAACATAAAAAATATAAAGTATGGGGATTGCAATTCCATCCTGAAAGTATTATGACGGATGCCGGTAAACAAATGATTAAAAACTTTTTGGACCAATAACTAATTTACACAAGATGAAATCAATATTAGAACAATTATTCCACCACCAAAAACTGACTCAAAAACAGGCCGAATCGGTGATCAAAGAAATGGCCAAAGGCAATATTCCCGAAGCACAAATAGCAGCCTTTCTGACTATTTATAATATGCGACCAATCAGTTTAGACGAACTCAAAGGTTTTAGAAATGCCTTATTGGATTTGGCTGTGCCGGTTGATTTATCTGCTTATGAAACCATAGATATGTGTGGCACGGGCGGCGATGGCAAAAACACCTTTAATATTTCTACTTTGGCATCTTTTGTAGTGGCCGGCGCCGGATATAAAGTGGCCAAGCACGGCAATTACGGTGTATCGTCGGTAAGCGGGTCATCTAATGTGTTGGAAGCTTTGGGTTACCGATTTACCAATGACGAGACAAGCTTGCAACAACAAATAGCCGCTGCCAATATTACTTTTTTACATGCGCCCTTATTTCATCCTGCCATGGCAGCAGTAGCACCGGCGCGCCGGGCCTTAAAAATGAAAACTTTTTTTAATATGTTGGGACCCATTGTCAATCCGGCACGCCCCAATCACCAATTAGCCGGGGTTTTTAGTTTGGAACTGTCCCGTTTATATCAATATCTTTTTCAAGATGACCCCGGTAAAAAATATGCCGTAATTTTCGGTTTATCCGGTTATGACGAAATATCTTTAACCGACAACTTCGTATTAAAAAACAATCAAGGCGAACATTTATTAGCTCCTGAGGACCTAGGACTACAACGCATAGATCCCAAAGAAATTTACGGTGGTAATACTGTAGATGAAGCCGTAGCTATTTTTAAAAACATTATACAAGGCAATGGTTCAACAGCACAAAATAATGTGGTCTGCGCCAATGCCGCCATGGCCATACAATTATTTACCGGAAACAATTTTAAAACTTGCTTTGAAGAAGCGCAAGCCTCATTATTGGAAGGAAAAGCTTTAAAAAGCTTAAAAATATTAACTGCCTAATGACTATTTTAGAAAAAATAATTGCCCGTAAAAAACCGCTATTGGCACAACAAAAAAAAGCGGTTTCTATAGACCGGTTAAAACAAAGTTCTTATTTTAACCGTCCGGCAATATCATTAAAAAAAGCCTTGTCTCAGCCCGGAAGTAGTGGTGTCATTGCCGAATTTAAACGCCAGTCGCCATCAAAACCGGCTATTAACCTGACGGCAGATTTAATTTCTGTCACTGCCGGCTACCAAAAAGCAGGTGCTGCCGCGCTGTCCATATTGACAGATACACATTTTTTTGGTGGTCGCAATACGGATATCTTACAAGTAAGAAAAAATATAAAAATACCCATTTTGCGTAAAGACTTTATTTTTGATCCTTATCAAATTTATGAAGCCAAAAGTATAGGTGCCGATGCCATTTTATTGATTGCAGAAATATTGAGTGCTACCCAAATTGCAGATTTTGCCGCCTTGGCCAAAGACTTGAATTTGGAAGTATTAATGGAAACCCATGATGAGGATAATTTAGAAAAGATAACAAAATATGTTGATATTATTGGTGTTAACAATCGTAATTTAGATACTTTTGAAGTTTCTTTAGAAAATTCCATTAGAATATCCGAAGCGATTCCCGATAATAAACTCAAAATATCCGAAAGTGGTATCCGATCGCCACAAGACATCAATAAGTTACGCGCCTACGGTTATCAAGGTTTTTTAATAGGAGAAATGTTTATGAAAACATCGCAGCCTGAATTGACTTGTCAACAATTTATCCAAAATATTTAACCATGAAAAAAAGACTCAAAATAAAAGTTTGCGGTATGCGAGACCGCCAAAATATCAAAGATTTATTGTCTTTACAACCCGACTATACCGGTTTTATTTTTTATAAAAAATCAGTGCGGTATATAGGCGAACGTCTGCCAGATCTGTCTTATAGTCACACCAAGAAAACCGGTGTATTTGTTAATGAAGATTTAGACAACCTATTGACTACGGCCAAACAAAATAAATTGTGTGCCATACAATTACACGGACAAGAATCACCTCAATATTGTAAAATGGTGCAACAAGCCGGTTTTGAAGTCATCAAAGCTTTTGCTGTTGATCAAAATTTTGATTTTAACATTTGCAAAATATACAAACCGGTTACCAATTTGTTTTTGTTTGACACCAAAGGACACTTACCCGGTGGCAATGGTGATACTTTTAATTGGAAACTTTTGTCAAACTACCAACTCAATCATCCTTTTTTACTCAGTGGCGGTATCAATTTAAAACACATTCCGGCAATCAAAGCTTTATCACACCCGCAGTTAATCGGGGTAGATCTTAACAGTGGCTTTGAAATAGCGCCGGCTTATAAAAATATTAATCAATTAAAAATTTTTTTCAATGATTTACGAAGTTGATTCATTAGGATTTTACGGCACTTATGGTGGCGCATTTATTCCGGAATTACTACAAAAAAATGTATCGGAACTACAAGATAACTATAAAAAGATTATACAATCGGAGACATTTCAAAAATCTTTTCACCAACTATTGCGTGACTATGTCGGGCGACCTTCACCCTTATATTACGCCAAACGTTTATCCGAAAAATACCGGACACACATATATTTAAAACGAGAAGATTTGAACCATACCGGTTCTCATAAGATCAACAATACCATTGGGCAAATACTCTTAGCCAAGCATTTGGGCAAAACACGTATTATAGCCGAAACCGGCGCGGGCCAACATGGTGTTGCCACCGCTACGGTAGCAGCTTTGGCCGGATTGGAATGTGTGGTTTATATGGGCGAAAAAGATATTGAACGCCAAGCACCTAACGTATCTCGCATGAAAATGTTGGGTGCCACGGTCAAAGCAGCCACTTCGGGAAGTAAAACTCTTAAAGATGCCACTAATGAAGCCATCCGCGATTGGATTAACCATCCGCATGATACGTATTATATTATAGGTTCTGTTGTAGGACCGCATCCTTATCCGGATATGGTCGCGCAGTTTCAATCGGTCATCAGCGAAGAAATGACCATGCAATTGGCAGCCCAAACCGGCAGAGCTTATCCCGATCGCATTATTGCTTGTATTGGTGGTGGTAGCAATGCCGCCGGTGCATATTATTATTTTTTAGATAATAAAGCTGTTGAGTTGATATCAGTTGAAGCCGGCGGTTTAGGTATTGATAGCGGACACTCGGCTGCCACAAGCATATTGGGGACAGATGGTGTCATACATGCCAGTTTAACCAAACTAATGCAAGACAAAGACGGACAAATTATTGAACCTTACAGTATTTCCGCCGGTTTGGACTATCCGGGGATAGGCCCGCTGCACGCCCACCTGATAAGCAGCGGCAGAACCAAAGTATTGACAGCCAATGACGATGAAGCCATTGCCGCCGGTTACGAGTTGACCCGTTTGGAAGGTATTATTCCGGCCTTAGAGTCGGCGCATGCCTTGGCAGCACTGCCTAAAATCGATTTTAAACCGGACGAAATAACCGTGGTAAATCTCTCGGGGCGAGGCGATAAAGATTTGGCAACCTACTTAAACCACTTGAAAAAATATCAATAAACTTAAACTTACAATAAAAAATATCATGCAATAATGTCAAATAACAGATTAAAAAAAATATTCCAAAAAAAATCAAAAAACCTGTTAAGCATATATATAACAGCCGGTTATCCAAAGATTGATGCCATGCCAAAACTGGCCGGCGTTTTAGCCCGTAGTGGTGTCGATTTTATAGAAGCAGGCATGCCCTACTCCGACCCCTTGGCCGACGGCCCAACCATTCAACACAGTAGTAGTGTAGCATTGCAAAACGGCATACATTTGGATTTATACTTTCAACAAATTAAACAAATCAAGGAAGAAACCGATTTGCCGCTGGTATTTATGGGTTATTTTAACCAAATTTTAAAAACAGGCATTCAAAATTTTTTAGAAAAAAGCACTGATGCCGGAATAGACGCTTTGATTATTCCGGATTTGACTCCCGAAATATATTTAGCCAAGTATCAGAGCGTTTTTGAAGCCTACAATTTACCACTTGTGTTTTTGATTTCGCCTACGACCCCACTTGAACGCATCCAATTGATAGATAAAATTAGCAAAGCTTTTATTTATGTAGTATCCAGCTCGGCTACAACGGGTAAAAAAGGACAGTTCGGCTCTCAAGAAAAAGCGTATTTTCAACGCATTGCCGGTTTAGATTTAAAAAATCCAACTATGATTGGATTTGGTATTGACAGTGCCGAAAAATATCAAATGGCTTGCAAGTATGCCAATGGTGCCATTATAGGGTCTGCCTTTATAAAAAGCTTACATGGTGAAGATTATCTAAAAAATGCCGAAACTTTCATAGAAAAGGTTAAAAAAGTGTAACAAAGTCAAAAAACATCCGTTTTTAAATAAAAACTTTTTTATGAAACGGATTTTTCTAATATTTATTTTATTAATTGGCACTTTAACCGGACAAGCACAATTTTGGAAAACAAAAATATCGGGAAATGGTCATATCGTCACCGAAGAAAGAAAAATAGCCCATTTTGATAAATTAACGGTTACAGGACCTTTTAAGGTTAAGATTATAGAAGGCAAATCGCCTGTTATCAAACTTACAACAGACGAGAATTTAATAAATATCATTGACACTTATGTTAAATCGGGAAAATTGATCATACGTATCAATCCCGATTTTAGTATTAAAAAATATACCAAACTTAAAATGGTGGTACCGAGTCAATATTTATCCAAAATAACATTAACCGGATCGGGAAGTGTTTACAATGAAAAACCTTTTGACTGGCACAATTTGTCTCTTACCTTAACCGGCTCGGGAGACATAGACCTGATTAGTCAGGTCAATCATATAGAGGTAGTCATTACGGGATCCGGAAGTGTTCAACTACAAGGTAGCTCAGATCGTTTAAAGGCAAGTATCACAGGTTCCGGCGAATTGCTTGCCAAAGACTTGGCGGCAAAAGACGCAAAAGTTACCATAACCGGTTCCGGAGAAGCTTATGTGCAATGCTCAACCCATTTAACCGCCAAAGTTTTCGGCTCAGGTAATTTATATTATTTTGGTGAACCACAATTTCTAAAAACCAAAGTTTTTGGATCAGGCGCCATACATTTGCATCAATAATACCAAATAGATTTGATATATATATTTCCTTAAAAAATAACAGGCGGCCTGCGGGCCGCCTGTTGAAATAATAATTATATTTAATTTATTGCTTGATAAATTTTGCTACATAATTGGTCTTGCCGTTTTTTAATTTGACAAAATAATAACCTTTTGACAGTCCCCTTAAATCAAAACTTAACCGGTCTGCATTGTTGACAGTCTGTTTAAGCACTTCACGGCCGTTTACATCAAATACATAAGCCGTTGTGTTTAAACTGACAGGCAATTTGACATTTAAATAAGTGGCTGCCGGATTGGGATACACATCTACTTTAACAGTCTCAACCTCATTAACAGCATTGGTGTCAGATGTAAATTGTCCTGAGAACACACCTCGTCCGTAAGTTGAAGCAAACACCATATTATCATCACGCAGTTCCAAGTCGGTAACTTTGACATCAGTCATACCATTACGGGTAGGATACCAATTGGGATTGGCATCATTAAAATTGGGTGTCGCCCAAATTCCCAAATCGGTTCCTATGATGACTTCATTAGGGTTTAAAGGATTGGGCATAATGGTATTTACCGGCATATCAGGCAAATCACCTTCCTTACTTACCCATGTGGCACCTCCGTCATTAGAATAGAAAATATTAGTAACACCATAATTAAATATCGTTACATATATTTCATTTTCATTTTGACCAAATTCTATATCCGAAATACTTCCGACAAATTCACTACCGGTAATATCGGTAAACTGAGGCGTTGACTGTGCATTATCCACTCTTAACAATTTTCCATTTTGCAAACCTACAAATAACTTGCTGGCATTGGTAGTATAAGGTGATACCGTCAGAGCAGTAGGAAAACTGTTCATTGAAGGATCTTGAATGGTTTGTTTGTTTATAGAGCCTAACAAGTTGCTATATCGTCTAATGGCATAGGTATTACCGCTACTAGTTCTTGAACTATAATTAGAATACAGAATATTTAAATGAGAATCCAGCGCTTCTTGGTTGATAAAATCACCATGACTGGTATACTCCGAATTGACCGTTTTCCAGTATTGTATGGTATAATCATACAACCTGATATTGCCATTATATACATAATTGGATATACGGTATTTGTCCGTGCCGTCTTGATCAAAGAAACAATAAGCACCATCGCCTCCTTGGGTTGTGGTTGAATTGGCAACGCTTTGAGGTGCATTTTCAAACAACTGTGTACCATTATCTTGCGCTCCGGCCATAAAGTAATCACCGTTAAAAGCAGTGGTAGGCGCTACAGCCATATGGTAAAATTGAGTTACATTAAATTTATTGTTTCTATGCACAATAGTGTTACCCCCATTGTCAGTATAAGCCACACCACCGTCATTTCCAAACAAAATATGTTGCGAATCGGCAAAGGCAATGCCATGTTGGTCGGGATGAATAATATTTGAAGATGTATTACCGTAATAAGACGAAATTTGATTCCATTGATTACCACCGTCTGTTGATTTGAAAATATCGATACCGCCAATGTAAACAACATCATCGTTATTAGGATCAACTTCAATAAATAAATCATAAAAAGATTGTCCGTTGGTAAAGTCACTACCTCCCAAATCGCCATCGGAAGGATTAGTCATTGCACTGATATCTGACACAAATCCATCGGTTGTTTTTAAACCTAAAGGTGTTCCTCCCGCACCGGAATATTGAACGGCTATTAAGTACATCTTTCCGGGATCGGATTTAGAAACAGCCAACTCCATACGGCCTATATTCTGAACCGGTAATACCACATTAAAAGTATTACCATCATCAGAAGACATTATAGCGCCTTGAGCTGCGCCTGTTACAGTGCCACGTGTGGTAGTCAACCAAATTTTATTGTCAGCGGCTATTTCCAAATCAAAAGGTGTATAGTGATTACCGTCAGGATCTAAAGGTAAAGCAACTTGTTGCCAGGTAGTACCATTATCTGTCGATTTATAAACCCCTTGATATCCATGTCCCATCACAGTAAACAGAGAAGCGTCGGCATAATAACTGTCACCGGCTGTGGCATAAATTTCGGTTACACCATTATTATTTCTTGCAACAATATCATTAATGTGAGTGATGCCCGGAACTATATATCCCATAGCAAAATCCGTATGATTATTAGTAATATTAACACTTATGGTTGTCGAATTATTCAAAGCATTCAAAATAGCTGCGCCATCGGCTTTTGATATCATTACAGAAGGAATGGTAATAGTGGCATCCGTACCTCCCATAATAATAGGAGATCCATCGACATTATTAATCATTAAAACACCAATAGCACCTGCGTTTTGGGCATTTTTTACTTTATCAACAAAATAACAAGTGCCGCGTTCTATAACAGCAATATTCCCACTGATAGCTGCGCCATTGACTAAAGCATTACAAGCTAAGGTCGGATTGGCACTGCCGTCATCAACCAATACCAAATTGCCGGTAAAATTATTATAATCAACATCGCCGAAAGCAGCATTCACTGCAACGTAATCACCTTGTAAAGCATTAGGACTGGTGATACTTAATGTAGCGTTGGTAACAAATTGTGTATCGCCGCTTTTGCCGCCAAAAACATGTTCCCAAGTTTGTCCGCCGTCTGTACTGCGCCAAATACCGTTTCCGTTAACGGCTCCCGATGTATAAGATTCTCCGGTACCTACAAACATATTTTGTGGATTAGCGGGATCATAAGAAATGGATGTTACTGCCAAATTGTGAGGTAAGCTTGTCAAATGCCATTCCGAATTGGGATTGGTAATATCATCATTGATCCACAAACCGCCACTGACACCACCGGCAAATACGCGTTTGTGTGTAGGGTCGGCCGGATCAAACATAACGGCTTTTGTTCGTCCTCCAACATTGCCGGGACCTCTTTCAATCCAAGGGATATCAACAGTTCCGGGAACATTTCTGTTTTGCCAACGATTTCTGACATCTTTTCTAATATCCCATAATTTTTCAGGAGTTGGCCGCCCTATCTCAGGATTAATAGTTAATTCCCACTGTCTTTCCAAATATTTATTTGGTGGAATACCAAGTTTTTTTCTTTCGGCTTTTGATAATACGGCTGTATTATTAAAAGGCGAGTTTGCTAAATATTGAGCATGTTTGGCTCTGAGTGCAGCAATATCTTTTTGTTGTTTATTGCCTGAATTACATGAAGCAAACAACAGAGCTACCACTGCTCCTAAAATGGTTAATTTTTTAAACATGATTATTTGTTTTTTTTAATAAGTAACAAATATAATATAAACCAAGTTTAAATTTCATAGAAATCTAAATTTTAACAAAAAAATAGATTAGGTTTTAGATTTATTCAGTAGGTTTACTCTTAAAATAAGAATTTGCTATATTAAAAAATTAAGGCTTTATATGAAGATGGCAACTTAAAAGGAAATTTCAATGTATTATCAATTGAAATATTTTTTAAATGTATCATTAAAGTTTTACCTGCGGCTCTAATTTGGATTTTTTTTGGCAAGTTTTCTCTTTTAAACGATTGGTAGTCTGTATATTTCACATGCAAACTATCCTGTTTTGAGCCATAGAGTGATTCGGACAAAACCTTGTAAAACGGACTGATTCTGGCATGTGTCAAATAACGATTCTTTACTGATAAATCATAATACTGAGGTATAATACTTAAATGTATGTTTTCCGGTTCGGGTTTAATTAACATATCACCTGTTAATAAATTTTGTAAATTGGTAAAGTTAACCGGCACGCCGAACTGTTGTTGTAATAATTCAAAATTACCGTCGTAGTAAGTTTGGTCAAGCTTATTGTAATATTGAATGCGCTTTGGTGTGATATAAAATTTTACCATAGGAATGCCCAAAAAGTTAATACTCCCCCAAATAATACTGTCTTTTAAAATACGCAAACGTCCATTACCGGATATTTGTTGGTTTGTATCTTGATAAGAAATTGATATACGGCTATCAAGAGTATGGGCACTAAAAGTATGTTTATTTAGCTGTTTTAATAATTTGTTGCGACTAATCTTTTTTGTCTGTGTATAGATGGTTTTGTTATAACTCTTGCAACTGCCAAGTAAGATTAAAACAGTAAATAATATGTAGGCGGAATTTTTCAATTTTTATGTAATTTTTGCTGATATATTTTTGCTTTGGCAGGCAAGTTCAATGCCGCATAAATCGTAATATACTGACGGTAATATTCTTTTTGCACAGTTGAATTTGATTCGATAAAATCCATCCCCATATCTAAATAGTCTAAAGCTTCTTGGTATTTTTTTAAAGCAGTTAAAGCTTTGGACATATATAAGTAGGCTTTGGCATTAGCCGGATCGGTATCTAATAAGGTTTCGGCTTTTTTGATTAAGGTTTTGTAATCTTTTTGTTGCCAAAGTTGTTCTAAATTGTCACTTCCGGCCGGTTTAAGAGGCTTATTTTTTTTAATATTTTTAGATTGATTGACCGTATAGAGCTGGTTATACAAATCTCTGATAACATACGGGTTACCAGCTTTTTTCTCAAAATCTTGTATCAGTTTGATAAGTGTTTTAGAATTGACCTGCTGCTTTATCTTAATCTCTATAAACAGTTTTTGATACCATTTGTTTTTAGGATTCAATTTTTGAGCTTTGGCCAAGTAAGTCAAACTTTGATCATAGTCCTTTAAATCGAAATAATTTTGAGCTATTTTAAAAAGAACGGCATCATTGTCCGGTGCTATGGCCAAACATTGTTCAAAGAGTTTATTGGATTTGCTATAATTTTCTTTAAGCCGTTCGGTCATAGCATCATAAAAATAATCATCAATGCTTTGCATTTTTTGCGCCGATTGCTGCCCCCATACTTGTAAGCTCAAAAATATTAATATGTAAGACAGTCTTTTCATTAAGCTTGTATTTTACAATTTTTATTCCAAAGTGGAATAATCACCCAAATTTAAGGTTTTAAAATGCCCGTCAAATTTGACATGGCTACCAATCATACTGTTAGTAATAACGGCATTTTTTAGGCTGGTTTCATCTTGTATCAAGCTGTTTTCAATTTGTGCATTTTCAATGATACAACCTTTACCTATAGATACAAAAGGACCAATTTTACTATTGACAATCTGAACATCATCAGCTATATAACAAGGTTCTATGATTTGAGAATCAACCATTTTAGCAGTCTCGGAAATTAATTTTTTGCCTTCGTTAAAATCATATTGCAAGACTTTAGTATTGGTTTCAACCGCAACTTTAGGGTTGCCGAAATCCATCCAATCCGATACGGGGCCGGGTTTGAATATTTTACCTTTTTGTTTCATATTTTCCAAAGCCGTAGTCAATTGATATTCATTACCAACTGTAATATTGTGGTCAAATAAGTATTGGATTTCATCTTTTAAAGCTGCTCCTTCTTTAAAATAATAAATACCTATAATAGCCAAATCACTAACAAATGTTTTGGGTTTTTCTACAAAACCTTCTATTTCGTTTTTATCATTGAGTTGCACCACACCAAACTGATCCGGATTATCTACTTTTTTGACCCAAATAATACTATCGGCATCATTATCCAAATCAAAAGAACCTTTAAACAGTGTGTCTGCATAAGCAACCACTACGGGACCATCCAGCAAATTTTGAGCGCTAAAAATAGCATGAGCTGTGCCTAAAGCTTCCGTTTGATAATCAATTTGGCCTTGTGCTCCAATCTCTTTTGCTATGTTAAGCAGTTCGTTTTCAACATCTTTACCAAAATCAGGTTTGATGATAAATGAAATTTTGTCAATAGGTTGTTGCATAACTTTTGCTATTTCCCGCACCAAGCGTTCGGCAATACTATGACCGGCCACGGGGATCAGCGGTTTGGGAGTGCTTAATGTATGCGGGCGCAGGCGTGTGCCCTTGCCCGCCATGGGAATGATGATATTCATAAATATTAATGTTTTCTTTTAGAGACTTTTTTGTAATCCGTATCTTGTTTGATGATAAAATCTTTTATCAATTGTCCTTTTTGATCATAAAAATTAATTTTAATATGACGGTCTTTGCCTTTTCCTACAATATTAAAAATAGCAAAATTACGCACTTCAATCAAGGTGTTGGGCAATCTTAATCGGTTGGGTTCCTTTTCAGCATGTGTATTGGGGCCGGATGTAAACGGTGACACGGTAACATCCCAAATTTTGGGATAATTTTTACCATTATCAAGCAAACTGATTTCGGTCATATGACGGTCACCGGTTAAGAAAATAACGTTTTTCAGACCTTCTTTGTAAATAAAATCGATGATATCCAAGCGTTCTTTGTCAAAACCGTGATTGGCATAGGTCTCATAATTACGGGCTGTGTTTAAAAACTGACCGCCCATTACTATAAATTTAAATCGTGCCTTACTAAATACCAAAGCTTTTTTGAGCCAATCCAATTGTTTTTGACCCAACATGGTTTTAGGATCTTTGGATTTTAAATTATTGGGATCTCTAAAATACCGGTTGTCAAGTAAGAAAAACTCGGCATCATTATAACTAAATTGGTAAGTGGCACTTTTAAATCCCGAAACTCTTTTGGGGTTAGGCCAAAACAAACCGAAAACTTCTTCGGAAGTGTCTTTGTTCCAGAAACTGCCGTCGCTGTCATTGGGGCCAAAGTCATGATCATCAACAATAGCATAGTGTGGCACGGTGGCAAATAATTGTTGCTTTTCGGGAATAGACCAATCATGCGTATAACGGTAAATTATGCCGCTTTTACTATCCCATTCGTTTTGACGCAAATAAGTATTGTCACCGTCCCAAATCATAAAATCGGGTTTTTTATAAGCAATATTTTCATATATCTCGTATTGTCCGCCATAAGGCCGGCCGGCACGGTCAAAAACCGGATCGTTGATATAGGCGCCTGAACCAAAAGCAAACTTAAAATCGGCCGGTGCATGATGGAACAGCCAAACATCTTGTGTTTTAAAAGTCGTGGGATAATTAAAATTCACTTTTTTGTTATTGATATATAATTGATAATTGTAAACGGTATTTGGTTTTAAACCGTCAATGATAATATGTGCCGTATAAGCATTTTCTTTCTTGGTTTTGACTGCGGCGGAAAATTGTTTTGAAGCCGGATGATTGGCTTCCCAATAAGCAAATTTGACAAAGGCGGGTTTTTTGGTTTGTGCCCACAATTTGATATCCGTTTTGTTGACACGGCCAATCATAGGACCACTTTGTAATAAACTTTTTTGTGCGTAAGAGCCGGTTGTTAAAAACAATATAAAAAGGCTAAACAGTATTTTTTTCATGATTTATTTATTTGATTTGTTAATAGATTTTATTTTTTTATTAAGCATTTCCACCACGGCTTTGTTTTGTTTGGCTACAAAAAAACCGGGAAATAACTTTAAAGCTTCGTTGTAATATTTGATGGCCATATCATAATTATGTAAGTCATAAGCGGTTTGTGCCATAAGATTGTAGTAAGCTGCTTTTAACGGCACTTTTTGCTGACCGCCTTTCTGACTCTTTGGAAAATTGATAAAATAAGAATCATCAAAAGACAAATTTTCGGCGGTTTTCAATGTCTCAAAGGCCTCGGCGGATCGTTTTAATTTTTGCTGGGCTCGTGCCAATTTGTAAGCTGTAAGCCCATCCTTTTTTTGCGCATAAATCTTTTCATAAACGGCAATAGCTTCTTTTAAAGCATTCAATTGTTCTAACGAAGCCGCTTTAAGCTCTAAAACCGGCATGCTCTGTTTTCGGGTTAAAATATCATCGGCAACTTTAAGGCAAGACAAGTATTTTTTTTGGTTAAAATAAATAAAAGCCAAAGTATCTTTGTAAGTCGATTGTGCCCCTTCAAGTGCTACAATATGATACACGGCGTCTTTGGCAGCAGCCAAATCATAATTGTTCAAAGCCGTTTGGTAAATATTTTTTTCAATTTGTATTAAATCATTTTTATAAAGTTTTTGTCCGTAAACAGAACTTATACCTAATAAAAAAGATAATATGATAAACTTTTTCATATGTAAAAAAATGGCTGAAAATTCTGTTTCAAAGGTAGTAAAATAGATGTAAACATAAAGCCTGTTAAGAAATTTTTAGTAAAAATAAAGCTAAAATACCACCATTTTTAATGCAGCTTTTGCCAATCATGGTTTAAAATGTATTGTGCTGTCTGTATTTGAGCTTGGCCGTATTGCAACATTTTATTAGTAATTTCGGGATACGTTTTACTATAATTGTTACGGTCTTTTTGTCTGTATTTGTATAATCCGTATATTTTTTCACGGTCAAAAATCAATAAGAAGTCATGGTCAACCACGCCATATTTTTTATCATGATTAAATAATACATAGGAGCGATGCTCTGAAAAAAAATCCATACCAAAACCGGTATTAAGATAGTTCATGTGTAACACATGCATTAAACCGGGATATAAATCCATTTGAGCGGATATTTTTGAAATTATTTTAGGTTGGACATCTTTGTAATATATCAAGGCAGGAATATGATTGTATGTCAATGGAATGTCATAGATTCGATCGTGTCCTTCTCCGTGATCGGCGACAAATACAAAAACCGTTTGATCAAACCAAGGTTTTTTGGCGGCTTTTTTCATAAAATCTTTGAGCGACCAATCGGCAAAACGTGTAGCTCTTATATCTTCGTTTTTACCTTTAATCCAAGGCGGAATATAATAAGGAGCATGGTCGGAAATAGTCAAAACAGTTGCTAAAAAAGGGCGATTATTCTTATAAAGATTGTCAATTTTTTTTAAGGCAAAATTCAATAAAAAATGGTCGTCAACACCCCAAATATTCCTAATGGAATCTTGAGGGTAATCCTTTTCAAAATAAATATGATCATAGGCATTGGAGATTAAAAAACGGCCCAAATTGTCAAAATCTTTGTTATGCGGAATAAAAAAGGCCGTCTGATAATCATAGTCTTTTAATATTTGCGGCAAGCCGTAATACTGTTTAATCTGTGCTGTTTTAAAGGGATGTAAATCAAAAATTTCAGGATAGGCAAAATTAACACCGTAAATACCGGCATAAGTATGGATGCCATTGCTATACATATTGGCAAAACCGATGCTTTGTCTAAACAAGCTGTCCAAAAAAGGTGTGCGTTGTTCTTTATTGCCAAAATAAGCCATTTTCCAAGCGGCCATACTTTCCATCAATACGACAATAACATTTTTTTTATCCGGTAGACTGTCAAAATTAACCTGGCGCGAAATAGGATTTTCATTAACAGGCTGTTTGACATTCAAATATTTTTGTGTGATGGCAATGGCAACACTATCAGGCATAAAATGAGTATCACCGCTATGGTTTTTAAAATAATCTTCTATACTTTTTTCAAATACAAAAACCGGATTAAGCTTTAAGTCGTTCAATAAATTGTTATGGTGTCTAAAAGCATCTTGAACACGCAAAGGCGCTCCCGCTACGGTTCCTCTGATGGTTATAAACATCAATAACAACCATAAAAAATGATAAGCTACCTTTTTGACAAACGGTAAAGATGTATCATTCTGATTTTGAAAAATTCTTTTTAAAAATAAGTAAAAAATATACATTATAACAACGGCAGGGATTACCGGAAACCAAAATTTAGGTTCCTGAATAACCATACCGAAAACTACGGCAGGATCATCAAACCATTGAAACGCTTTTAAGGTAAGGGGTTGAAAAAACTTAATGTAATAGGGAATATTGGAAGCCGTTAAAATAAAACTAATACTAAAAAGAATAAAAATCCACCAAAAAGCTACCGATTTTAGTTTTGAAAAAGGACGAAAATCATAAATACTTAAAAGGATAAAGGGTAATATCAGTATAAAACCGCTGATAAGTAAATCATACCGGATACTCCATATAACCGCCGAAAAAATATCATTCATACCTGTCACCGGATCATTAATAATTTCATGACGCTTTGCCACAAATAACAAGGTTCGTAACAACATAAAAATACTTACTGCAAAAACATAAACCTTAAAAATAATTTTGATGCCGGACATAGTAAAAATACATTAAAGACACAAAAATAACAAAATATATGACGCAAAAAACACCCTAAATAATGAACAAATCAGTTTAAGAAAATGTAAAGAAAAGCTAAAGTTGAGATTTGACATCTAAAAGTAGAGTAAAAAAAATTATATTTGACATTCAACATGAATCAAACGATATTAACACATAAAAATTTATAGCTTATGAAAGACACCAAAAGAGTTTATTTTTTCGGAAATAAACAAGCCGACGGAAACGCATCAATGAAAAACTTACTCGGAGGTAAAGGCGCCAACCTTGCCGAAATGAATTTGATAGGCGTGCCGGTTCCCCCCGGATTTACCATTACCACCGATGTCAGCACCGAATACAACAAATTGGGTAAAGACAAAATCATTGCCCTGCTCAAAGATGAAGTTTTGGAAAACCTCAAAAAAGTAGAAGAAGTAATGGGAGCCAAATTCGGCGACACCGAAAACCCTTTATTGCTTTCGGTTCGTTCGGGTGCCCGGGTGTCTATGCCCGGTATGATGGATACCGTATTAAATTTGGGTATGAACGACCAAGCCGTGGAAGCGCTGGCAAAAAAATCGGGTAACCCCCGTTTTGCCTGGGACAGCTACCGGCGTTTTGTCCAAATGTATGGCGACGTGGTTTTGGGTATGAAACCCGAAAACAAAGAAGACATTGACCCGTTTGAAGCTATTATGGAAGAAATGAAAGAAGAAAAAGGCTACAAAACGGATACCGATTTTACTACGGAAGACTTAAAAGAATTGGTCAAAAAATTTAAAGAAGCCGTTAAAAAACAAACCGGAAAAGACTTCCCCGACGATGCTTACGAACAACTTTGGGGCGCTATTTTGGCCGTATTTGACAGCTGGAACAACGACCGCGCCATTTATTACCGCAATATGAACAAAATACCGCACGATTGGGGCACCGCCGTAAACGTGCAAGCTATGGTTTACGGTAATATGGGCGACAACTCCGCCACCGGTGTTGCCTTTACCCGCGATGCCGCTACGGGCGAAAATATTTTTAACGGCGAATACCTCATCAATGCACAAGGCGAAGACGTGGTAGCCGGGGTCCGCACACCGCAACAAATCACCAAAGAAGGCTCCAAACGTTGGGCTGAATTGGCCGGCATCAGCGAAGAAGAACGTGCCGCCAAATACCCCTCGCTCGAAGAAGCCATGCCCGAAGCTTATAAAGAACTGTTCGATACCCAAGACAAACTGGAAAAACACTACCGCGATATGCAAGACTTGGAATTTACCATTCAAGACGGTAAACTCTGGTTACTGCAAACCCGAACCGGAAAACGTACCGGTGCCGCTATGGTCAAAATAGCCATGGATATGCTCAAAGAAGGTATGATTAACGAAGAAGAGGCTTTGATGCGTATAGAACCCGAAAAATTAGACGAACTCTTACACCCCGTATTTGATAAAGATGCCATTGGTAAAGCCGAAGTAGTCGGAAAAGGACTGCCCGCTTCTCCGGGTGCCGCTACCGGCAAAATTGTTTTCTTTGCCGACGAAGCCGAAAAACTTCGTGAACAAGGCGAAGACGTTATTTTGGTGCGTATCGAAACCTCGCCCGAAGACCTGGCGGGTATGGACGCTGCCAACGGAATTTTGACCGCACGTGGCGGAATGACTTCTCACGCAGCCGTAGTTGCTCGCGGTATGGGAAAAACCTGTGTGTCAGGCGCCGGCGAACTGGACATCGACTACAAAAACCGCACTTTGCAATCACGCGGTATAACCTTTAAAGAAGGCGACTGGATTTCGCTCAACGGAACTACCGGCGAAGTTTACAAAGGCAAAATAGATACCATTGAACCGCAACTCAGCGGTGAGTTTGGCGAATTGATGGCTTTGGCAGACAAACACTCACGCATGTATGTGCGCACCAATGCCGATACACCCAAAGATGCAGCTGTTGCACGCGACTTCGGTGCTAAAGGTATCGGATTGTGCCGCACCGAACACATGTTCTTTGAAGGGGATAAAATTATTGCCATGCGCGAAATGATTTTAGCCGAAGATGAAGCCGGACGACGAAAAGCCTTAGACAAATTGCTGCCCATTCAACGCAAAGACTTTGAAGGCATATTTGAAGCTATGCATGACCTTCCCGTAACGGTTCGTTTGCTCGACCCGCCTTTACACGAATTTGTGCCGCACGATGAAAAAGGACAACAAGAAATGGCAGATGTAATGGGTGTTCCGGTAGAAGTTATCAAACAAAAAGTAGAAGATTTATCCGAATTTAACCCGATGCTTGGGCACCGCGGTTGCCGATTGGGTAATACCTACCCCGAAATCACCGAGATGCAAACCCGTGCCATTATTGAAGCGGCGCTCAATTTGAAAAAACGCGGTATCAATGCCCGCCCCGAAATAATGGTGCCGTTAGTCGGTAAAAAAGAAGAAATGAAAATGCAAGAACAAATTGTTCGTGATACCATTGCCAAAGTTTTTGAAGAATATGGCGACACCATCGATCACAAAGTAGGAACCATGATTGAAATACCTCGTGCTGCTCTTACCGCTGACGAAATAGCCCAATCAGCAGAGTTTTTCTCTTTTGGAACCAATGACTTGACACAAATGACATTCGGATACTCTCGCGACGATGCCGGAAAATTCTTACCGGTTTACAAAGCCAAAGGTATCTTAAAAGACGATCCGTTTGAAAAACTCGACCAAGAAGGTGTAGGGCAACTGGTTAAAATGGCAGTCGAAAAAGGTCGTCAAACCCGTCCCGACATTTCATTGGGTATTTGCGGTGAGCATGGTGGTGAACCCAGCTCTATAGACTTTTTCCACAGAGCCGATTTGCACTATGTAAGTTGTTCGCCATACCGTGTGCCTATTGCACGTTTGGCAGCAGCACAAGCAAATATCAGAAATAAGTAAATTGTTAAATGACCGGTGCCTGATGTCATTCTGAACGCAGTGAAGAATCTCAGTAAATAAAATCCACTAGCTCCTTCGGGATGACATCAATTCATCGGTTTATCGATTTATCATATTATCATATCATCAATAAAACCATTATTTATGGACTCAAAAGTGCCTTATTTAAATATTACCGATAAGCAATATAAACTCATAGGTATTACCTGGGGATTTATATTTACGGCTTTTTTTCATTATTATTATACTTTTGGTAATGAGCAGTATAGTATAGTCAAAACTTTTATTTCCGGTGATTTTGCCCTAAAAGCTACTTTGGGAATGGTAGCAGGTTATATAGTCAGTTACTATATTTTACGTTATATCAACCGGTAATATGTAACTTTATACAAAAAGTCTTATTCAACGTTGGATAAGACTTTTTTTGTATAAAAATAAAATTTGTTTATAACTCGATTAATATCGGGCAATGATCTGAGTGTTTGGCTTCGGGCAAGATAATACTGCGTTTAATGTCATTTTGCAATTCGGGGGTTACCATATGGTAATCGATACGCCAGCCTTTGTTGCGTTCTCGCGAACCTGCGCGATAACTCCACCATGTATATTGATGCGGATGCGGATTAAACTGTCTAAAACTATCGACAAAACCACTCCGAATAAAATGGCTGAGCCAAGCCCGTTCTTCAGGTAAAAAACCCGAGGTGTTTTTTAATCTTACCGGATCATGAATGTCAATGGGTTGGTGACAAATATTATAATCACCGCTAATAATCAGTTTGGGAATGTCTTTTTTAAGCTGATTGGCATAAACCAAAAAATCATCCATATACCGGAATTTGAATTGCAACCGCGCATCATTGGTACCACTGGGCAGATACATACTCATAAATGAAAAGTCGTCAAAATCAGCCCGTATGTTACGTCCTTCAAAATCCATATAGTCAATGCCCGTTCCAAACACAACCTGTTTTGGTTTTACTTTGGAAATAATGCCGGTACCACTATAACCCTTTTTTTGTGCAGGAAACCAATATTGGTATGTGTAGCCGGCTTCTTGCAATGCTTTGGTGTCAATCTGGTCTTCTTGGGCTTTAATCTCTTGAAAACCTACCACATCGGCATTTACTTGCTGTAACCAGTCAACCAAACCTTTACGCATGGCAGCCCGAATACCATTTACATTGTAAGAAACTATTTTCATCAATACTTATTTATAATTATTATTTTCAAAAGCTGTTCCTACAACCACCAAATCGGCACCGGCATTCCAAGCTTGTAATACTTGTTTTTTGTTTTTAATACCTCCACCTACAATTAAGGGAATGTCAATTATTTCTTTGACTTTTTTTATCATTTGTAAAGGCACCCGTTTTTTGGCACCACTGCCCGCTTCTAAATAAATAAGTTGTAACCCCAACATTTGTCCGGCTAAGGCTGTAGCTACGGCTAAATCGGGCTTATTGCGCGGAATAGGTTTTGAATTGCTAATGTATTCTACGGTTGTTGTGCGACCATTTTCTATTAAAATATATCCGGTAGCGATGGTTTCTAACCGGCTATGATATAATCTGGGCGCCGCTTCTACTTGTTTGCCTATTAAATACTCGGCATTGCGCCCCGAAATAAGGCTGAGCAATAAAATAGCGTCTGCTTGTTTACTGATTTGCGAGGTATTTCCCGGAAAAATAATAACAGGTAATTGACTGTATTTTTTAAGTTTTTTAACCACCTTTTTAAAATGTCCCCGACTAAGAAAACTACCGCCAACAAAAATATAATCGGCTTGGGTTTGCGCAATATTTTGGACTAATTCCGGTATGTTTTTTAATATAATCTTGTCCGGATCGACTAAAATAGCCAATAATTTACGTTGGTTCTTTTGATGTTGGATAAGATCGGAGTAAATAGTCATTTTTTAATTTGTTTTTGCATAACCGCTCGATACCAATCGGTACCTAAGGTAAAATATTTTTCTTCTAAAGGTATAAAACCTTGTTGTTTTAAAATAAGATCTTGACGCCGGGTCAAGTTGCAGCCATCAGCAAAAGGTCGCCATACGGGATTGACCAATTTTTGAAACTTACCATACAAAGTATTACCCGAATGGATATGTTCCAGCACCAAAAGTCGTCCGGCATCATTTAGTAACCGGTGATACATCCGTGCCGCATATTCCGGATCATCAATGGTGCATAGCACCAACATAGAAGTGATAAAGTCAAATTGCTCCGGTAATCCGGTTAGTGTTTTAAGGTTTTCAATGCCGGTATTAAAAACTTTGATGTTGGGATATGGTTGGGCTGCTTTAAGGGCACGTTTGTACATAGGCACTGAAGGCTCTATGGCATAAACTCTTACATCTTTGGGATACAGCGAAAAATTGACACCGGTACCGGCACCCACTTCCAAAACTACACCGGATGTTTGTTGTAACAAATAACGCCGGTGGTGTATCAACACTTTTTCTAAAGACCGCATAAACGGATCGTAAAAAGCGGCCATTACTTTTTGATATTGCTGGCGTATCAATATTTTGAAATTTCGTTTTTAAATTCGTTTAATACTTGTTCAATGGTTTTCTTCGCAAAAGCCGAATCGGTATCATATTTAGGATAAGCCGGTTTTTTTTCGGGAAACAGTTCCATAAACAAGGTTTGAGACGGGAAAGCAAATTCCACTCCTAAGGCATTGGCCAACTCTAAAATACCCAATAATAAAATATGGCGTCCGTGCATTTCTTGTGCATAATCGTTGGTCATAAAATAGACATTGAGCAGTATATTTAAAGACGAATCGCCATAGTCAATAAATTCGACATTATATGGCACCGAATTGTAAGGTGTATAATTGGAATAATTACGCGTAGTAGGGTGTAGTTCAATAATTTTTTTTACCCCTTCGACAAAAGCTTCTATTAATTCAGGCGGCGTGTCGTACCGGATACCCAAAGTGGTTTGATAGCGACGGTAAATCCGCTTTCCGAGATTATTTACGGCTGCTTCGGCCAGTTTACTGTTAGGTATCTTAAATACGGACGTGTCGGCTGCTCTGATTATAGAAGACCTAAATCCGACTTCTTCTACACTTCCCTGCACATTATCGACAATAATCCAGTCACCTATTTTAAAAGGTTTATCGACAAAAATCATTAGCGTACCAATTAAATTTTTAACCGTATCTTGAGCAGCCAGACCAACTGCTAAACCTCCTATGGAAGCACCTGCCAGTATGGCTTTGGGGTCGGCTCCCATAATAATCAGTATTTTAAACAAACCAAATAAAATTACCAGACCTTTGAGCGAATTTTTTAGAATAGGCACCAATTGATCATCGAGCAGATTTTCGGTTTGAGATACTTTGTGTTTATAAATGGCTATAATAACATCTACCAGTTTTAAGAATACAAAAATCCAAAAAACTATTTCGGCAAAATTAAGTGAGGATAAAATCCAATTGCTGAACTTTTGCCCCAAAAGTAAATACGGAATAAGCAACTCCATTACATAAATACCGAAAATGTAAGATAACGGATGTGAAAACTGTAACAAGCGTTCATCCAAATTCTCAATAGGCAGTTTGGTAAAACGCTGCTTGATAAAATGCAATAACCAAAAAAGTATTTTTTTGAAAAAAATATGCAGAAAATACGTTAATACAATTGTCAGAATAAGTCCTAACCATTGCCAAACAGCCAATCCCAAAAACTTTTCTTTAAGATAAGCCGGCACATATTTATATATTACTTCGGCTCCCAAGGGATAAATTTGCTCGTATAAATAATCTATTTTAGCCACCGTGCTTTTAGAGTAATACCATTTATCGCCGTATTTTTCCAATGATATATCAGGCAAGCGGTATGGAAAAGGTTTATATGCATGTTTGGGAATGGGAAAATTAACCGAATCTATATAATTTGGATTATTGGGAATATTGTTATAGTCAATAAACAGACCCTTTCCTTCGTATATATATTTTAGTCTAATGACTTTGGCTTGTGCCTCTTGTAACGGCAAGCCATAAATGGTTTTGGCTGCAGCCTCGGGATGGTAACTTTGTGGTTCCAAATTGTGAAGATGCGTAAACATGGTACTTCTGGGCGTAGATAAATCAACCACTTGCGCCTGCATGGCTAAGGGTAATAAAACTAAACCTAAAATAAGACCGGAAATAAAACGTATCTTCTTCATTATTATTAATTTATTATGTATCAAAATTAATACCCTCCTTGTCCTTCACCACCATCAGCTATGGCTTTGGCAGATGAAGTGCCGATGCGTTGCACACCCATTTCAATCATTTTTACGGCTTCATCATAATTACGAACTCCGCCGGCTGCCTTAACAGGTAAAGGATCGGCATATTGAAGCATTATTTTTATAGCTTCGGGCGTGGCACCATTGGGCTTACCATCTTCTGTTTTGTAAAAACCGGTTGAGGATTTGACAAATACATTTTTAGCCTTTTCCAAACCTAATGTTTGCACAACGGTATCTCTAATGAGCTTGGTCAATTCCGCTATTTGATCAGGTGTCAAAGCGGCCACTTCTATAATCCATTTGGCAACTTTACCGTTTTTAATAGCCAATAAAGAGCCTTCAAAAACTTCTTTTTTGACCAAGTTCAAATTACCTTTTTTAAAAGCTTCGTAATTGACTACAAAATCTAATTCGTCAGCGCCATCATTGATAGCTTGTTGTGCTTCGGCTAATTTCAATTTATAATTTAAAGTACCTTCCGGAAAACCAATAACGGTCCCTACTTTTACATCTGCTCCGGCTTGGTCTATCATCTTACGCGCGAGTTTGACATAATTGGGACGTATCATAACCAAATAAAAGCCGTTATCAATAGCCTCTTTAATAATTTCTTTAACTTTTTGGGTTGTTTCTTCCTCGCTGATACCGGCTTGTTCCGGTGTTTTTAAATATGTACTGTCCAAATATTTTTTAATTTCCATATCCGTCTGTTTTTCTTGTGACAAATTTAAGCATAAAAAAGCAAAGCCGGATAATTTTTAAAAATTATCCGGCATAACTTCTTATTATTTTATATTTTATTCTTCTACTTTAAAGATAATAGGTAATGTGTAAGTTACTTTAACCGGTCTGTTTCGCTGTTGACCGGGTTTCATTTTAGGTAATTTGGCAATTACACGTTTGGCTTCTCTTTCCAAATCTTTATATTTTGAACGTGCCTTAATATTGGTAACTCTTCCGTCTTTACCTATGGTAAACATGGTTAAAATTTTAACACGTTCACCGGACAAACCTAAATCCGAAGCAATATCGGTATTAAAGTTGCGGCCAACAAATTTTTGTATTTTTTTACTCATACAATCTTTTAGTGCCTTACCTTTTTTGCCCTCACAACCGGGATAAATAGGTGGATTTTGAATAAATTGGAAAGCTACTTCAACATCAGGTTCTTCTACTTCTTCGGTTTCAATATCCTCTACTTCCTGTATTTCTTCTTCATCATCCGTTTCGGTAGAAGCCACCACATCTTCCTTAACATCTTTTTCGTCTTCAACCACTTCAATTTCTTCCGGAGGTGCTACTTGTTTTGGTGGCGGTGGCAGTTTAATATCTTCTACATTGACTTCTAAGGTTTCATCTTCTTCGTCGCCTTGTAAATTCAGTTTATCAATATCAATGGCTTTTTCGTAAGTTTTAAGTTCAATTAATCGCCATGATGTAAATAATACCAAAACCAGTCCTATCAAAAGAAAAGTCGTGCTATAATTGTTCAAATTCGCTCTCGGTGATTTTTTTGGTTTCATATAAATCAATTTTATTATTAAATGTTGAAAATCAATAAATTAGCTTGTTTGTTAAAATTCTTTTTTTTAAAAAAAACAAAAGCAAACTCGGTTGATAATAATTTTTGCTAATATATAAAATATTTTTTTACAGACACAAGATATTTAAAGGCTATCTAATGTAATACCAAATACAAATATAAATTAATCCAATAATTTTGTTTCTTTTTCACTTACTCTGCGTCAAAAAACAATTTTTGAAGATAGTTTAATTATTTTATAATCAGCCAATTATATCTTTTTGAAGTTTTGTTATATCGATGTCACGTTATATTGTATCAAATTAAGGAATATTAAGGTATTTATGTGTTTGCAATGAAATACGCCATTTAGGATGAGACTCGACATAATTAATGATTAAAGGCGTCATTTTATTCCTCTGCGACCATTCTGGTTGTAAATAAAGCCGGACTGTTTCTGATGAAATTTTTGAGGCTTGTTGTTCGGCAAAGGTAAAGTCCGTTTTATTAAAAACAATCACTTTCAATTCATCTGCCAAATCGTAAAAAACAGGTTTTGGATGTTCGTTTTTTTTGGGAGACAAACAAATCCAATCAAAATGCCCGCTAACATCTCCCGTTCCCGAAGTTTCCAAATGTATAATTTTACCGGCAGCTTTTAACCGGGCGGTCAAATAATCGAGATTGTATAAGGTAGGTTCTCCTCCGGTTATAACAACGGTTTTTATATGATTCGGGATTAATTGTATAACCTCGTCTATGGCTTTGAGTTGGTGCAAGTCAGGATTCCAGCTTTCTTTAACATCACACCAATGACATCCCACATCACAACCCCCGATTCTAATAAAAAAAGAAGCGGTTCCTGTATGGTAACCTTCACCTTGAATGGATAAAAAATATTCCATCACAGGTAAAAAACGTCCTTCATTATCTAATATATTCTGCTTCATAAATATAGAATAAGCCTGCAAAAATACACATTTTTTTAGTAACCGGCCTCACGGTTAAAAGCCGTTTTGTTTTAATTATTATATGGTTTTTAATAAAATTTATAAATTATTCTTATTTATTTGATTTATATGAAGCCAAAATATATGTGATTGATAAAAATAACACAAGCATTTTATCAACTGACTAATATTCATATATTTGCATTGCATTATTAAAAATAAAATCGACCTATGAGATTATCATTTATTTTTTCATTGTTTTTGGCTGCAATGATCAGTTTTAACACAACTGCCCAAAATAAGCCAAGTTTAATCATTACATCAAAACCGGTCAAATATGTGCCGGCCTTAAGTAGTATGTCCCATTTGGAAAAACCGGTTCAAAAAGGAGAAGTCAATCCTAAAAGACATGCCGGTCAAAACATAGTAATTCCGGGCAAGGGTTTACCCAAAGGTATTGACCCGCTTATTCAAACGCAAAGACGGGCTTTGTCGCATCCGGCGCAAAATCCGTTGTTGACTTTTGAAGCAGCCCATGATGGGGCTACACCCTCCGATCCTACAGGAGCTGCAGGACCCAACCACTATGTCATGGCTTATAACACCGCTTTTAAGATTTTTGACAAAAACGGTAATGTGTTGGTTGGTGAGACCGCTTTAAGTAACTTATTCCCCGGTCATAACAGCGATGGCGATCCTATCGTATTATATGACCAGTTTGCCGATCGCTTTTTGATTACCAATTTTGATGTTTCCTCTACTCCCAATAAGCTTTTGGTAGCTGTCAGCGAAACTTCCGATCCGGTAAATGGCGGTTGGTATATCTATCCTTTTGAAATTCCCGGCACTTCATCCAATAATTTTATCGATTACCCTAAATTTTCAATTTGGAGTGACGGCTATTATATTACCGCTAATAAAGATTCCGGATCTGCCAGCACCAGCGAAGTAATTTATGTAATGGAAAGAGACCAAATGATTAATGGTAACCAAGCGGCTCAATTAGTCGGTTTTTCATTACCCGGTATTACCACCAACGGATTTTACTCTCCTTCCGGTTTCAATGTTAACGGCAACCAATTACCGCCTGCGGGCAATGCTCCTGTGGTATATTTGCAGGATGATTCATGGTCCGGTGTCAATCAGGATCATTTAAAAATATGGAATATCAATGTAGATTGGAATACACCGTCCAATTCTACCATTAGCAATCCACAAGAAATAAATACAACGGCTTTTAACTCGGTTTTTAACAACGGTAGTTTTTCTAATTTGCCCCAACCTAATAATGGCCCTGACATTGATGCATTACAAGCCACAATAATGTTTATGACCAATTACCGCCGTTTTTCCAATTATAATTCGGTTGTATTGAATTTTGTAGTCAATACCGATAATCAAGGCAAGGCGGGTATCCGTTGGTATGAACTTCGTCAAGACAATGACGGAGAACCATGGTATATATATCAAGAAGGAACATTTATAGACCCTAGTAATCATAACACCTTTGCCGGCAGTATTAACATGGACAAGTTTGGCAATATAGGTTTGGGTTATACAATAGTTGACTCCGATCAAGTTCCCGAACTACATTTTACCGGACGTATGGCTGCCGACCCCCTTAATCAAATGACTATTACTCCCACCACCATTGTTCCGGGAGTAAATGCAGACCCGTCATCCAGATATGGCGATTATGCCCAACTGACTGTTGACCCCACTGATGGTAAAACCTTTTGGTTTATCAGCGAATATTTTACCAATCAAGGTCGTGCCGATCAGGTGGCAACATTTAAATTTGCATCGGATTACAACTATGATATTGGTGTTTCTAATATTACGGCGCCCACAACAGGTATATTAAGCAATAATGAAACCGTAAGTATTACTATCAGTAATTACGGCTTGCAGTCCGTTAGTAATTTTAGTGTCAGTTATCAGATAGACGGTGGTGCCATGGTTACCGAAAATTTTACCGGCACGATAGCTCCCGGAAATATGGCCAACTATACATTTGCTACAACAGCGGATTTATCTACGGTAGGACATACTTATAACATTACGGCTACAACAGCCCTGACCAATGATCAAGATAATACTAATGATTCGGCCAGTGTATCCGTGACCAATTTATATCCGAACGACATGGGTATTACCACTATTTTAGCACCCATGAGCGGTGAAAACTTAAGCAATGCGGAATCTGTTCAAATTGAAATTACCAATTTTGGTGGTGCCACACAATCTGATGTCCCCGTTTCTTACACATTAAACGGCACTACCGTCAATGAAGTAGCCGCAGGGCCTTTTGCGCCAAACAGTGCTACTATATATACTTTTAGTCAAACCGGAGATTTTTCAGCCATAGGAGACTATAACTTAAGTGCTTCAACCCATTTGGCCAATGACAGTGACCCGTCTAATGATGCCTTTTCAACGGTTATATCTCACACCATGTGTCAACCGGCTTCCAACTGCAGTTATGGTGACGAAATAACCAATTTCCAATTTGGCACCATAAATAACAACTCAACTTGTAACGGCACCGGCTATTCCGACTTTACCAATATGTCAACCGATTTAACGGCCGGCAATACCTATGACATGACTGTCACCGTAGCATATTCAGAAGAACATTTTACCGCTTGGATTGATTTTAATGATGATTTCTCTTTTGATGCCTCTGAAAAAATTGTTCCTGACTATGAGTTTGGCGCCGGTAGTAGTGGATCAGGCAATTTTTCCAATACTTTTTCTATAACCATAGATGCCAATGTCAATCCGGGAGAGCATTTGATGCGTATAAGAACCAATTGGAGAGATGCTGTGCCAGATGCCTGTTCCGATGTAAGCTATGGCGAAACCGAAGATTATAAAGTAAATATTTTGGGATCTAACGGAATTGATGTTTTTGAAGGCAATCATATTAACCTGCAAACCATTGACAATAACCATTTTATAGTAACACTCAACAGTCCCAAATATAAAGAACAACTAACATTACAAGTATTTACAATGGGTGGCAAGCAAATTGTTTACCATCCGTTAAAAAATATTGACGGCAAATACTCTTATGATTTGAATATGCAGTATGTTGCAAAAGGTGTTTATCTGTTAAAAATAAGCAACTCACAAGTAAGTAAGATTACTAAAATTATTGTAAAATAATAAAGAAATATCTGACAATAATAAAATAGCCGGCGTAAGCGCCGGCTATTTCTATTCTAAAGATGTTAAATTTATTAAGCTTCTTCACCAACCAATTGACTGATGGCTTTGTCAAATACTTCAAAAGGTGCCACACCTACTTGGCGGCCAATGGCTTCTCCGTTTTGAAATACCAAAATAGTAGGAATGTTACGCACACCGTATTCGGCGGCATATTTTTGTTCTTTATCCACATCTACTTTGGCCACCACAATTTTATCACCGTATTTTTTTTCCAATTGATCCATTACGGGAGCAACCATTCTACAAGGGCCACACCATACAGCCCAAAAATCTACAATAACGGGTTTATCCGATTTTAAGACCACATCTTCAAAAGTGTTATCTGTAACTACTACTGGCATATCTTTCTAATTTTTAATGATTAATACAAATTTTGCTGCAAAAATAAACAATATTTTCATACCTGCAACAGCTAAAATCATACCAAAAAATTATGAGCATATCAAATAATTTTATACAAAATCAATTTATAAAATAGACCAAAATATTTTGCATATCGTTTTGGTATAATAAGCTTAATGCTATATCATCTCTTTATAAATAAATTTTATAGACTTTGCTTATAAAAAAACCGGTAATTGTTTACCTTGCCTTAAATCATTTGTAAGATGAAAAGAATATTCGCATATACATTATTATTAATAACCTTGGCTTGTCAAACTCAAAAAAAAACCGGTATGCCTGAAGAACAACCCTATAAATATACCAACAACCTCATACATGAAAATAGTCCGTATTTGCTACAACATGCCCACAATCCCGTCAATTGGCAACCTTGGAGTGATAAAGCCCTGAAGGAAGCTCAAAAACAACAGAAATTAATTATTATAAGTATTGGCTATGCAGCCTGCCATTGGTGTCATGTAATGGAACATGAAAGTTTTGAAGACACTACCGTAGCCAAAATCATGAATGCCTATTTTGTTCCTGTAAAAGTTGATCGTGAAGAACACCCCGATGTAGACAAGATATACATGAGTGCCGTGCAACAACTTACCGGCCGTGGCGGTTGGCCGCTCAACGTTGTAGCCTTACCCGACGGGAGACCGGTTTGGGGCGGCACCTACTTTCCAAAAGATAAATGGCTCTCGGCATTAAAACAGATTGCCAATCTGTGGCAAACCAATCCTGAAAAGCTTTACCAAGTGGCCGGTCAATTGGCAAAAGGCATTAAAGCCGCCGAAATCATACAACCCAACACCAAAACCTCTAAATTTAACAAGGAAACCATTCGCAAAGCTCTATCCTTTTGGAAGCAATATAAAGACAACACCTATGGTGGTTTTAGACGCGCCCCAAAATTTCCAATGCCCGCACAATACCAATTTTTATTACGAGCCGGTTACCAACTCAATGATTCTGAAATTAACGATTTCGTTAAACTGACTTTGGACAAAATGGCGCAAGGCGGTATTTACGATCATATTAATGGCGGCTTTGCCCGCTATGCCACCGATGTCAAATGGCATATCCCTCACTTTGAAAAAATGCTGTATGATAATGCACAGCTGGTCAGCCTGTATAGTGATGCTTATAAAATATATCATTTGCCTTCTTATAAAAAAGTAGTGGAAGAAACCTTAAACTTTGTAGCCAATGAGTTGACAGATACTACCGGTGCTTTCTATTCTTCTCTGGATGCCGACAGTAACAATGCCCAAGGCCATTTGGAAGAAGGTGCTTATTATGTGTTTGCCAAAGATGAATTACAAAAGGTTATTGGTGTTGATTACCCATTATTCAAAGAATATTACAATATCAATCATTATGGCGAATGGGAAAACGGCAAATACCATTTGATAAAAAAAATGTCAGATGAAGCTTTTGTCAACCAATACAACATTTCTTTAGCCGGTTTAGAACAAAAAGTTAAAGAATGGCGACAAAAATTGCAAAAATTACGCAGTAAAAGGCCCCGTCCGCGTTTAGACGATAAAAGTCTGACCTCGTGGAATGCTTTGATGCTAAACGCCTATGTAGATGCTTATAAGACTTTTGGCAATGAAAAATATTTGGCTGTTGCTAAAAAAAATGCGGACTTCCTTTTAAAAAAACAGCTTAAACCCGACGGCAGTTTATACCATACTTATAAAAAAGGTCAGAGTCGTATTGATGGTTATTTAGACGATTATGCTTTTTTAATCAAAGCTTTAATTAATCTGTATGAAGCCACAGGGACGGAAGAATACCTCAGCCAAGCCTTATCGCTGATGCAATATGTAGAAAAGAATTTTTTAGAAAAACAATCCGGCTTGTTTTATTTTACACATCATAACAAAACGGATTTGATAGCACGTCCAATGGAAACCACAGATAATGTAATTCCGTCATCTAATGCCGTTATGGCCGAAAATTTATTTAAACTGGGACATTATTACGAAAAACCTGCTTATATCAAACAAAGTAGGGTAATGATACAAAACATGAATCCGGAAATAAACCGGTATGCACCGGGATACTATCAGTGGCTCAACAATATGCTCAATCACATAGGATCATTTTATGAAATAGCCGTAACCGGCCGGCAAGCAGCTGTGCAGGCCGCCAAATTATTCCGGTATTACATTCCTAACCAAGTGACTGCCCGGACTGAAAAAACTTCCGGACTGCCACTTTTAAAGGACAGATATGTGCCTGACCAAACCCTAATTTACCTTTGTGTAGACCAGACTTGCCAACGTCCGCAAACAAATGTTAAAGAAATTGTAAAAATTATCAAGGTAAAATTGTGAGTTTTATCATTTTATTATATCTTTGCGGGATAAAAAATATATTTAAGTTATGAAAAAATTAGGATTATTATTATTAGCCGTTATGATGATTAGTTTATCATCTTGCGGTGGCGACGATGCCAAAAAAGCAAAAGAAGGTGCAGAACAAGCTGTTGAAGCTACTAAAGACGCTGCCAAAGAAGCCGGCGATGCTGTAAAAGATGCTGCCGAGAAAACAGGTGAAGCTGCCAAAGAAGCTGTTGAAGCTACTAAAGATGCTGCTGAAAATGCAGTTGACAAAGCTAAAGATGCCGTAGCCGGTGCCGATGGTAAAACTTTATTTATGAACAATGGCTGTATAGCTTGCCACCAAATGGATAAAAAAACCGTTGGCCCTGCTGTTAAAACTATTGGTAAAGCTTATGCCGGTAAAAAAGATGATTTGATCAAATTTTTAAACGGTGAAGGTAAAGCTATTGTTGACCCTGCTCAATTTGCTGTAATGCAACCTAACATTGCCACTACCAAAAAATTAAAAGCCGAAGAAAGAGCAGCATTAGCTGACTATTTCTTAAATGCAAAATAAGAGATAAATTCAACAAATCTTTTAAAAAGCTGTCCATTAGGGCAGCTTTTTTTGTTTATAAGTAATTGTCAGTTATTGTAAAATTGACACAATAAGCATTGATTTTTTAGTAATTTAACAATATACCCCCTGATAATTATTTGAATTCACAAGAATATTGTTTATTTTAGCCTTTTAACCAAAAAACTTAACTATGAAAAAAATTACTTACGCAAGTTT
>Ga0256843_1000465_pt1 | contig 34756 bp, 24 predicted proteins | sample AlvinellametaG_FD_191572 | JGI IMG/M metagenome (GOLD analysis project Ga0256843, IMG submission 191572) | Pompeii worm associated microbial communities from hydrothermal vent at the East Pacific Rise, Pacific Ocean - Alvinella | ecosystem: Host-associated > Annelida > Integument > Unclassified ...
AGGGACAAGCTACAATATTTGCCTATATGCAAAGCAGTGTAATAGATATATTAATCATCTCTATTGGTACAACTTTGGCTATAGTGATATTTTTGATGTGGTTTGTTTTAAAAAGTATAAGACTTACACTTTTATTTATTATTCCAAATATTATGCCACTTATTTTAGTAGCAGGAGTTATGGGGTATCTTGGTATTACTATAGATATAGGAGTAGCTATTAGTGCAGCAGTTATTCTTGGAATTGCAGTAGATGATTCAATACATTTCTTTGGAAAATATCTAAAAGCTATAAAAACATATAGTTTTGAAGAATCTATTGATTATGTGATACATCATAGTGCAAATGCAATGATACTAACTACACTTATATTATCACTTACATTTAGTATCTTTGCTACAAGTAGTTTTATACCAAATATAAATTTCGCAATAGTTACTATTATTGCACTTAATATAGCATTATTGCTTGATTTGGTATTATTACCAGCGTTATTAAGTTTGTTTGATAAAAATAAAAAGTATTAACACTATATTAATACTTTTTTTATAAAATACCAAAAAATTAAAAAAGGAACATAATGAAAAAAATATTATTGATGTTAGGTTTAAGTGCTAGTTTGATGTTTGCTCAAACTGCAAGAGATATTATGGATAAAGTTTTAGATAGAGAAGATGGTGATGATATTGTTACTAATATGAAGATGATACTGATTGATAAAAACGGTTCAAAAAGAGTAAGAGATATGAAAACATTTTCAAAAGACAAAGGTGATGATGAGTTAAAACTGATCTTCTTTCTATCTCCAAGTGATGTAAAAAATACTGCCTTTTTAACTTATGATTATAATGATGATGACAAAGATGATGATCAATGGCTATATCTTCCAGCATTAAATAAAACAAAAAGAATCCCTGCAAGTGATAAAGACAGCTCTTTTATGGGTAGTGATTTTACATACAACGATATGACGGAACCTACACTTGATGATTATACATTTGAGATTATGAAAGAGACTGTTATTAAAAGAAAAGATGGGAAAGTTCCTGTATGGAAAATTTTAGTTTTACCAAAAAATCAAGAAGTTATAGATGAAACAGGATACTTAAAAACAGAAGTTTATGTTAGAAAAGACAACTATATGGTAACTAGAGCAAAATACTACTTGAAAAAAGCAAATAGATTAAAATATATGGATGTTAAAAAGATAGAGAAAATTGATGGTATTGATGTAGCAACACAAACTGTTATGACAACAAAAAGTGGTAAAAAAACAATTCATAAAACTGTATTACTTCAAACTGATGTAAAAATGAATCAAGATCTAAAAGAGGATCTATTTACAATTAGAACTATTGAAAAAGGGATATAGATAGTGAAAAAAGTATCTCTTGCTTTATTGTTGTTTAGTAGTCTAACTTGTTTTGCTGATGAGTTTGAAGAGGATGATTTTGGATCTGAAGATCTTACTCAACTAGTATCACAACAGGAGTTAAACCAAAAAGAGGAAAAATTATCTTTATATGGTTCTGTAGGGTTATCTACAAGTTATAATTACAACCATGATAAGCCACTTTTACCAACGCAAAATGATTATAGAGGTTTAAGCAGTGTTAAAACATCTGCAGATTTAAATATCGAATATAAATTTGACAATGGTTTTAAAGCAAAAGCTGTACTAAAAGCCTACAATGATTTTATCTATGATATTAAAAGTGATGATTATAAGGTTACTCCAAAGGGATATGATAAAGGATTTGATCTAAATGAGATATATCTTCAAGGTGCATTAAGATCTAATTTGGATATTAAAATAGGTCGTCAAATAGTTGTATGGGGAAAATCAGATAATATTCGTATAACTGATAGTTTAAATCCACTTGATAATACAACTCCTGGTATGGTTGATATTGAGGATTTAAGACTTGGTCGAGCTATGACTAAGATAGATTATTTTGTAAATGATTGGGCTATAAGTGGAATTGTTTTACATGAAAACAGGTTCTCTGATATGCCTCAATATGGTAGTGACTATGCTCCTGCAAATTTGATGATAGCAAATGCTATTAGTGTAGATGAACCATCAAACAGCATAGATAATAGTGGTATTGCATTGAGTGCAAGTGCTAATATGCAAGGGCAAGATTTGGCATTTTACTATTCAAATCAATATATCGATAATACAACATATAGATCAAATATGTTAGGTTTTGCATATAATAAAGTAGTAGACAGTTTTTTATTTAAAACTGAGTTGGCATATTTTGACAACTATGACTCAAATTTGGTTGATTCTAAAATAGATTCATTAGTAGGTGTTGAATACAATGGTATTAGTGATGGGAGTATCTCTTTAGAGGTGGCAAATAAGGATGATGATATTCAATATGCACTTAGATTTACTCAAAGTTATATAAATCAAACTTTGGATTTTACGGCACTTTATAGTGGATTTGGAAAAGAGTGTGAATATGGTGGATTTACAAGAATTTGGTTTGATTATGATATCAATGACAAATTATCTTCAAGCTTTGGATTTATAAATTATATTGGTAAAGAGAAAAAGAGCTTTGAGATGATTGAAGATAATGATCGTATTTTTGCGAGTATAACTTATAGTTTTTAGAAGATATTATGTATAAAATATTACTACTTGAAGATGACTTGGTTTTAGGTGAAACTTTGTATGAGATATTGCAAAGTGAAAATTTTGAAGTAGTATGGGTCAAAGATGGTCAACAAGGCTTAGATGAGACATATTTAAGTAGATTTGATCTTTATTTATTTGATATAAATGTACCATTTATAAACGGTTTTGAACTACTTGAGTCATTGCGCAAAAGTGGAAATAAAACACCTACAATATTTATCACTGCAAATGTAGATATTAAATCAATATCTCAAGGTTTTGAAATTGGTGCAGATGATTATATAAAAAAACCTTTTGATATTGATGAACTTGTTATTAGAATAAATACACAAATAAAAAAATCATTTCACTCTTATTCAAAAACTATTAACTATGGTGATATATCTTTTGATATTACTACACAAAAGATATATAAAAATGAAAAAGAGATATTTCTTTCCCCTACAGAGAAAAAACTTTTTGAGCTATTTTTACAAAATATAGATAAACCTCTGGGTAAAGAGGATATTTTATATGAGATTCATGATGGTGATGAAGGTAGTGAAGCAGCACTTAGGGTACAAATTTCAAAACTTAAAAAATTGGGTTTAAATATTACTAATCAAAGAGGGATTGGGTATCGTTGTGAAAAACTATGAACAAAGATCTTTAATAAAATTTTTTTTAACATATTTTTTAACTGTGGCAATTTTTATTGTTGGTCTTGGTTATTTTTATTTTCAACAACAAAGAACAATAATACTTCAAGATCTTGCTATGAATATGCATCAGTATATAGTAAAATTAAAACAAAGCCAATTTAACTATACACAAGAACATTACAGTTATGAGTTTTTGCCAAACAGTAAAGTTAGAAAGCAGTTACCAAAAAAAATTGATGATAAATATACAAAAGTTTTTCCAATTTTAAAGCAGAAGATGTTTTTAAAAATATCGGTTGATGCAAAAGCTATTGATGATAAATTAAGTTATGAGATGAAAATGACAATATTTTTTCAGATTCTTATATTATTAATATTTCTAGTTATATCATATATCTTGGCAAGAATATCATTAAGACCTATGCAAGATACAATCTCTCATATGGATAGATTTATAAAAGATTTGATTCATGATCTAAATACCCCTATAACTTCAATATCATTAAATATAAAAATGTTACAAAAAGATATAGGTGATAATAAAAAATTAAATAGAATAAAACAAAGTGTAAATGATATTTCATCTTTATATGAAAATCTAGATATGATTTTGGATGAAATAAATATTCAAAAAACACAAATAAATATCAAAGACATTATTGAACAAACTGTTCAAACCTATAAATTGATGTATCCAAATATATTATTTGAAGTTGATTGTAAAGATATTCAAATAAACTCCAATACAAAAGCTTTAAAAAGAATTTTAGATAATATTTTATCAAATGCCTGTAAATACTCTAAAGAGAAAGATGCAAAAATACAGATTGTATTTGATGGCACAACTTTAACAATAAAAGATAATGGCAAGGGGATGAATTACCCTCAAAAGATTTTTGAACGAAGTTATAAAGAGGATGAGAAAGGTCACGGTATAGGAATGCATATAGTTCATCGTTTGTGTGTGGCATTAGATATTGATATCTCAATAGATTCTGTACCAAATCATGGGACAAAAATAAGTTTAAAGTTTTAAATTTTCACTTTCTTAAAAGAACTACTTGACAAATCAACACTCAATAGTGTATAATTCTTTAGCAGTTTAGCAATATGAGTGCTAACTGACTCCACAATGAGTGTTTTAATGATAGATAAAAAAGAGTTTTTATTACAATCTATTATTCGTGCATATATAAAGCATCTTGAACCAATAGGTTCTACACAGCTAAAAAATATGTATGATATCTCATATTCACCAGCTACTATTCGTGGCTATTTTAAAAAACTTGGTGAAGATGGATATTTGGCACAAGAGCATATCAGTAGTGGAAGGGTACCAACAACACAAGCCTTAAAACAATATTGGTCAAATAGACTAGATTTTGAAATAGGTGAGATAGACTTGGATATGATTCAAAGAATATCTGAGCAGATTGGTGCTACAGTTTTTATTAAACAAAATGATGAAAGTCTATTACAAGATATATTAAATATTGACAATAGATATATGATTTTAGAGTTTAGTGATTTTGCTATAACTATAAAATTTTCATCTGCACTATATAGATTTTTACAAGATATGAGAGGGTTAGAGCTTGAAGGTATCTTGGATGTTTCTAAACAAGTTGGTGCAGTTGAACTATATAATGAATTGGCAAATAAAATTAGTAATAACTCTTACGAAGTAATAAATATGAAAAATTTTTTAAGAATGGCAGTTGAGTACAACATGAGTGAAAAGGATATTCAAGACTTTTTACGAGGAAGAATATTGGAAAAACTGCAAAGTGGTATTTATTTTGAAGGGTTATTGCCAAAAAATTATATTGGTATATGTCATGATTGTAAATTGAATGGTATTAATATTAAGATGTTAGTAGTAGGTGAATTATCAAAAGATTATGATTATTTTTATAAAGGGATTAGAAGATGAGTAAAGAAGATATAAAAAATGAAGAGGTACAACAAGAAGTTGTTGAACCTTGTGAAAATGAAGAACAAACAAAAGAGGATGAGTATGCCTCTTTAGATGAAAAATTTAGAAAAGAGATGGAAGATAAAGTAGCTGCAGCTGAAGATAAATATCTAAGAACGCATGCTGATTTTGAAAACATCAAAAAAAGATTGGAAAAAGAGAAATATCAAGCTATAGATTATGCAAGTGAAAAGTTTGCAAAAGATCTATTAGCTCCTATTGATACACTTGAGATGGCACTTGAAGCTGCTAATGCAGATCTTCCAGCTGAAGAGTTGATTGAGAAGTTAAAAGAGGGAATTGAACTTACTATAAAAAGTTTTAAAACTGTATTTGAAAAAAACAATATAGAGGTTGTTGATACAGATGAGTTTGATCCAAACCATCACAATGCAGTTATGAGAGTTGATAGTGAAAATCATAAAGAGGGTGAGATTGTACAAGTTATGCAAAAAGGGTACAAACTTAAAGATAGACTTTTACGACCAGCAATGGTAAGTATAGCAAATTAATTAGTGTGCCACTTAGGTGGCAGAACCTTTTCAGTAAAAATTGTATAATTTCGCTGAAATAAAATAAAATTTAATATATAAAAGGAAATGAAGATGAGCAAAGTAATAGGAATAGATTTAGGAACAACAAATTCATGTGTAGCAGTTTATGAAGCAGGTGAAGCAAAAATTATACCAAACAAAGAGGGGAAAAACACAACTCCTTCTATTGTAGCATTTACTGATAAAGGTGATGTATTAGTAGGTGATCCAGCAAAAAGACAAGCTATCACAAACCCAGAAAAAACAATTTACTCTATTAAGAGAATTATGGGTCTTATGATGGATGAATCTCATACAAAAGATGCTATGGATAAAGTTGGATACAAAATTGTAAATAGAAACGGAGCAGCTGCAGTTGAGATTGCAGGTAAAGTTTATACTCCTCAAGAGATCTCTGCAAAAATTTTAACAAAATTAAAAACTGATGCAGAAGCATATTTAGGACAAGAGGTAACTGATGCAGTTATTACAGTTCCTGCATACTTTAATGATGCACAAAGAAAAGCAACTCAAGAAGCTGGAACAATTGCAGGACTTAATGTACTAAGAATTATCAATGAACCAACTGCAGCAGCATTGGCTTACGGACTTGATAAAAAAGGTGAAGAGAAAGTTGTAGTTTACGATCTTGGTGGTGGTACATTTGATGTTACTGTATTAGAGATTGGTGATGGTACATTTGAAGTACTTGCAACTGATGGTAACGCATTCTTAGGTGGAGATGATTTTGATAACAGAATCATTGATTGGTTAGCGGAAGAGTTTAAAGCTGAGCATGGTATTGATCTAAGAGAAGATAAAATGGCTCACCAAAGACTTAAAGATGAAGCTGAAAAAGCTAAAAAAGAGTTAAGTAGTACAATGGAAACTGAGATTAATTTACCATTTATTACTGCTGATGCAACAGGTCCAAAACACCTTGTTAAAACTTTAACAAGAGCTAAATTTGAAGCTATGACTGAAGATTTAGTACAAGAGACATTAGATCATATTAAAACTGCAATGAATGATGCAGGATTAGATAATAACGAAATTAATGAAGTTATTATGGTTGGTGGATCAACAAGAATACCAAAAGCTCAAGAGGTAGTAAAAGAGTACTTTGGAAAAGAATTAAATAACTCTGTAAACCCAGATGAGGTAGTTGCTGCAGGTGCTGCAATTCAAGGTGGAGTATTAAAAGGTGATGTAAAAGATGTACTTTTACTTGATGTTACTCCATTATCACTTGGATTAGAGACTTTAGGTGGAGTTATGACTAAACTTATTGAGAAAGGAACTACAATTCCTGTTAAAAAATCTCAAGTGTTTAGTACAGCTGAAGATAACCAACCAGCAGTATCTATTCATGTAGCACAAGGGGAAAGAGAGTTTGCCAAAGATAACAAATCTTTAGGTATGTTTGAACTAACTGATATCCCACCAGCACCAAGAGGGGTACCTCAAATTGAAGTAACATTTGATATTGATGCAAATGGTGTACTTAATGTAAGCGCAAAAGATAAAGGTACAGGTAAAGAGAATAACATTACAATCTCTGGTTCATCTGGATTAAGTGATGAAGAGATTGAAAAAATGGTAGCTGAAGCAGAAGCAAATAAAGAAGCTGATGCTAAGAAAAAAGAGGTAATCGAAACAAGAAACCAAGCAGAAGCAATGCTTCATACTACTAGAAAAACTCTAGAAGAGAATGAAGATGCAGTAGATGAAGCAGAAAAAACAAAAATTGTAGATGCAGCTGCAGCTCTTGAAGAGATCCTAAAAGATGAAAATGCTACAAAAGAGCAAATTGAAGAAAAATTAAAAACATTGACTGAAGTTAGTCATAAACTAGCTGAAGCTATGTATAAAAAAGAGGGTGACCAAACTACGGGTGCTGCTCAAGCAAACAATGCTAAGAAAAAAGATGACGATGATGTTATCGATGCTGAAGTAGAGTAATAACTCTGCTTCATGCAAACAATATTTCTACTTATAATACTTTTTTTAATATCAATATTTTCTGTCTTACTGTATTATAAAACCAAAAACACAAAATTTTCAAAACTTCAATCAGGAATTTGTCCACAATGTGGAGCAAAACCAAAAGAATTTTATGATCAAACTAAAAATACCACATTTAAAATTGATGTAATTAAATCAAAACTACTTAAAAATCATGGATGTAGTGGTGTAAGAGAGATAGAATATACTTGCACTCAATGTGATATGAAAGAGGTACACTCTATACAAAATGGTGGTTGTAGTATCTAAATTATTAAAAAATATTGCAATTTGTAATATTTTTATATAATTTTATATTTTTATGATAAAATTCTTTCAAATAAAAACAAATAGGAAACAAAAATGACTGATGAACAAAAAAAATCACTTGAATTAGCTATGAAACAAATGGATAAAACATTTGGTAAAGGTACACTTATACGACTTGGAGATAAAGCTGTAGAGCCAATTGAAGCAATTAGTACAGGGTCATTAGGGCTTGATTTGGCTCTTGGTATTGGTGGATTGCCAAAAGGTAGAGTTGTAGAGATATATGGGCCAGAGAGTTCAGGAAAAACAACTTTAACTTTACATGCAATTGCAGAGTGTCAAAAGCAAGGTGGAGTTTGTGCATTTATTGATGCAGAACATGCACTTGATGTTGTATATGCGAAAAATCTTGGTGTTGATACAGATAACCTTTTGGTTTCACAGCCAGATTATGGAGAGCAAGCTTTAGAGATACTTGAAACTCTTATTAGAAGTGGAGCTGTTGATTTAGTTGTAGTAGATTCTGTTGCTGCACTTACTCCAAAAGTAGAGATTGATGGTGATATGGATGATATGCAAGTTGGTGTTCAAGCTAGACTTATGAGTAAAGCATTAAGAAAAGTAACAGGGCTTTTACATAAAATGAATACAACTGTAATATTTATCAACCAAATTCGTATGAAAATAGGAATGACAGGATATGGTTCACCAGAAACTACTACAGGGGGGAATGCACTTAAATTTTACTCTTCTGTTAGACTAGATATAAGAAGAATTGCTACACTAAAACAAGCAGAGCAAAGTATAGGAAACAGAACAAAAGTAAAAGTTGTAAAAAATAAAGTAGCACCACCATTTAAACAAGTAGAGTTTGATATTATGTTTGGTGAAGGTATCTCAAAAATGGGTGAGATTGTTGATTATGGTGTTAAGTTAGATATTATTGATAAAGCAGGAGCTTGGTTTAGCTACAATGATTCTAAAATAGGTCAAGGTAGAGAAAACTCAAAACAGTTTTTAAAAGATAATCCAGAAATAGCAAAAGAGATCGAACACAAAATAAAACTTGCAATGGGTGTAATCACAGAAGATGAAGATCAATCAAAATAATTGATTTTCATCTCAAAGCAAAAATCAATTAAAATTTTTATATAATAAGCCAATATAACACAAATAATGATTTAGGAGAATAGATTGGTTTTTATAGATGATATTTATGCACAAGAAGTTTTAGATTCACGAGGAAATCCTACAGTTAAAGCAACAGTAGCTTTAAGTGATGGTACAAAAGAATCTGCAATAGTTCCTAGTGGTGCAAGTACAGGAAAAAGAGAAGCACTGGAGTTAAGAGACGGTGATGACAGATATATGGGTAAAGGTGTTTTAAAAGCAGTAGAGAATGTAAATACTGTCATAGCTGATGAACTACTTGGATTAAGTCCATTTAATCAAGCTCAAATTGATGCTACTATGAAAGATATTGATGGTACAAGCAATTATTCAAACTTAGGAGCAAATGCAGTATTAGGTGTATCTATGGCAGTAGCTCGTGCTGCAGCAACTTCACTTAAAATGCCATTATATAGATATTTAGGTGGAGCAAATGCTATGACTATGCCTGTGCCTATGTTTAATATTATCAATGGTGGAGAGCATGCAAATAACTCTGTAGATTTTCAAGAATATATGATTATGCCTGTAGGTTTTGAAAATTTTAATGATGGACTTAGAGCAACTGCAGAAATTTATCAAAATTTAAAAAAGATTATTGATGAGATGGGAGAATCAACTGCAGTTGGTGATGAGGGTGGATTTGCTCCAAACTTAAAATCTAATGAAGAACCAATTCAAGTAATAATGTCTGCTATTGAAAAAGCTGGATATAAAGCTGGTGAAGAGGTAGCAATAGCACTTGATGTAGCTGCATCTGAACTTATTAATGATAAAGGTTTATATGTTTTAAAATCTGAAAATAGAGAGATTACATCTGAACAACTTGTTGATTATTATGTAGATTTATGTGATAAATATCCAATTGTATCTATTGAAGATGGATTAAGTGAAGATGATTGGGATGGTTGGAAAATACTAACTGATAAATTAGCACATAAAGTACAACTTGTTGGGGATGATTTATTTGTTACAAATGCTAGTATTTTAAATGAAGGTATCAATAAAGGTATAGCAAATTCAATTTTAATCAAACCAAATCAAATAGGAAGTGTTAGTGAAACAATGCTTACAATAAGACTTGCTCAAAGAAATAACTATAATTGTGTAATGTCTCATAGATCAGGTGAGAGTGAAGATGCATTTATTGCAGATTTTGCTGTTGCATTAAACTGTGGACAAATTAAAACAGGATCAACTGCAAGAAGTGATAGAATTGCTAAATACAATAGGTTGATTGAAATAGGTGCAGAGATTGGTTATGCTGAATATTTAGGAAAACAACCTTTTTCAAAATAATCTGTAAACTTTGAAACAAAAAAGAAAAAAAAGCAAAGGCTTAAAATTTGTAACTATTATTGTTTTTGGTATAATAGTTACAATTTTTTTAGCAAACCATTTTGCTAGTATATTTTTTGGTAAAAACTCTATTGAAGTATATGTAGGATTAAAGAATCAAAAAGTACATCTTGAAAATGAGATAAAAAATTTTCAACATAAAAATGCTAAACTACAAAAAGAGTATTTTGAATTAAAAAATTTGGAGCCTGTTCAATGAAATTTATCTATATAGTATTATTATTTATAATGTTTAGTTTTCAATTAGAAGCTAGAGAGAATCCTTTTGAAGCTACAACAGCTTATGAAGAGGAGAAACAGCGTATCTTAGAAGTTGAACAGGATTATGCTTATGAGTTTCAAAAAAAAGAACCTCAAGTAGAAGTACAAGAGACTAAAAAGGTTGAGACTTTAAAACCTGTTGTAAAAGAGACAAAAATAAAAAAAATTGTTGATAATTCAAAACAAGAAGAATCAAAAATAAAAAAACTAATTAAATCTATTGAAAAACAGCTTCCAAATGAGGAAGATGTTCAAATGCAAGATGAAATAGTGATGGATGAAGCAAAAGTTGAACCAGAAATTATGGAAGAGGTTGCAATTGAAGATGTGGTATCAAAAGAGGTATTTAATCCAACATCTTTTATGAAAATAATAAATTATTCTGATCGTATTGAGATATATACAGATTATCCTGTATTTAAAAAATTTAATTTAAATGATGAGAATAAAATTGTTTTAGATTATCATGCAAAAGTAAATTTTTATACACAAAAAATAAAACTTGAATCAAAATATTTTGATAAAATTATTGTAGGTAATCACAAAAAAGAGAAATATTTTAGAATAGTTGTCAAAACAAAAAACAACCCATCATTATATAAAGTTACTCATAAAAATGATATGGTTATAATCTACAAAGGTGAATAGAAAGTTATTTCACCTTTTGATTTATAATTCTTATAGCTATCATACCCATTAATACTTCAAGGATTGATGCTAAAATAAATGCATAATAATAAAATCTGTCAATACTATTACTATCAAAAGCCAATGTTGCAACTGCAATTAATAATGTTAATGGCATAGAGTGAGATAAAGAGAAAAGAAAAGTTGACTTAAGTTTTAACTCTTTTATAAATACAAGTGCAGATAAAAATCTAATTAGTAACATTGCCAATGTGATTTGAACTGCTGTTAATACTAAATTATTTTCTAATATTGATTCAAGATTAAATGAAGCACCAATTGATATAAAAAACAGTGGAACTAAAAATCCAAAACCAAACTGCTCTAGTTTGTGTGGTAGCTCTTTTTTATGTTCAAAAAATGTTGCAATGAAAGTTCCTGCAATAAATGCTCCAAATGCAACTTCTAAATGTAGATATACCATAATAGCTATCATTAAGAAAAAAATTGCCATTGATAATCTAATATCTTGGTTATCTGTATCCTCTTTGGGCATCAGTAATGTTTTTATTTGAGGATACCACCAAATAGCATTATGAAATAGTTTGTAAGATATAATCATCAAAATAAATACAAGTGCTAATAGTGATAATGATTTATAAAACTCAAACCCTATACCAAACTCCAATCCTGCACTCACTGTTGTCAATACTACGATTGATACAATTTCACCTATTAATCCAGCAGTAATAGCTAATTCAATCCATGGCTGATTCCCATACTCTTTTTTTAAAACAGCAAGTAATCCTATAGATATAAGTGGTAAAATGACTATAAAAATATTTGATAAACCCAGATATAAAGATGATACAGTAGATAATACATACAGTAAGGTTATGTATAATAACGATTTTTTTAAAATATTTGGAGATATTTTAAGTAATTTTTTTAAATCAACCTCTAATCCTGCTAAAAACATTAGATATAAAAATCCTAATTCTGCAACAAGATCAAAAAGATGACTCGAATTGATAAAAATATAATGTGAAATAACAGATCCTAATATTATCTCTATAGGCGTTGTGGGCACTTTTATAATTTGAGAAATTAAGGGAGAAATAAATAGTATCCCTGATACAGCTATAATTATTAATATATTGTGATCCATCTTATACCTATTATTTTGTATAGCAGTCGTTGGCTATATTGTATCCTAGGTTTTCCAATTCTTGAATATCATCTGCAGCAGTTTTACCTATAGTTGTAAGATAATTTCCTATTACAATAGAGTTAGCACCATAATCAAATATTTTATATTGATCTTGATTAAACATGATCTCTCTTCCACCTGCAACCATAATTTTATGTGCATTTGGTATCATTGATGATGTTAACTTCACTAATTCAAAAGCTTGCTCTTTCGTGATAGAGTTTTCTACTATTGGTAGTGCTTCATTTGGATGAAAGAAATTGATAGGTACATTTGTAGGATTTAGCGAAGCGATTGATTTAAGCATTGAGATTCTATCTTCTTGAGTCTCTCCTAGTCCAAATATACCTCCACAAACTAATTTTAAACCAGCTTTTGTAACATTTTGACAAGTTTCATATCTCTCATCCCATGTGTGAGTTGTACAAATATTTTTATAAAAATCTTTTGATGTTTCCAGATTATGATTATAGTTGTCAACTCCCGCTTTTTTTAGTTCAAGTAGTTGTTCTAAAGTTGCAGTTCCATTGCAAGCAATAATCTTTAAACCCAAATTCTCTTTTTTTACTGCTTGTGCAGCCTCACATACAAATTTTAGTCTGGCATTATCCAAGCCTTTACCTGCAGTAACCAAACAAAAACCTATAGCTTTATTTTTTCTTGCTTGTTTTGCCTCTTTGACAATATCTTTAATATTTTTTCTTTTATATCTAGTTATATCTGCTTTGTATTTTACACTTTGGGTACAAAATTTGCAATCTTCAGCACAAGTACCACTTTCTATATTTGATATGGCACATAAATATATTGTTTTATCGTTCATATATAAATTCTTTTATTTCCCATTCTGGATTTTTTTTATTTAATTGTTTATAATAATAGGTGATTATATACTGATTTTGTTTAATTTCAAGTATGACACATTCACTAATTGGTTTTTCTCTTGCGCAAACTTCTCCAGGATTTATAAATAATTTTTTATTTTGATAACTATGTTCAAATTTATGAGTGTGACCAAATATAATAATATCACTATCTGGACTCATATAATATGGTAAATGCATAAGTTTAAATTTGTAATCTTTAATTTTAAAATAATATGGTTCTTGAAATAGTTTATATTTATTTGTTAAGTTTACTAAATGATGATCATTATTCCCAAGAACACTTACATAAGGTAAATTTGAGTTTTGTAGTAATTTTAAATTTGCTTCAAGACACAGATCACCAGCATGTACTAGATAATCTATATTATTATCTTTTAGGTGCTTTATAATATTATTAGTTAGTTCTATTTCTCTATGAGAGTCAGAAAGAAGTCCTATTTTCATATTTAGTTCCTTTATATTTACTATATTTTATCTAAAAAATATAATAATAAATATTAAAAGTAACTAGGAGGAAACTTTATTTAAATATAATATATGAAAATATAAATCAAAAAGACAAGGATCTGAAATGATTACAATGATATTAAGACATACAAATGGTGAGATCGAAAAGATTGATGTTACAAATGGAATGGTTGTAAAGCCAACTGAGGGTGAACAATTTTATTTCCTAGGTGCAGATAAATATACTTTTTCATTAGCTGATGGTGAAAAATCTGTTAAGCTATATCTTATACAAGATGGACAAAGAATTGAAGTATTATTAGAGAATATGGCTGAACTTATAAAAAACAATAAGCCAGGTGATGCCTTTGCTTTAAATACTGCTTTAGGTGTAACTCAAACTGAAGATGGTATTAGAGAGATTGAAGAAGCTATTAATAATCCAGAATTTGAAAGTGGAGAGATTATTAATGCCTTAAAAGACAGTTTAGCTACGAGTACGATGGCAGAAATAGATGGTTCAATCATTGATAATTTTGGTTCATTAGTTGAACAATTAAATGCAGCAGCAGCTGGTGGTACAACAGATGAAGCTTATTTAAGTATTGATGAAACGCGAGAACAAGATCTTACTCCTGCAAGCTTAGATAGAGGTGAAAGAATCGATACAACTCCTCCAGAGGTAACTGTTGATCCTGATAATCCTGAAAATACAGAGGTAATAGTATCTTTAAGTGGGCAAACATCTGTTACTGAAGGTGAATTGGCTTCTTATACAATTACTTTAGATAAACCAGCTCTTACAGATATGACAATTACTATTGTTACTGGACATATTACAACTCAAGATGATGATTATGTACCGGTATATCAAGATATAACGATTCCAGCTGGAGCAACAACATATGATTTTAATGTAAAGACTTTAGATGATTATATTTCTGATTCTGGTGAACAATTTGAAGTTGGTATTAGCAATGTTCAAGGTGGTGGATATGATTTTGTTGTTATTGGAAATGATGCCGTAGAAACTACTATTTTTGATGAATATAACCCTGGGATTGAAGATACAGTTTTTGTAAGAATTGTAAACGATGATTCTCAAATTGAAGGTGATACTTTAAATCATAAGGTTGAATTATATAGAATTGATGAGAATGGTAATGAAGTTGCTGTAATTGTTCCAGAAGGTGGAGAGATTACAGTAACAATAGCTTATTCTCCATATGGTACAAATGGGGCAGAAAGTGATGACTATAATGCAGTTACATCTGTAACTATTACAGAAGGGAACTCAAGTGCTCCAGTTGTTATTACAACAAATGATGATGCATTTGCAGAAGGTAGTGAATCTTATGAAGCTACAATAACAGATGTAACAAAATTAAATTGTGATTTTGAAAATATTTCTATTACAAATGTGGAAGAGGATCAAAGTGTTATTGGTACAATCCATGATGATGCAGATGGTGACAATGATACAATCACTGTAACATTAAGTGGAGATACAGAAGTTAATGAAGGTGCAACAGCATCTTATACAGTATCTGTTGATAAAGCACCAGTTGAAGATATGACAGTAACAGTAACATATACTTACCAAACTGCAGATTCAGATGATATTAAAGAGGGAGTAACAACAGTTACAATTCCAGCAGGTCAAACTTCAGCACCAATTAGTGTAGATGCATTAGATGATGCATTCGCAGAAGGTGATGAGCTTTACTCAGTAGTAATATCTAACCCAAGTAATGGTGGATATGAAGTAGTAGAGATTGATAATGATACAGTACAAACAACAATCCATGATGATGCAGATGGTGACAATGATACAATCACTGTAACATTAAGTGGAGATACAGAAGTTAATGAAGGTGCAACAGCATCTTATACAGTATCTGTTGATAAAGCACCAGTTGAAGATATGACAGTAACAGTAACATATACTTACCAAACTGCAGATTCAGATGATATTAAAGAGGGAGTAACAACAGTTACAATTCCAGCAGGTCAAACTTCAGCACCAATTAGTGTAGATGCATTAGATGATGCATTCGCAGAAGGTGATGAGCTTTACTCAGTAGTAATATCTAACCCAAGTAATGGTGGATATGAAGTAGTAGAGATTGATAATGATACAGTACAAACAACAATCCATGATGATGACAATTCTCCAGAAGCTATAGGAGATGTTAATTATGTAGTAGAAACTGGTTCTGAAAATATAGGGTATGAATCTGAGGATAGTGAAGATACAATAAATAACAGAAATGATGGAATATTAGCAGCAGTTGGTAATGTTATTGCAAATGATTTAGGAAGCAATTCTTTATTTATTACTCAAGTAGTATTTGGAAATACAATTACAGTGTTACCAACGGATGGTTCAGATGTAACTATAGATACTCCATTAGGAGAATTAGTTATCAATAATACTGGTGAATATACTTATAATTTAGATGATAATGCTATTGATTCATGGGATGAAACAATGTCACAAGATGAAGTGTTTACTTATACATTAAGTGATGGTGTAAATGCAGATGATACAGCAGAGTTATCTATTACTATAGAAGGTAGAGATGATGCACCAGTAATAGAATCAATTACAACTTCAGAAGTAACAGATAATAATACAGCTGTAGTTTCAGGAACATTAGACATTGATGGTGATGGTCAAACTGATACACTTAATGCTTTTGAATTAGTAAGAGAAGATGGTGGATTATTATTTAGTGAAGATAATGGTAACCTAAAAATTGATATGGGTGAAGGTGGTCGTGATATGTCTATAGATTATCATGGTGGAACTGCTGGATTTAAAAATGTATTTGGTTTTTATGAATTAGATGAAAACGGTAACCCTACTAATTTTAAAATTATATATGCTGATATGGGTGATGAAGATGGAGATGGATCAAATTTTGATAAATTTGCTGATCCAATTAATCTTGGAGTATTGGAAAATCTTGAAGGTGAAGTTGGTTTCTTTATTATTCCAAATGGAAATAATGGAGAGTTAGCTGATGCAGTTGCAGATATACTTAATAATCCTAACTCTTCATGGACAATTAGTGCAGATGATACTAACCATATAGTACTTACTGATGGAAACGATACAATTACAACTTCAGATACTTACTATACTGATAATAATTTAAGTACAGATGGAAGAGATCATGCGATAGCTGGTATAAGTGAAGATGGTACAGGTCTTACAATAGGATTTGAGGATCTTCCTCAAGATTCTACAGATCAAGATTATGATGATTTTGTTATTACTATTAGATATTGTGATACTATTGGTGATAATGGTCAAATATTTGAAAATGTTGTATTAAGTGATGTGGATGATGCTAATTTACAAAGTGCAACTGTTACATTAACAGATGGACAAGATGGTGATGTTGTTAGTGTTAATTTAACACAATTACCTTCAGGAATTAATGCTACAGTAAATGGTAATGTAGTTACATTTACTAATATCGCATCATTAAGTGATTATGAAGATGCAATTGAAGCTATTAGATTTGAGACAACAAGTGATGACAGAACTCCTAGAACATTTGAAATAGAAGTATTTGATGGATTAAAACATGATTCTATGACAAAAGTTGTTAATATTGGTGGTTGTGAGTTAAATCCATATGAAAATTATGGTGATGATGCTACTATTACTATAGATGGACCAGATAGTGTACTTGAAGGTTCAACTACAGCACAATACACTATTACTTTAAGTGAAGTTCCAACACAAGATGTGACACTAACAATTCAAACTGGAAATATAACAACAGAAGATGGAGATTTCGTTGCAATTACTCAAGATATAACTATTCCTGCAGGAACAACTAGTTATACATTTGCAATTGATACAAATAGTGATAATGTATATGAAGGTGATGAAGTATTTGAAGTAAAAATGGTAAATGTAGATACAAATAGTGGTGGATTTGATTCTTTAACTGTAATAAATGATACAGTTGAAACAACTATAAATGATTCTGCAGTATATATTCAGTTAGTTGATGATGATTGTGGTATGGAAGGTGATGAAGATACTAAAGATTTAACTCATACTATTAAATTAGTTGATGAAAATGGTAATCCAATTGTGTTAGCTTCAGGTGAAACTTTAACAGTTAATTTAGAGTACTCAATTCCACAATATCCATCTGGAGACCCTAGAAACAATGATTTAACAGATGCTGATTTTGAAGGAGGTCTTACAAATACTGTTACTATTATAGGTGATGGTTCAACTTCAGAATTTACTTTTACAAATATTATTTTAGATGATGACCTTGTAGAAGATGGTGAATTATATCAATTAAGTATATCTTCAATAGATACAACTGCAACTACAATTAGTACTGATAATTTAACTATAGATGATAATCATAATACAGTAATTGGAAGTGTATGTGATAATGATGAGTCAAATACTGCACCAATTGCAGTTGATGATTGCGAAATTGGTTTAGAAGTACAAGGAGAATTTGTTGTAGCACAAAATGCTACACAAACAGATATTACATATTTAAGTGATGGTGGATATGTAGTAGTATGGACTGCTGAAGATTCAGATGGTACTGGTATATACACTCAAAGATATGATGTAGATGGTGATAAAGTTGGTGATGCAGTATTGGTTAATAGTTTTGAGACAAGAGATCAACATACTCCACATGTAACGGCATTATCTAATGGAAGTTATTTAGTAACTTGGACTGCAGATGCATTGTATAGAGAAATTGATTCAAGTGATGGAGGAAGTGAGTATATTGTTGGACAAGTATTTGATGCTCATAATAATCCAGTTTGTGATAATACTGTAATAGCTAGAGCTGAATATGACCCTATTGTTGGTTTACCTGATGGTGGATTTATAGTTACATGGTCAGCAGATAGTAGATATGATAATACTGCGTTTAATGAAACTAATCCAATTGACAGTGATTTAAATGATGGTGATGGATATGGTATTATTGCACAAAGATTTGATGCTATGGGAAATCCTGTAGGTGACAGTATCGTTGTAAATCAAATTACAGATGGAAATCAAATTGATTCAGATATCACAGTACTAGCTGATGGAAGTGCAATTATGACATGGCAATCAGAAGCTTGTGATGGAAGCTATGATGTATATACTCAAAAGCTTATACTTACTGATAATGGTTTAGAAATTGATAATTCAACAGAAACTATTGTAAATACGCATGTTGATGGTGATCAAACAGATCCAGAAATTACAGCATTACAAAATGGTGCTGTTATTACTTGGGAAGGTACAGATGGTATTTATGCTAGATTGTTAGATAACAATGCAAATCCGATAGGAGATGAATTGTTAATTACAGCAGGTTCTGCAGATCCAGTTGTAAGTCAATTGTCAGATGGATTTATAGTTGTATACCAATTTGGATCAAATATATATTCTAAGACAGTTGATGCAAATGGAAATATATCAGAGGCTAAGCTGGTATCGAATGATTGTACAACTGATAATGAACCAGTTATAACAACACTTGAAGATGGTGGATATATTATTGCTTGGGAAAATGAAAATGGAGTAATGGCGCATAGATATAATGCTGATGGAACTGATTATATTCAAAATAATATGGATATGGTTGAAAATGGTTCTATTACAATCTCAATCGATGATTTACTTGCAAATGATTATGATGATGAAGATGGATCAAATGTTACATTTAATGAAATTGTACAAGTTAATAATGGTACAGTTGTTGTAAATAATGATGGAACTATTACATTTACAGCAACACCTGGATATTCTGGAGATGAAGCAGGATTTACATATACCGTAGTAGACTCAGAAGGTGCAGTATCTAATGAAGCTAAAGTATGTTTAAATGTAAAAGATGTTGCAGATCCAATTATCTTTGTTGGAACTGTATGTGATGCAGATATTCAATCTCATGATATTGTAGTAAATGAAGGTGAACAAGCAATTCTAGCAGTTAAAATTTCTGGTGCTATTGAAGGAAGCAGTGTGACTTTAGCACTTGCAGATGGAACAGCATTAAATACAGAAGATTATGATTCAACATTTGAATACAGTTATGATGGTATCAATTGGCAAACATACACAGGTTCAATTCCAGTAGATGGAAGTGAGAATATTCTTGTTAAAATGACAACTGTAGATGATAATGTAGATGAGTTAGATGAATTATTTAATCTACATGCCACATTAAGTACAGGTCAAAGTGATAGTGGTACTGTTACAATAATTGATAATGATGAACCAACACAAGTTCCTGTATCTATAGATGAAAACATTGATATTGAATGTGAAACAGCAGTTACAAATGTAACATTTATTGTTGATGTATCAAGTAGTATGAGTAATAGTGATTTAGCATTAACTGAGGAAGCTATTGCAAATTTAATTGCTCAATATGAAGATATGGGTGAAGTAAATGTTAATATAATTCAAACTTGGGGTGGTGCTGGAAGTGACGGTACTGGACTAGAAACTACAGGTTGGACAGATTCTAGTATAGATGTTGATGGATTATTATTAACAGATAAAAGTGGTACAGATTTTGATCAGGGTCTTGAATCTGCAGTTGATGCATATAGTAATACACCAGCAGAAGGTAATGATGTAATATATTTCTTTGCAGATGGTAATACTTATGATAGCTATGAAACTGATTTTAATAATTATTTACCAACATGGAACCAGTTTATTGAAGAGAACAATATTGAATTACATACAATAGGTGTAAATTGTTCACAATTAGATGATCTAGATGCAATTGCATCTTCAAGTAATGTTGACCCTGTATATGTAGATGATATTTCTGATTTACCAGAGGTTGTATCTACAATTACAAATACTGTGTATATATCAGGTACATTGATGGATAATGTTGATTTTGATGCGGATGGTGACTTTAGTGATACAGGAACACTTCGAGATATAACAATAGATGGAGTAACATATACTGCAGATAGTTTTCCAGATGATGGAGTAACTACAAATGAAGGTGGAAACTTTACTTTAAACTTTGAAAATGGAGTATATAGTTATAGTATTGATGGAACTCAACAAACTGATGGTGTAATAAGTGAAAACTTTACTATAACTGCAGTGAATGACAGTGGAGAAACTACTTCATTTAATATGACAATAGATGGAGAAGGTTGTTATATATCAATACCAACGAGTATTAATCTAATTGATGAAGATTGTAATACTGAACTATCAGCATATTTTGATGATGCAAATGATATTGATTTAGCTGATATTTTACCTGCTGATCAATGTATAGATATTTTAGATTTAAATAATAATACAGATGATACTGTTAAGATAGATTTACAATCTGTATTAGATTTAACTGATTGTGATAACAACCTTGTTGTGATTGGTAATAATGGAGATAAAATAGATTTTAATGATAATGAAGACTGGGAACTAAAAGCAACTAATCAAACAGTTGATGGACAAGGGGATTCTACATTTACAGAATATACAAGCTCTTCAAATCCAAATATATCTGTATTTGTTGAAGATGAAATTCAAACTGATATATAATTTTTAATTTAAGGGTAGAGTTTATACTCTACTCTTAATTACAAAGAGAGAAGTTTTGCAAAAAGATCTAGAAAAAGAAAATCAACTACTAAAACAACAAATTAGAGAACTTAAAAAGCAAGTTATTGATGAAATTAGACATAATCGCCAAAATGACAAAATGTTGTTTCAACAAAGTCGTATGGCTTCTATGGGTGAAATGATTGGAAATATTGCTCATCAATGGAGACAGCCATTAATGGAGCTATCTTCAATATGTATGGAGCTTCAAGCTAAAGTTGAATTGTTAGGAGATGTAAGTAATGATGAAGTGCTAGAAGCTGTTGAAAAATCAAATAAGATTACAAAATATATGTCTCATACAATTGATGATTTTCGTAACTTCTTTGCAACAGATAAAGATAAAGAGGTATTTAAAATATCTGATCAAATAAGTTCTGCAATTACTATTATAAACTCATCATTAAAACAACATGAAATTAAGTTAGAAATAATAGTTCAAAAAAACTCTGTAGTTGAAGGTTATAAAAATGAGTATTCTCAAGTACTTATAAATATATTATCCAATGCAAAAGAAGCTCTTATAAATAGGAAAATAAAAAATCCAAAAATATCTATTAGGATATTGGAAAAAGAAAATAATAGTATTGTTCAAATATCAGATAATGGTGGTGGTATACATGTTAAACCAATAGAAAAAATATTTGAACCATTTTTTACACATGATAAAATAAATGGTACAGGTGTAGGACTATTTATGTCAAAATTAATAATTGAAAACAACATGAACGGTAGATTATTTGTTCAAAATGATGATAAAGGAGCAGTATTTACAATAACTGTTCCAAAATCAAAGAGTGATTAATCTATATCCAATCCCTGTTAAATTTTTAATAGAACTCTTACCAATTTTATTTCTTAATTTATTTAGCACTGCTTTTAATGCTGAATCTGTAGCATCATAAGGATCGTCCCAAAGATTTAGTTTAATAAATTCTTGAGAAATATTTTTATTTTTATTTTTATACAATAATTCTAAAAGAGCAATCTCTTTTGCTGTGATATTTTTTTCAATTCCATCTTGGAAAAGTTGTTTAGTTTGCATATTGTATTCTATATTATTTGGAAAGTTGATAATAATAGGATTATTATCTTCAATTTCTGTAACAGCATTTATTAATGCTTCTTTTAATTTTAAAAAGTTTAGTGGTTTGATCAAGTAATCAACAAGCTTTAATTTTGTAGCTTCTAATAGATAATCTGTATCTGTATGCGCAGTTAATAAAATGATTGGAATTTGTTTGTTTTTTTTCCTAATTATCTTAGAAAATTCTATCCCATTTATGTTTGGCATACTTATGTCACTAATAATTATATTAATTTTTTTATTTTCAAACACTTCTATAGCTTCCATAGAATCGGAACAGTCATAAACATTATTACAAAGTAATTGCAAAGTTCTGGTAATATTCTTCCTTATATTTTCTTCATCTTCAAGATATAAGATGTTGAGAGATTTTAAAATTTCTAAATTTTGATTCAAGTTAAACCTTTTATACATTTCTTATAGTTTAGTGAAAAAACTATAAAAGAAATATAAAAAAAGGTTATAATTATAGAAACTTTTAGAAACTTTTAAGTATAATAACGAATAAAGTGACATTGTTGTTACATATGTAAAGAGGAAAGATATGAAAAAAATTATATTAAGTATAGCTACTGTATCTATGTTAGCATCTGCTATAAATGCGACTAGTATTAGAGATGTTGTTGTTCAAACAATTGATGCAAATCCTGATATATTATCTGAAAAGTTTAACAAAGAAGCATATAAAAAGTATGTAGATCAAGAGAAAGGGGATTATCTTCCTACTTTAGACTTTGAAGTATATACGGATAAGACAAAGACTCAATATGATTTAGATAATGATCCAACAAGAGCCGATGGTGAAAAAGAGGGTTGGAATAGTTCTTTAAAATTTGAGCAGGTACTTTATGATGGAGGTTTGACTCCAAGTGAAGTTGAAGAGTTTGAACATAAATATTATGCAAATAGATTTAGAAGTGAATTAAGAGTTGAAGATACTATTAGAGAATCTATTAATAGTTATTTAGATTTAGTAAAATCTCAAGAATTACTTAATTTATCTCAAGTAAATATTGAAAGACATGATGATTATTTGAAAACAGCTCAAGAGAAAGAAGCTATTAGTGGAGAAATTTTAGAAAGTTATCAAGTAAACTCTAAAAAGCATTATATTATTGATAGATACTTAGAACAAGAGGATCAACAAACTCAAGCAAACGCAAGATATGAAAGATATACTCAAAGTGAAATAGAGGGAAATATTTGTAGACCAATAATAAATGAAAAATATATTCCAGATACACTAGAAAAAACTTTAGAACTTGCTATGAGTAAAAACTATAAAATTTTAGAGCAAATTGAAAAAATAAAAGAACAAAGAGAAAATCTAATTCAAGCAAATGCAGCAAATTTACCAACTTTAAAATTTCAAGTAGAAGGCTCTTGGGATAATGATTTGATTAATCCAGAGAACGGAAGAGAAGATACTCAAAGAATGAGATTGATTTTAAATTGGAATTTATTTGAAGGGTTTAAGACAAAAGATTCAAAACAAACAGAAAAACTTTTTTTACAAGAACAACAAAAATTACTTGATGCTGTAACACAAGAGGTTATACAAGAAGTAACTACATCATATAATGCATATTATAATGCTAAAAAAAGAATTGAAAATAGTAAAAAATTTGTAGTTGATAATAGAAATATAAAAGATGTATATGTAAAACAACTTGCAGATGGAACAAGAACATTTATTGATATATTAAATGCTGAATCTGAATTGTACAGATCTCAAATTACACTTTTGGATCAAGAGTTTGGTTTATATGGTTTTTATTATGATCTGTTAGGTCATATGGGATTGTTAAGTGAATCTATATTGATGTCTAAAAATCAAACATGTTCAAAATTTGTACCAGTTAAATATGAGAGTAAAATTAAAAAAGATAAGATGAATGATAGTGCAAGTGAATTAAATGATACAGAATTGTTAAATGAACTTGGTGAATCATCAGCAAATGATGCAGAGATTAATAATATTATTAATGGGGTAGATGAAGCAAAAGATACTACAGAGCAAAAAACTATAAAAAAATTACCAGACGGAAAATATACAATTAATATTGCAACTTTAAATGCAAATGAAGATATTGATACATATTTAAAAAATATGAATTTAAAAAATGATAATATACATACTTACAATATGAGTCTTGGAACAAAAGTATTGTATGGTAGTTATAATAGTTTGGAAGAGGCTACAAAAGCCATGACTAGTTTAAATCAAAAAGTTTTACAATCAAAAGTATATGTTGATTATATGGATAAACATAGAAAACTATTAGAAAAATATACAAGTATAAATTAGTTAGGTTGATAATTGGAAAATATTGAAAATATTGAAAACTCAAAAACTTTAGAAGAGAGAAGAACTGTAGATACTCTTCTTGAGTCTTTAGTTTTTCTTTCAAAATTTTATCAAAGAGCTACAACAAAAGAATCATTAGTGGCTGGAATAGCTATGCATGGTGAAGTTATGGATGTAGACAAGTTTATAAAATCATCTAAACGAATTGGATTAATATCAAAATTTGTTAAAAGAGATAAGATTAGTGATATATCAAAACTTGCTTTACCTGCAGTTATAATATTGAATAAGAGTAGATCAGCAGTTTTACTTGATTATGATGTTGAAAAAAATGTTGCATCTTTAATAATTCCTGGACTTAGTGAAGGTGAAGTCAAAATGGATTTCACGGAGCTTGAAGATCAGTATGATGGTCATGCTCTTATCATTAAACCTGCATATAATTTCGAAAATAGAGTATCAAAAGATGTAATAGTACCTGAGCCTAAGAAATGGTTTTGGGGAGCTATGAAAAGAAATAAAGATATTTATATAAGAGTTGCAATTGCTGCATTATTTATAAATATGTTTGTAATTGCAACACCTTTATTTACTATGAATGTATACGATAGAGTATTGCCAAACAATGCAATTGATACTTTATGGGCATTGGCTATTGGTATATTTATTGTTATGGTATTTGATTTTATTTTAAAACTTGTTCGTGCATATTATATAGGTAAAGCAGGTAAAAGAGCTGATGTAATAATGAGTAATAAAATATTTGATCAGCTTCTTAATTTAAGACTAGAAGAGAGACCCTCTTCAACTGGTATGTTTGTAAATAGATTACAATCATTTGAATCTGTAAGAGAGTTTTTTGCAACTGCTACAGTTGCAACACTGGTTGATATACCATTTATTTTTATTTTTATAGCAATCATATTTTATATTGGTGGAGCATTAGGATGGATATCATTATCTAGTGTTATTATTGCGTTAGTATTCTCATGGATTATGCAAAGACCAATAAAAAAAGCAGTAGAAGCTTCAGCAAAAGAGGATCAACTTAAACATACAACATTAAATGAAACTGTTGCAGGACTTGAGATAATTAAGAGTGTAAGAGGTCAAAATCGTATGAAAACACACTGGGATAAATCACTTAGTCAAACAGTGTATTATCATGAAAAATCTCAGTTTTTATCTCAAATTGCTACATTTTTTACAGCATTTATTTCACAATTCTCAAATATTGCCATTGTAATTGGTGGAGTATATCTTGCAAGTGAAGGTGAGATGACTATGGGGGGAATTATTGCTTCAATGATGTTAAATGGAAGAGTTGTAGCTCCGGTTTCTCAAATTGTTGGTATGATTATTAGATATGATAGAACAATGTTAAGTCTTAATAATATTGATGAGATAATGAATATGCAAGTGGAAAGAGAGAATAAAGCGTATTTAAGCAGACCAGATTTAAAAGGTGATATTGAACTAAAAGATGTCTCTTTTTCATATAAAGGGCAAAATTTTGATGCACTAAAAGATATTAATCTTACTATAAAAGAGGGCGAGAAAGTTGCTATTTTAGGAAAAATTGGTTCTGGTAAATCAACACTGGCAAAACTTATTCAAAATCTTTATGTACCTACTAAAGGTTCTATTTTGATTGATCAAACAGATGTAAGACAAATCGATCCAGTTGATTTAAGAAGAGTTATTGGTGTTGTTCCTCAAGAACCATTTTTATTTATGGGAAGTATTAAAGATAATATTACAATAAGTGAACCATTTGCTACAGATGAGGAGATATTAAGAGCCTCAAAAATAGCTGGTGTTCATGAATTTTTAGGTAAACATGAAGCAGGGTATGATCTTATTGTTGGTGAAAGAGGTGAAGGGTTAAGTGGTGGAGAAATCCAATCTGTAACTTTAGCTCGTGCATTGATTACAAATCCAAATATTTTGATTTTGGATGAACCAACAAACTCTATGGATAGACAAAGTGAAAAAGCATTTATTGATAGATTATCAAATATTATCAAAGATGAAACATTGATTTTAATTACCCATAAAACATCAATTTTGTCTCTAGTTGATAGAGTTATAATTTTAGATAATGGTAAAGTTATAGCTGATGGTTCTAAAGAAGAGATATTCTCAAAAGCAAATAAGGTATAAGCATGTCAATTGATGATAAAAAATATGTAAATAGTTTATATGCTCAAGCACATGATAAACCAAGCTTTAAAATAGATATATTTTTTGTACTTATTGTTGCATTATTTGGTGGTGCAATTATTTGGGCAAATTTTGCAAAAATAGATGAACTAGCAAGAGGTACAGGTAAAGTAATCCCTACAAATAAGATTCAATCAGTCCAATCTTTAGATGGTGGTTTGATTGAAGAGATATTGGTAAAAACTGGTCAAAAAGTAAAAGCTGGACAAATCTTAATGAGAATTGATACAACTCGATTCAGAGCTTCTATGGAGGAGACAAAAGAGGGATACAATCAATGGTTGGCTATGAAAGTAAGACTTGAAGCTGAAGCTACAATTGATATAAATAAAAAAATACCAAAGTTAAAATTTTCTGATGAAATAAAAAAAATATCAAAAGATTATATCAAATCTGAATCAATTTTGTTTGAAAACAGAGTTGCAGAATTGAAAAGTTCAATTAGTGTATTTAAATCCCAACTTAATCAAAAAAGACAGGAATTATCAGAAATAAGAGCTAAACTAAAACAATTAAAGGCTAGTTTAAAACTTGTAAAAGCTCAAAGACAAACAATAAAGAGATTGGTACAGTCAGGTGTTAAATCTAAAGTTGATATGATTGTAATTGAAAAAGAGTACCAACAACTTTTAGGAGATATAAAATCTGCCCAATTATCAATACCAAGATCAAATTATGCAATAAATGAAGCTAAAAATAGAGCAGATGAAAAGATAAGACAATTTAAAACACAAGCTGCTACACAGCTTCAGGAGATCTCTGTAAAAATAAGAAAAGCTGAAGCAAAAATGGTTGGAGAAACTGACAAAATCGAAAAAACAGAGATAAGATCTCCTGTAGATGGAATAGTAAAAGAGATATTTGTTAATACTATTGGGGGAGTTGTAAAATCTGGTATGGATCTTATGAATATAGTTCCAACAAGTGATATATTATTGGTAGAAGCTAAAATCGATCCAAGAGATATAGCATTTATAAATCCACAACAAAAAGCTATAGTAAAAATTACTGCATATGATTATTCTATATTTGGTGGACTTGAAGGACAAATTGTAGAGATTTCTGCAGATAGTATTATAGATAAAGATAGTAAAGAGGGTAAAAGTTATTATAAAGTTGTTGTAAAAACAAAAAAGAATTATTTGGAAAAAGATGGTGAGAAATTACCAATTATTCCAGGTATGATAGCTAGTGTTGATATTGTTACAGGAGAAAAAACAATTATGGATTTTATCCTAAAACCAATATTAAAAATAAAACAAAATTCGTTACATGAACGTTAATCTCAATAAAAAGGAAAGTTATATGAAAAAAATTATATATTCGTGCTTAGTTTTAATCTTAGCATTTACAGGTTGTACAACTCAAGATTTACAAATAGCAAGTGGATCTAAAAAAGAAGTAAAAAGCAAAGTTGCAGAGGATTTTACAAATGAAACTGCTTTATTTGATGCTATTAGAGCAAAAGATTTAAAATTGGTTGATGAGCTAATTGCAAAAGGAACAGATGTTAATGCTGTAGATAAGTATGGTTATACTCCTTTACATGTTGCAACTAGATTAAATGAATACAGTGTAGTTGAAAAATTGATTAAAAATGGCGCTAAAGTTAATACTACAGATAAGTTTGGAGATACACCATTATTGGATTCTACTAGAAATGGTACAAATCCTATGTCAAAATTGTTACTATGTAACGGGGCAGATAAAAATGTGCAAGATAGACATCAAATGACTCCTTTACATAATGCATCTAAAAATAATGATTTATTTATAGCTATGATGTTAGAGAGTAATGATATTACAAAAATGTGTCAAAAATTAGATATTACATTAACTTCTTATGATGAAAATGAAAATAAAATATGTGGAGAGATACCTTCTGGGATGGCAACAAAAGTAAATGTTACTATTGCTAACCAATCTGTAGAAGATGTTAAACCATATGGGCCATATAATGCAATGATTGAAGATGACAAATATTGCGCAAATATTGATAAAAAAATTGTTAAAGGTAATAAATATTTAGTAACAGCTTTAGGTGATAATGGAGTTGAACAAGATATCGAGATTGCTGATTTAGATGATTTAAGAGGAGAGGTTAAACCTGTTCAAAGTCAGTATATTGATGGGTTATATGAAGCATTGATGAAAGAGTTTGGTCCTGATTTTGAAAAATGGAATGCTGAGTTAGATAAAAATGGATTAGTATTTAGATTTAAAGATCCAAAAGATCTATTTAAACATGGAAGTAGTAAATTATCTAATAATTTTAAAAATATTCTAGATGATTTCTTCCCAAGATATTTAAAAGTAATCAGTCAATATAAAGATCAAATTAGAGAAACTAGAGTTGAAGGTCATACTTCATCTGTTTATAGAAGTGCAAAAAATGATGAAGAGAGATATGAAAAAAATCTAAAACTTTCAACTGCTAGAGCAAATAATGTATTTGATTATACAATGGGTATAAAAGATCCAAATATAGCTAAAAATCTTGATTGGCTTATGGATAACTATAAACCAGTTGGAATGTCATATGATGATTTAATATATGATGAAAATGGTGTTGAGGATCAAGCTGCATCAAGAAGAGTAGAGTTTAGAATCAATAAAATAATGAACTAAAAGGTAATTAAATGAAAAAATATCTAATAGGATTGTCAATATTAGCTGTTATGAGTGGCTGTGCATCGAAAAATGATACAGCTGTTGTAACGGTTAATGAAAAAGATGGTTTATTAAATGAAGATGGTACAGTACAAATAAAACCTATTTATAAGAAGATGTATAAATTTACAGAGATTGAAAAGAATCAATACGAACACCCAAATTATGTTAACCTACATTGGTTACATATGGGTGATAATGAGTATGCTATTGTAAAAAATATCGATAATAAATATGGTATTATTGGAAAAGATGGTAAATTAAAATTAAAAGTGATTTTTGATTCAATTGGGAACTTTTTTAATGGTTATGCAAAAATTGAAGTAGATAAAAAATATGGTCTAATTGATGAGAATTTTAATATAGTTGTTAAACCAATATATGATGATATAAGAAATACTATAGATGGTGCTACAATAGTTAGAAATTTTGATAAGAATAATAAACCAAAGTATGGTTGTTTAAATGATAAATTTGAACTGGCTGCTCCACTTGATTATGATATGATCTATTTAGCTGTTGAAGATAGAATGAGAATAGAAAAAGATGGTTTATGGGGATTTATGGATACAAACTGTAACATTGTAGCTAAACCACAATATAAATATGTAAGTGATTTCTCAAATGGGAAAGCTAAGGTTCAAAAGCCTGATACTTTATGGACATATATAGATTTAGATGGTAAAGAGATTGAAAGAAAAACTTTCAACGGAGGTTTTGATTTTTAAGAAGTAAGTTTTAACTTACTTCTTTTTATCATCTTTTGTAGTTTTTTTAGTAGCAGTTTTTTTCTTCGTAGTTGCTTTTTTCTTAGGTGATTTTACACCTTTATCTTGCTTTTCAATTATTTCATTAATCTGTTCTATTGTTAAATCTTCTGGAGTAATATCTTTTGGTATTTTATAATTCTTTCTACCTTTTTTTATATATGGACCAAATCTTCCTATAAGTACTTGAATTTTCTCTTTAGCAAAATCTTTTATAAGAGCTTTTGCTTTTGCCTCATCTATTTGTTTCATTACCTCTAAAGCTCTTGGCAGCTCTATTGTATATGGATCATCCTCTTTTAGTGAATAAAATTTACCATTTGCTTGAATATATGGACCAAATCTTCCAATATTTACGACAATATCCTTACCTTTGTCATCTTCCCCTATCACTCTTGGTAATAGTAGTAGATGCATAGCTTCTTCCAATGTAATAGTATCAGGTGAATACCCTTGAGGTATAGAAGCCATTCTTGGCTTCTCTTCATCCTCTTTGTCCCCCTCTTGTACAAATGGACCATATTTTCCAACTCGTGCAGTTATAACTTTTCCTGTTTTTGGATTTGTTCCCACAACTCTTACAGGTGAAACAACTCTTTCTACAGTTTTCTCTTTCTCTTCTATATTTTTTACAAAATCACCATAAAATTCATCCATCACTTGATACCATTGAATTTTACCTTGAGCTATCTCATCAAACTCCTCTTCAATCTTGGCAGTAAATCCTAAATCAACAATATCTGGAAAATGTTCAACTAAGAAATCATTTACTGTAAAACCTGTTTGTGTTGGCATAAGTTTTTTATCTTCAGTTTTGATCACATACTCTCTTTGTTGAATTGTAGAGATTGTTGGAGCATAAGTTGAAGGTCTACCAATTCCCTCTGTTTCCAGTTTTTTAACTAAACTAGCTTCAGTATATCGTGCAGGTGGTTTTGTAAAGTTTTGATCACAATGAAGCTCTTTACAAGTTAAAATCGTATCTTTTTGTATAGTAGGTAATATTTTTTCAGAGTTATCAAGTACAGCTTCAGGATTATCACTACCTTCAGTATAAGCTTTCATAAATCCCGGGAATATAATTCTTTGACCTTTTGCTTGTAGTTCACACTCTTTGTTTTTTCCTGCTTCAATTTTATAAGTTGTGTTCCCCATAATAGCAGTAGCCATTTGGGTAGCCACTGTACGCTTCCAAATAAGCTCATAAAGTCTAAATTGTTTAGCATCAAGATATGGTTTTACATCACTTGGTTTCAATTCAATATTAACCGGTCGTATAGCTTCATGCGCTTCTTGTGCCCCTTTGGATTTTGATTTGTACCCTCGTGGTTTACTTAGGCTATACTCTTTACCGTAAGTTTCCTCTATAACTTTTTTAGCTGCACTAGTAGCCACTTTTGATAAACTAACAGAATCTGTTCTCATATATGTAATAAGACCACCAACATGGTTTGGAATAGATTTGTCAAAATTCCCCTCATATAATTGTTGAGCAATTACCATAGTTTGTTTTACACCACTTCCTATTTTTCTACTTGCCTCTTGTTGCAGTGTTGAAGTTGTAAAAGGTGGTGCAGGATTTTTTTTACTCTCTTTCTCCTCTATATCAACTAATTTATATATTCCACTATTTAATGAATTTTCAAGTTCTCTTGCAGTTTTCTCATCTTTGATTTTAATTACTTTATTATTTACTTTATGTAAATTTGCTTTAAAATCAGGATTTATAAAATCTGCTTTTATTGTCCAAAACTCTTCAGGAACAAAAGCTTGAATCTCTTTTTCTCTATCTACAATAATTCTAACTGCCACACTTTGAACTCTACCTGCACTAAGTCCAAATCTGATTTTTTTCCATAAAAGTGGTGATAGTTTATATCCAACTGCTCTATCTAAAATTCTTCTTGCTTGTTGAGCATCAACTAAATTTTGGTTTACATCTCTTGGATGCTCTAATGCTTCAAGAATTGCATTTTTTGTAATTTCATGAAATACAATTCTTTTTATTGGATTTTTTTCAATTTTTAGTGCAGGAATCAGATGCCAAGCAATAGCTTCTCCCTCTCTATCTTCATCGGCTGCTAGGTAGATAGTAGTATCTTTTTTAATATGTTTTTTAAGTTCTGCTATTACTTTTCTTTTGTCTGGTGATACCAAATATTGGGGTTTGAAATGATTATCCGGATCAAAACCCAAAGTTGATTTTGGAAGATCTCTTACATGTCCCATAGATGCTAATACCGTGTAGTCTGAACCTAAAAATTTTGAAATTGTTTTTGCTTTTGCTGGTGACTCTACGATCACTAAGTTTTTGCTCACATTGTAGCCTTGATAATAAATTTTTTATTCCGAATTGTACACTATAAAGGTTAAATTTATTTTAAAGCACTAAATAGATATAATTATATCTAAAAAATTTAAACTTTATATATAGGAATACAATGTCAAACAATTTATACCAAAAACAAGCTGATACTATTAGATTTTTAGCTGCAGATATGATTCAAAAAGCAAATTCAGGGCATCCAGGTGCTCCAATGGGGTTAGCAGATATTGCTACAGTTTTAAGTAAACATATAAAATTAAATCCAAATGATGCACAATGGCTAAATCGAGATAGATTGGTTTTTTCAGGAGGTCACGCAACAGGACTTATTTATTCACTTTTACATCTTTGGGGATTTGATGTAACTATTGATGATATTAAACAATTTAGACAAACTGATTCAAAAACTGCTGGTCATCCAGAGTATGGACATACTCATGGTATAGAAATAACAACAGGACCTTTAGGTCAAGGTATTGCAAATGCTGTTGGATTTTCTATGGCAAGTAAATATGCACAATTTGCGTTAAATAGTGAAACTGCAAAAGTAATTGATCATACAGTATATTGTCTTTGTGGTGATGGTGATTTACAAGAGGGGATTTCATATGAAGCTTGTGCAACTGCTGGTCATCAGCAACTTGATAATCTTGTAATTATTTATGATTCAAACAATATTACTATTGAGGGTGATACAAGTATCTCTTGGGATGAGGATGTAGTTGCAAGATTTAAAGCTATTAATTTTGATGTATTTGAGATAGATGGTCATGATTTTGATCAAATTGATGATGCTTTAACAAAAGCAAAACTTTCAAACAAACCTGTACTTATAAAAGCAAATACTGCAATTGCAAAGGGTAGTGCTACTATGGAAGGTAGTCATCATTCACATGGTGCACCACTTGGTGAAGATGAGATTGCGGCATCAAAAAAATTAGCCGGTTTTGATCCAGAACTTAAATTTTATGTACCTGATGATGTAAAAGAGGCTTTTGATAAAACTCAATCTGGAGCATTACTACAAAAACAATGGGAAAAATTAGTAAAAAAAGATCTTCCGTTAAGTGAACAAAATGAAACTTTGGATGCACTTTTAAATCCTGATTTTTCAAAAGTTGTTTATCCTGATTTTAGTGATACAGCTGAAATAGCTACAAGAGATTCAAATCATAAAATTTTAAATGCTATAGCAAAAGCAGTTCCTAGTTTCATAGGTGGAAGTGCAGATTTGGCTCCATCAAACAAAACAGAGCTTTTAAATCTTGGAGATTTTCCAAAAGGTAGAAATATCCATTTTGGTATAAAAGAGCATGCAATGGCTGCTATTGCAAATGCTATGAATCTATATGGATTATTTAGAGTTTATACAGCTACATTCTTTGTATTTTCTGATTATTTAAAACCAGCTGCAAGAATTGCAGCACTTGCAAGTATCCCTCAACATTTCATCTGGACTCATGATTCAATTGGAGTAGGGGAAGATGGACCAACACATCAACCAATAGAACAATTAGCTCAATTTAGAGCTTTACCAAATTTTTATGTATTTAGACCAGCAGATGCCACAGAAAATGTTGAATGTTGGAAAAAAGCTCTTACTATGAATGCTCCAACTGCATTTGTATGTTCAAGACAAAAATTAAAAACACTAAAACCAACAAAAGAATTAGGTGAAGTTGCAAATGGTGGATATTTAATCACTAAA